>Ga0068852_100000483_pt1 | contig 26099 bp, 28 predicted proteins | sample KBSCornC22_FD_66594 | JGI IMG/M metagenome (GOLD analysis project Ga0068852, IMG submission 66594) | Corn rhizosphere microbial communities from Kellogg Biological Station, Michigan, USA - KBS Corn C2-2 | ecosystem: Host-associated > Plants > Roots > Rhizosphere > Soil ... | reverse complement strand
CCTGCACGCGATCGATGGGCGGCGCCTCGATGCGCGGCAGCACCGGTGGCGGTGCGGGGGCCTCGATCTTCGGCGGCTCGGCCAGTTGCCGCTCGACGCGCGGTACCTGCACGCGATCGATGGGCGGCGCCTCGATGCGCGGCAGCACCGGTGGCGGTGCGGGGGCGTCGATCTTCGGCGGCTCAGCCAGTTGCCGCTCGACGCGCGGCACCTGCACGCGATCGATGGGCGGCGCCTCGATGCGCGGCAGCACCGGTGGCGGTGCGGGGGCCTCGATCTTCGGCGGCTCGGCCAGTTGCCGCTCGACGCGCGGTGCGGTGATCGGCGCCAGCGTCGTGGTCGGGATCGGCGGCACCACCTCCATCCGCGCGGCTGCGGGCGGGGGCACTTCGAAGCGGGGAATCTCGTGCGGACGATCCGGCACGGCGATGCGGTCGAGCAGCGGCGGGACCGCGACCGGCGACAAAACCTCGGGCGCGGTTTCCGCCGGGGGGGCCACCGCTTCGGGTGCCGGCGCGAGCTTCGGCGGCGCAGCGGGCGCTGGGGTGATGCCAGGTGCCGCGCGGGACGCTACTTCGGGCGCCGCGCGGGGTGCCACGAGCGGCGGAAGCGGCGTCGCGCGAGGCTCGGCCAGGTCGCGACCGGGACCTGGCCGTGCACGCGGCTCGCGCCAGCTGTCGGCGATGACCACGTCGAGCGAGCCGAAGAGTGCATGCCCTTCGCGGCTGCCTCCGCGCGGCGCGCCGAAAATCAGGATCGCCAGCATGTGCAGCAGGATCGACAGCACGATGAACTGCCCCAGCGGCGGGCGCCCGTCGAAGCTCGCACGCGGCCGCCACGCCGGCGGGGACGGCGGCAGGTAGCGCTGCGTGGCGCGCGGCCGGTAGCCGGCGACGGGCTTCTGGTGCGGGACGAGAGTGGACACGCGCAAGCATGCTGTCGAGCGATGGGGGCATTCTGCACCACGAACCGCGGCAAGGCCCAGCCGGGCGCGGCGCCTTCCGAAGGGCGCCCGGATGAACCAGTCGGCACACCCGCCTTCCAACACCAGCGCATGCGACCAACGGGAAACCATGACTGAAGAAACGCAGCCATCGCGCTACACCGTCGTCGCGTGGGGCATCACGGCGCTGCTGCTCCTCCTGGTGCTGCGGCTGGAGCTCGTGGTGGCGTTCCTCGCCGGCCTGCTGGTCTACGAGATCGTCCGTGTCCTGGCGCCCCGGCTGCCGGGCCGGCGCGACGGGCGCATGGGAGCCGTGGCGCTCCTCGCAGCCGTCGTCGTGCTGTTGCTCACGGGTGCGATCCTCGGCATTGCGGGCTTGCTGCGCAACGAAGCGGGGAGTGTCCGCGGGCTCACGGAAGCGATGGCGGCGATCATCGACTCGGCGCGTGCCAAGCTGCCGGAATGGGTGCTCGCGTACCTGCCGGCCGATCCGGGCGCGTTGAAGCACGCGCTGGTGGAATGGATGCGGGAGCATCACGAGGAGCTGCGCGGCGTCGGCGGCGCGGTGGGACATACCGTGGTGCATCTCATCATCGGCATGGTGATCGGGGCGATGGTCGCGCTGCATGACCAGCGCGACGCGGAGGACCCGCGTCCGCTCGCAAGCGCGCTCACGGAGCGTGCGGTGCGCGTAGGCGATGCATTCCGGCGCGTGGTGTTCGCGCAGGTGCGCATCTCGGCGATCAACACGGTGTTCACCGCGATCTACCTGCTCGCGGCGCTGCCCCTCTTCGGCGTTACCTTGCCCTTCGCCAAGACGCTGGTGGTGCTGACCTTCGTCGCGGGGATGCTGCCCGTGGTGGGCAACCTCATCTCGAACGGCGTGATCCTCCTCGTGAGCCTGAGCGTGTCGCTCGAGACGGCGATCGCTTCGCTCGTGTTCCTGCTCGTGATCCACAAGCTCGAGTACTTCCTCAACGCACGCATCGTGGGCGGCCACATCCACGCGCGCCCCTGGGAGCTGCTGCTCGCGATGCTGGTGATGGAAGCGGCGTTCGGCCTTCCCGGGCTCGCCGTGGCGCCCGTGTACTACGCGTACCTCAAGGACGAGCTCGCTTCGCGCGGGCTCGTCTGAAGCCTGGCGCCGTGGCGCAAGCTGCCGGCGCGGCGCATGCCACGCTTACGAGCCGAAGTCCTTCGGCCCCGCGCGGTTGAAGAGCCCGTCGCCGATCGCCTGCCCCGTCGGGGACGGGGTGGCCGGTTCCTGGTCCTGCCCGATCACGTACACGTCGTAGCCGGCGACATAGGCCGGCTCGACCTGCACCGGCAGCTCGACCACGCTCTCCTCGTAGACGGGCGGCGCGTCGCCCTGGGCCCAGGCGGGCGCATCGCCCGGTTGCATGTCGTGGCTGTTGTCCGGAATCGAATAGACGTACACGTCGTCGGCGAACGCCCTGTACCCGTGCGACGCGGCCACGGCGCGGCGAGTTCGGACGCACTCGTGCGCGCCATGGCGCAGGACGTTGCTGCACACGAGCAGGGCATGCGTCCTGCGCGGCATGGGATCGGCGGCTACACTGGATTCAGCCATGTCTTCCAACTTGCTCGAAACTGTCGCCGATGACCACGGGCCCTGGAATCCGGGCCTCGAGACGCCGGTACCCGAAGCCCTGCGCCCGCTCGCGACCGTGTTTCGTCCCGAGAACGTCGCGACTCCCATGGGCACGGCGCGCGAGCTGCACGACCTCACCGGCATCGACGCGGCGGAGCTGGTGGCCTTCCGCCCTTCACGGCTCGCGCTGCACGAGCTGCTGATCCGCGTCACCGCGAACATCGCCGTGCCCGCGGGCGACCAGATCGGCGACCTCGGCATCAACTTCCGCCGCATCACGCGCTCCATCCTGCACAACGCGATCGAGCCGCGCATGGCCGAGATCCAGAAGGTGCACGCCGCCGTGGAGGAGGCGGCGGCGCGGCTCGCGAAAGCGCAGGTCGAGCGTGCGTTCGCCGCGCCCGATCCGCATGCGATCGTGTCCACGTGGACGCGCGATGCCGCCGCGGCGGGCGATCCCGTGCAACGCGAGACGCTGCGTGCGCTGGGGCGTGTCCTGGGTGCGATCCTCGTTCGCCACGGCCGCCTGTGGGGCCTGCGCGACGTGCTCGCGGCACTCGCCACCGACATCGCCTGCAACGAGGCCGGCAGCGAGGCCATCGGGACCTTGATCGATCCCTGGGTGCTGGAAGGAGCGCGCCGCGAAGGCCATGCGATCCTGCCGGCGCAGGACCGGCCGGTCGTCATGAACACGAAGGGACCGTCGGCCTCCGGCAAGAGCACGCTGCGCCCGCTGCAGCGCCGCCTCGCGCGCGAGATCGGCGTGGCCTGGGAGGATTTTTCGCTGGTGAGCCCGGACATCTGGCGCAAGCAGTTGCTGGAGTACGAGAGCCTGGGCGAGCACTTCCGCTACGCCGGCCCCTTCACCGGGGAGGAGCTGCGCATCGTCGACGTGAAGCTCGATCGCTACATGGCGGCGAAGGCGGAGCGCGACGCCATGTCGCACCTGCTGATCGACCGCTTCCGCTTCGACAGCTTCGCGCCGCAGTCGCACGAGGCCGGCAGCAACCTCCTCACGCGCTTCGGGCACACCGTGTACCTGTTCTTCATGATCACGCCGCCCGGCATGCTGGTGGAGCGCGCGTGGATGCGCGGCCTCGAGTTCGGTCGCTACAAGGCAGTCGAGGACACGCTCGCGCACGGCGTGGAGGCGTACGCCGGCATGGCGGAAGTTTTCTTCACGTGGGTGAACCGCGTCGACAAGCGCGTGCATTTCGAATTCCTCGACAACAGCGTGGCCCTGGGAGAGCGCCCGCGCACCGTCGCCTTCGGCTGGAACGATTCGATCTGGATCTTCGAGGAGAAGGCGCTGCTCGATGTCGAGCGCTTCCGCCGCGTGAACATCCACGCGCGCGGCCCGGCCGAGCTGTGGCCCGACCCGGCAGTCCTCGCACCCGAACGCAACCGCGCCTTCCTCGACCGCTGCCTCGAGGGCTTCCGGCACGTGCACTTCGTCGAGGCGGGAGGCGCGGTTCCGGGCGCGGACGAGCGCGCCCACACCCTCGGAAGCTGGGGCTAGTGTCCCGAGTCAGGGATTTCTGACTCGGAACACTAGCCAGGCGTCGCTTCCTGCAGCTTCGCGGCGACCTGCAGCGTTTCCGGCCACGCATACGCATGCAGCGCCTCGAAGAAGAGCTTCGCCACCGGCGAGCGCTTGCGGCCGCGGACCTCCACGGCGGCGATCTGCCGCTCCACGACCGGATCGAGCAGCGGACGCGTGACCAGCTCCGGCAGCGTGACCGAGTATTGCGGCATGAAGGCGAACCCGAGGCCCGCCAGCGCCATGGATTGCACCCAGTCCTCCCGGTCGCTGCGGAAGGCGGCATAGAGCTCGAGTCCGCGCTGCTTGCAGACGTCCTGGACCGTTTCGCGCAGCTCGCACGCGAGCCGGTCGATGTAGTCCTGGCCGGAGGTGTCCGCGAGCGTCACGGCCTCGAAGGCCTCGAACGCGTGACCCGGCGCGAACACCACCACGTAGCGCTCCGGGTACAGGGGCTCGGCGCGGAACACATCGCTCACGCCCTGCGCGGACGCCACGACGGCGATGTCGAGCTCGTTGGATTCGAGCTCCTTCAGCAGGCCGGGCAGCGTGTTCTCGTGTACCGTGAGCTCCACTCCGGGATGCATGGCACGGAATTGCGCGAAGAAGCGCGAGAGCCGCACCGGGCCGATGGTGGGCATGGAGCCGATGCGCAACGGCGCCTGGCGCAGCAGGTGGAAATTGCGCACCACCGCCTCGGCACGTTGTGTCTCTCCCTGGACCTGCTCGAAGTGCGGCCGCATGCGCGAGCCCAGCTCCGTGAGGACCAGGCGCTTGCCTTCGCGGTAGAAAAGCGCGGAGCCGATCTCGCCTTCGAGCTTCTTGATGGCAGCCGTAAGGGCGGGCTGGGAGACCTCGCAGGCCTCCGCCGCACGCGAAAAGCTTCCGTACTCGCAGATCGAGAGGAAGTAGCGAATCTGGTACAGCTCCATCCGTTCTCCTTATGGATTCATAACCCCCACCGCCTTCTACCGCCGAACCAACCCCTCCATAGTAGAACCCGAGGCGGGTTCCATTGGGGTCCCGTCATTGATAACAGGAGATGCCATGAGCGTATTCATGGTCGAGCGGTCCCTCAAGGGTATTTCGATGCAGGACCTCGGCAAGGCGCAGCAGGCTGCGATCCAGGCCGCGGGCGAGCTGTCGCAATCGGGCACGCCGGTGCGCTACGTGCGCAGCACCTTCGTGCCGGAATCCGGCGCCTGCATGTGCCTGTTCGAAGCGAGCGATGCGGCAGCCGTGCGCGAGCTCAACGAACAGGCAAAGCTGCCCTACACGCGCATCGTTCCCGCGCTGGACCTCACTCCGTAGATTGCCCTCCCGGACGGCCTACCCCCTGGGCCGCCATCCATTCCGCCACGGGAGTCGCTCCCCGCGCGGCGGAAATTCGGGCGCCGAGCCTTCACTCCCCGGAGGCTCGGCTTTTTTATGCCCCTTGAACGGAAGGCATCCACAGCCGGCCACCAATCCATGAAACCACGCGCGCTGGCCGGGGTTGTCCCGGGTGCGGCATCAAACCGCGCGGTGCCAGTGGCTCATCGACGGATGAGCCGGGTGGGTGCGAAAGGACCTGCCCCGGCTACGTGGACTGGGCGCGGCCGCGACGCGAATGCCGCGCCCCCTCGATGAGGCGGGTGCCTACGCGCACGATCGAATCGATCACCGGCACGAGCTGCGCACCGAGCTCCGTGAGCGCGTACTCGACGGAAGGCGGCGAGCTCGCCATCACCTCGCGCGTGAGCACGCCCTTCTCCTCCAGCTCGCGCAGGCGTGCGGTGAGCATCTTGGCCGAGATGCCGGGAATGTCCTTCAGCAGCTCGCCGAAGCGCCGCGGGCCGCCGGAAAGTTGCCAGACGACATTGGTGGTCCAGGCTCCGCCCAGCAGCGCCATGCAGGCGCCCATCGGGCAGCCGCTGGGCGCCGGCGGCGCCCTGCTCTTGCGCAACTTGAGGGCCATGGCAGTTACCGCGTGGTGAGTGGAAATTTGAGGTTACCATAGGATACCATCTATACAAAGGTTACTGAGAATTGGTAACCTGTGCGTCCTTTCCGAACAACCCCCGACGAGGAACCCCCATGAAGCTCTACTACGCCCCCGGCGCCTGCTCGCTTTCCCCCCATATCGTCGCCCGCGAGGCCGGTGTCGACGTGCAGCTCGCCAAGGTCGACCTGCGCTCGCACAAGGTGGAGGATGGCGCCGACTACTACGGCGTGAACCCGAAGGGCTACGTGCCCGCGCTGGAAGTCTCGCAGGGCCAGGTCCTCACCGAGGGCCCCGCCATCGTGCAATACCTCGCGGACCAGAAGCCGCAATCGGGCCTCATGCCGGCCGCCGGCTCCCTCGACCGCTACCGCGTGGCCGAGACGCTCGCGTTCATCAGCTCCGAGATCCACAAGACGTACAGCCCGCTCTTCAACCCGGCCACGTCGGCGGAATTCGCCGAAGACCGCCGCGGCTACCTGAAGAAGCGCTACCAGGTGATCGAGAAGCAGCTCCAGGGCCGCGAGTACCTCGTCGGCAACCAGTTCACCGTGGCCGATGCCTATCTCTTCACGGTGACGAGCTGGGCGCCCCACGTGAAGGTCGACCTTGCGGGATTCCCGAACCTGCAGGCCTTCCAGCAGCGCGTGGGCGCGCGTCCCGCGGTGCAGACCGCGCTGCGCGAGGAAGGGTTGCTCAAATAGCGCGCGGCTGATCTATCATTCCGGGCATGGGCACGATCTCGCAGCTTTTCGGTATCGAGCTTCCCATCATCCAGGCGCCGATGGCGGGCGTGCAGCTCGGCGCGCTCGCCGCGGCCGTCTCGGAGGCCGGCGCCCTCGGCTCGCTTCCCTGCGCAATGCTCACGCCGGAGACGATGCGCAAGGAGCTCGAGCTCGTCACGGCGCGCACCCGCAAGCCGTACAACGTCAACTTCTTCTGCCATACGCCGCCACGCGTCGACGAGCCGGCGCAGGCCCGGTGGCGCGCGGCCCTGGCCCCGTACTACCGCGAGCTGGGCATCGATCCGGCAGGCATTGTCGTGGGTCCTGGACGCGCGCCCTTCAGCGAAGAGTCGGCCGCGGTGCTGGAGAGCTTCCGGCCGCCGGTGGTGAGCTTCCATTTCGGCCTGCCGGAGAAGGCGCTCCTCGAGCGCGTGAAGGGGTGGGGTGCGAAGGTCATCTCGTCGGCCACTACCGTCGAGGAGGCGGTCTGGCTGGAGCAGCACGGTGTGGATGCCGTCATCGCGCAGGGCGTCGAGGCGGGCGGCCATCGCGGCATGTTCCTCACGAAGGACCTCACCACGCAGGTCGGCACGCTCGCGCTCGTGCCGCAGGTCGTGCGTGCGGTGCGGGTTCCGGTCATCGCCTCGGGCGGCATCGCCGATGCGGACGGCGTGGCGGCGGCGATGGCGCTGGGAGCGGCCGGGGTGCAGCTGGGAACCGCATTCCTGCTCGCCGAAGAGGCGACGACGACGGCGCTGCATCGCGCCGCGTTGAAGGCAGAAGGTGCGCGGCATACCGTGCTCACGCATCTGTTCACCGGCCGTCCGGCGCGCGGCATCGTGAACCGCGTGATTCGCGAGCTGGGGGCGCTGAACGAGGCTGCGCCGGAATTCCCGCTCGCCACTTCCGCCATCGCGCCGCTGCGCGCGAAGGCGGAGGCGCAGGGCAGCACGGATTTCACGCCGCTCTGGAGCGGCCAGAATCCAACCGGGGCGCGCGAGGCGCCTGCGGCCGAGATCGTGCACGCGCTCGCGGCGCGCCTCTGATCAGCGCAGCGGCCGCCTGCCGCGGTAGCCGCGGTCCTGCATGAAGATGTTGGCGAGCAGCACGCAGCCGCCCGCGGTCGCGGCGATGAAGCAGAGGATCGCGAATCCCGGATAGCCCATCACGTGGAAGTCGGTTTCCACGCGCATGAGCAGCGCCGCGCCGACGATGAGCGCCGCCACGATGAGCCCCGAGGTCACGCGGTTGGCGATCTTCTGCAGCCCCTCGAGCACGAGCGGTGCGTCGACCGCGCGCACCTTCATCTCGAGCTCGCGGTTGGCCACCACGTCCATGATGCGGTTGAGCCGGTTGGGCAGGCCCGCCGCGAAGCCCTTGAGCTCCATCAGCGTGGTGAGGAGGCTGCCCTCGGTCGCTTCCTTGCGCATGCGGCGCGAGGTGAGCGCGGCGGCGTAGCGGCGCACTGCCGCGTTGGGATCGAATTCGGGATCGAGGATCTTGCCGATCTCGTCGAGCTGCAGCAGCGTCTTGGCCAGCAGCGTGAGCTCGCTCGGCACGAAGAGGCCCACGTCGGCCGCCATCGCCGTCACGTTGAGCAGCGTCTCGCCGACGTTGATCTGCTTCAGGCCCCGTCCCTGCTGTGCCGCGACGAGCTGCCCCATGCGGCGCTTGAAGCGTACGGTGTCGTATTCCTCGCCGCGCTCGCTGATGCCGATGATCACGTCGGCGGCCTGCTCGCTCCTGCCGTTGCTCACCGCGATCAGCACCTTGAGCAGGTTCTCCTGCATGTCGGGCGTGGTGCGGCCGACCATGCCGAGGTCGAGCAGCGCGAGGCGGCCTTCCTCGGTGATGAAGATGTTGCCGGGGTGCGGGTCCGCGTGGAAGAGGCCATCCACCAGCACCTGCTTCAGGTACGCGTGGAAGAGCTCCTCGATGAGCGCCTCGCCGTCGATGTCGAGGCGCGCGTAGGCGCCGAGCTTGGTGATCTTGGTGCCGAACACGCGCTCCATCGTGAGCACGCGGCAGGTGCAATAGTCGGGCACCGGCTGGGGCACCACGATGAGGTCGAACTCGGCGAGGTTCTCGCCCACGGCCACGAGGTTCTGCGCCTCGCGCTCGTAGTCGAGCTCCTCCTTGATGGAGGTGCGGAATTCCTCGAGCATCTCGCGCAGCCGGTGGCGCCGTCCCACCTCGGTGTGCGTGTCGAGGAACTGCGCGATCTGCGTGAGCACCTCGAATTCCTCGGCCACCTGCTTGGCGACTCCCGGACGCTGCACCTTCACCACGACCTCGGTGCCGTCGCGCAGCGCCGCGCGGTGCACCTGGCCGAGGGACGCCGCGGCGACCGGCTCTTCCTCGAACCACGAGAACGCCTTGGAGATGCGCGCGCCCAGCTCCTCCTCGACGATCCTGCGCACCTCCTCGTAGGGGAACGGCTTCACGTCGTCCTGCAGGCGCGCGAGCGACTTGATGTACGCCTCGGGCAGCAGGTCGGGACGGCTCGCGAGGACCTGCCCCAGCTTCACGTACGTGGGGCCCATGGTCTCGAGATCCTGCGCGAGCTGCTGCGCGGAATCGTGGTTGCCGCCGTTCTTCGCGACCTCCTCGTCGACGAGCTCCGGGTCCGTGCCCACGCGGGCCACGAGGTCCGAGCGGCCATACTTCCAGAGCAACTTCGCGATCTGCTTCCAGCGCTGCAGGTGTTCGGTCTTTAGCTTCATGTGCGCGTGAGGAGTGGTCGTGCCGGGTTCGGCGCGGACAGCCTGCGCCGAAAATGAGTCTGACCCGGATTGCCGCGGCGTTCCATCGTCGGCCCGCGCGTCGTCTTGTCGGAATGCGCGAATACGGCGACGCGTGAACATCCGACGCGCTATCCTTTCGTCCCCGAAACGACGAGGAGCAGCGATGTTCCGCAACAAATACGTGGACTACGCCGAGCTCGTGCAGCAGCTCGAGGCATGGGCGCGCGAGCATCCGCGGCTCGTGCGCGTGGCCCCGATCGGCAAGTCCGCCGAGGGCCGCGACATCCCGCTGCTCACCATCGGCCGCGAGCCCGATGAAGCGCGTCCCGCCGTGTGGGTGGACGGCAACATGCACGCCACGGAGCTCTGCGGCTCGAGCGTCGCGCTCGCCATCGCCGAGGACGTGATCGGGCTGCACCAGGGCGAGCCCGGGCCGCGTCCCTGGCCCCTCGACGGCGCGAGTGCCACGCGCGGCGCCATCCCCGCCCACGTGCGCGAGATCCTGAAGGAGGTCACGTTCTACATCCTGCCGCGCATCTCGCCCGATGGCGCCGAGGCGGTGCTGAAGAGCGGGCGCTACGTGCGCTCGAGCCCCGTGGACCAGCGGCGCCACAAGGGCCACGCGTACTGGGAAGCGCACGACTTCGACGGCGACGGCACCATCGGCTTCATGCGCCAGCAGGACGACGATGGCGAGCTGGTCGAGCTCGAGGGCTACCCGAACGTGATGGTGCCGCGCATGCCCGACGATCCGCCGCCTTATTACCGCCTCTACCCGGAAGGCCGCATCGCCAACTTCGACGGCCGCCGCATTCCCGATCCCTACTTCCTCTCCGACAACCAGTACGACTTCAACCGCAACTTCCCGTATAGCTGGGCGCCCGAGCACGAGCAGGAAGGCGCCGGCGATTTTCCCGGCAGCGCGCCCGAGACGCGCGCGATCCTCGAGTTCACCATCGCGCACCCGAACATCTTCGCGTGGCTGAACCTGCATACGTTCGGCGGCGTGCTCATCCGCCCGCTCGGCGACAAGCCCGACCACAAGATGGACCAGGAGGATCTCGCCGTCTTCCGCCAGGTCGAGGCGTGGATGAAGGAGTTCAGCGGCTATCCCACGGTGAGCGGCTTCCACGAGTTCCTCTACACGCCGGAGACGCCGCTCAAGGGCGACATGACCGACTACGCCTATCACCAGCGCGGCTGCATCGGCTACGTGGTCGAGCTGTGGGACCTCTTCAGGCAGATCGGCGTGGAGCCGAAGAAGCCGTTCGTGGACGTCTACTCGCGCCTGGACCGCAGGGACTTCGAGTCGCTCGCCAGGTGGGACCGCGAGGAGAACAAGGGGCGTGTGTTCCGCAAGTGGCGCAAGGTGCAGCATCCGCAGCTGGGCGAGGTCGAGGTCGGCGGCCTCGACCTGCGCGTGGGCATCTCCAACCCGCCGTACGAGAAGCTGGACGAGGTGTGCGCGCAGCAAAGCGCCGCGTTCCTGCGCGTGGCGGCGCTGTTGCCGCGCGTGGCGGTCGAGGTCGTGAAGCAGGATGTCCTCGGGCCGAATCTCACGCGCATCGAGCTGCGCGTGGTGAACCGCGGCTATCTCGGCACGTACGGGCTCTCGTCGGCGAAGAAGCTCGCGTTCGTCGAGCCGCTGCGCGCCACGTTCGAATGCAGCGGCGGGCTGCAGGTCGGCTCGCCGCTGGAGAAGGTGATCGAGCTGGGCCACCTCGACGGCTGGGGACGCGGGCTCTACAACGGCGTGAGCATCTTCTTTCCCTGGACACGCGGCAACGTGCACGAGCGCTTCTTCACCGTCGTGACCGAGGGCCGCGGCAAGCTGAAGCTGCGCGTCGGCAGCGTGCGCGTGGGCTATCGCTCGCTCGACATCGACGTCGGCTGAGGCGCGGGGCTAAGATGGGGGCGCGACAGGAGCGCGCCTTGCATCGATCGTTGCCGTGGTTGCTCGCATGGTTCGTCGCCGTGGCGTGGGCTGCGCCGGCGGGGCCTGTCGTCGTGCTCGACATCCACGGCGGCATCGGTCCCGCGACCGCCGATTACGTGCATCGCGGCTTCGCCCGCGCCGCCGGGCGCGATGCGAGGCTCGTGGTCCTGCGCCTGGACACGCCCGGCGGCCTCGATGCGGCGATGCGCGACATCGTGAAGGACATCCTCGCATCTCCCGTGCCGGTGGCAGGCTGGGTCGCTCCCGGCGGCGCGCGTGCCGCGAGCGCCGGCACCTACATCCTCTACGCCTGCCACATCGCGGCGATGGCGCCGGGCACCAACCTCGGGGCCGCCACGCCGGTGCAGATCGGCGGGGGCGCCGAGCGGCCCGCGAAAGAGGAGAAGGGCGCTCCGCCCGCCGACGCGCACGAGCGCAAGGCCGTCCACGATGCGGCCGCCTACATCCGCGGGCTCGCGCAGCTTCGCGGCCGCAATGCCGAGTGGGCCGAGCGTGCCGTGCGTGAAGCGGTGAGCCTGAGCGCCGAGGAGGCCGCGAAGGAAAAGGTGATCGACCTGGTCGCCCCCGGCCTGCCGCAGATCCTCGAGCGCGCGGGCGCCGGCGGCGCGGAGGTGGTCGAGATCCCGCCGGACTGGCGCACACGCCTGCTGATGGTGATCGCGGATCCCGCGATGGCGTACATGCTGTTGCTGCTGGGCATCTACGGCATCATGTTCGAGCTCATGAACCCGGGCCTCGTGATGCCGGGTGTCGCGGGCGTGATCGCGATCCTGCTCGCGTTCTACGCGCTGCAGATGCTGCCGGTGAATTACGTGGGCCTGGCGCTCATCGTCGTGGGGCTCGCCTTCATGGTGGCCGAAGCATTCCTGCCCGCCTATGGATCGCTCGGCGTGGGCGGGCTCATCGCCTTCGTCGCGGGCTCGGTGCTGCTCATCGATGCGCCGGGCTACAAGGTGCCCTATGCGCTCATCGCGGGCTTCGCCATCGGCACCGCCGGCTTCTTCGTGCTGGTGCTGGGCTCCGCCGCGCGCTCGCGCCGCCGGCCGGTGGTGAGCGGCCGCGAGGAGCTCATCGGCGCGCCGGGGGAGGTGATGCAGGATTTCGAAGGCGAGGGCTGGGCGCGTGTCCACAGCGAGACGTGGCGCGTGCGTAGCCGCCTGCCCCTGCGTGCCGGCGAACGGATCCGCGTGCGCGCGATGCACGGCCTCACGCTCGAGGTCGAACCGGACGAGGGAGGAAGGACATGATATTGAGCTTCGGCGCGGGCCTCGTGCTGATCGTGGCCGTGCTGGTGATGATGTCGGTGCGCGTGCTGCGCGAGTACCAGCGCGGCGTGGTGTTCCAGCTCGGGCGCTATTGGGCGGTCAAGGGACCGGGCCTCTTCCTGCTGATCCCGATCGTGCAGCAGATGGTGAAGGTGGACCTGCGCACCATCGTGCTCGACGTGCCGCCGCAGGACGTGATCACGCGCGACAACGTCTCGGTGAAGGTGAACGCGGTCGTCTACTTCCGCGTGGTCGAGCCGCAGAAGGCGATCATCCAGGTGGAGAACTTCCTGCTCGCGACGAGCCAGCTCGGCCAGACCACGCTGCGCTCCGTGCTCGGCAAGCACGAGCTGGACGCGCTGCTCGCCGAGCGCGAGAAGCTCAATGCGGACATCCAGCAGGCGCTCGACATGCAGACCGACGCCTGGGGCATCAAGGTCTCGATCGTCGAGATCAAGCACGTGGATCTCAACGAGTCGATGGTGCGCGCCATCGCCCGCCAGGCCGAGGCGGAGCGCGAGCGCCGCGCCAAGGTGATCCACGCCGAGGGCGAGCTGCAGGCTTCGGAGAAGCTGCTGCAGGCGGCCGAGGTGCTCGCCCAGCGCACCGAGGCGATGCAGCTGCGCTACCTGCAGACGCTCACGCAGATCGCCGGCGACAAGGCCTCCACCATCGTCTTCCCCATCCCGCTCGACATGCTCAAGACGCTCACCGAAAGGAAGGCGTGACATGGACGCGAGCTTCTTCCAGGCGGTGCTGGACCAGGCGCCGGTCTCGATCATCGTGGCGGGCCGCGACGGCAACATCATCGCGTGGAATCGTGCGTCCGAAGCGCTCTTCGGCTTCACTGCCGGCGAGGTGCTCGGCCACAGCCTCGACGTGATCGTCCCCGAGCACCTGCGCAAGTCCCATTGGGAGGGCTTCGACCGCTCGCTCGCGAGCGGCACCACGAAGTACGCGGGACAGGTGATGACCACGCGCGCCGCGACCAAGGATGGCCGCAAGCTCTACGTGGAATTCAGCTTCGGCATGCTCACGGATGCGGAAGGCAACGTGACCGCGGTGATGGCGGTGGGCCGCGACGGCACCGCGAGGTTCCTCGCCGACCGGGAGGCGCGCATGAAGGCGTCGCCGGCGAGCTAGGGGAAGCTCTGCCAGGTCCCTGCGCGCGTCATTCCGCGATCGCGCCGGAGCAGTCGTTCTCGCAGATGGTGACCGACTTCACCGGCAGCGGCGTCGCACGCAGCCTTTGCAGCAGCCACGCGGCGATCACCTCGCTGGTGGGATTCTCCAGGCCGGGCACGTCGTTGAGGTAGCGGTGGTCGAGCTGCTTCACGAGCGGCGCCACGTGCGCGTCCACATCGGCGAAGTCGACCACCCACCCGAGGTGCGCATCGAGCGGCCCCTCGCACTCGATGCGGCACCGGAACGTGTGGCCGTGGAGGTTGTAGCAGCGGTGCGACGGCGCCACGTTGGGGAGGCGATGCGCGGCTTCGAAGACCAGCTCCTTGAAGATCCTCATGCCGCGCAGCTTAGCAAACTCACTTCGGGTTGTTCATGACCCCCGCCGGCTCGCGCTGCCCGCCGGTGCTCGCGGCCGATCCGGTCGCCGCGGCACTCGCCTCCGTCGTCGACACGCCGCGCCCGCTGCTGCTGGACGTGAAGCTGCTGCCGGTGCCGGTGTCGTAGGGCGAGGACGCGCATGCGGCGACGAGGAAGAGTGCGGCGAAGGGAACGATGCGGAACGTGCGTTTCATGTTGTCTCCTTCAGGGATATCGGCTTTGCGCCAGTAAATAAGGCAAACAGCCGCGCGCCCGGTTGCCATCGCTGGTCCGGTCGGGGCCCGCCGTCCGGCACATCCCTACAATGTGCGGATGAACGACATCGGGTTCCGTCCGGCACGGGCGCTTGCAAGCCTGCTGCAAGCCCGCGAGATTTCCGCGGTCGAGGTGATGCGCGCATTCATCGCGCAGGTCGAGCGCGTGAATCCGGTCGTGAATGCGATCGTCACCTTCCTGCCGGAGCAGGCGCTCGAGGAAGCGCGCCGCCTCGACGGCTCGCGCGCGCCGCGAGGAATGCTCGCCGGCCTGCCGATCGCGTACAAGGACATGATCGCCACACGCGGCATCCGCACGACGTACGGCTCGCCGATCTTCGCGGACCACGTGCCGGCGGAGGATGCGCTCGTCGTCGAGCGGTTGCGCGCGGCCGGCGCGATCACGCTCGGCAAGACCAACACGCCCGAGTTCGCCGCGGGCAGCCAGACGTTCAATCCGGTATTCGGCGCGACGCGCAATCCGTGGGATCTCGACAAGACCTGCGGCGGCTCATCCGGCGGCGCGGCCGTGGCGGTCGCGTGCGGGATGCTGCCGTTCGCGGACGGGTCCGATCTCGGCGGCAGCCTGCGCAACCCCGGCAACTTCAACAGCGTGGTCGGCTTGCGGCCCACGCCCGGACGCGTGCCCGTTCATCCGGCGACCGATGCCTGGGCGACGCTCGCGGTGCTGGGCCCCATCGCGCGCAGCGTGGACGATTGCGCGTTCCTGCTCGCCGCGATGGCGGGACGCGACGATCGCTCGCCGGTCTCCATCACCGAGGACGGGAGTGCCTTCGCACGCCCGCTCGAGCGCGACCTGCGCGGTGTGCGCGTCGCATGGTGGCCCTGCGCCGGCAACCGCCTTGCCGGCGACGAGGCGATGCCGGTGGATGCGCGCGTCGTGGAAGTGCTGCAGGCGCAGCGGCGCGTGCTCGAGTCGCTCGGCTGCGAGGTGGAAGACGCGTGGCCCGACCTTCGCGATGCGGGCGAGGTCTTCCACGTGCTGCGCGCGCTGGGCTTCGTGCAACGCTACGGCGCGCTCCTGCGAGAGCATCGTGCGCGGATGAAGGACACCGTGGTGTGGAACATCGAGCAGGGACTCGCGATGGACCTGCCGCGAGTGGCGCGCGCGATGGCGCTGCGCTCGGAGATCTTCCAGCGCATGCGCAGCTTCATGTCGCGCTACGAGTTCCTGTGCATGCCGGTGAACCAGGTCCCGCCGTTCCCGGTGACGCAGCCTTACGTGGACGAGATCGCGGGCGTGAAGCTCGCGAGCTATATCGACTGGATGAAGACGTGCTACTGCATCACGGTCACGAGCCACCCGGCGATCTCGGTGCCTGCGGGCTTCACGCGCGACCATCCGCCGCTGCCGGTGGGCCTGCAGATCGTGGGACGGTATCGCGACGATTTCGGCGTGCTGCAGCTCGCGCATGCCTTCGAGCAGGCGCGGCCCGCCCTTCCGGCAAGGCCGCCCGTGGCCTGAACGACATCCGCCGAATGGCGGGTGGGGCGAAACGCCCCGTGCCCCTTCCGGTCCATCGAGGGTCGTCCCCCGAAGGACCCCGACATGAATGCTTCCGTCGCCGGACGCTATACGTCCAACACCACGACAACGCGCTGGCTCCTCACCGGCTTCGTCGCCGGCGCCATCGCCGTGCTCGTCTTCCACCAGGGCGCATTCGCCATGCTGCACGCGATGGGCGTCACTCCACGGTCGGCTTACTCGATGCAACCCACGGCCCCGCTCGGCATTCCGCAGCTCTGGTCGACGGCCTTCTGGGGCGGGGCCTGGGGCGTGTTGCTGGCACTCGCGCTGCATCGGCTCGACGGGCCGAAGCTCGTGTTCGCTTCGATCGTGTTCGGTGCGCTCCTGCCGACGCTCGTGGCCTGGTTCATCGTGGCGCCGCTGAAGGGCCAGCCGATGGCGGGCGGCTTCGCGCCTGCAGCCATGGCCACCGGGCTCATCATCAACGGCGCGTGGGGCTTCGGCACCGGCGTGATCCTGCTGCTCTTCGGGCGCTCTCACGTGCCGCGGCCCTCATGACCGCAGCGGCAGCTCCATGAAAAACGGCGCCGCGAGGCGCCGTTTTCGCAAGCGGGATCCGCTCGCCTACCAGTGACCGTGGCCATGTCCATGTCCATGGCCATGCCCATGCCCGTGACCATGTCCGCCCACGGCGAACGCCGCGTTGTAGTACACCGGCGCGTAGTAGGGCGCGTAGTACGGCGCGTAGTACGGCGCGGGGTAGTAGACCGGCGGCGCGTAGTACACGGGACGCGGGTAGTAGACGGGTGCCTGCGGCGCGTAGTACGCCGGGGCTGCGTAGTGGGGGGGATAGTACGGCCCGGGCGCGCCGTAGTAGCCATAGTAGGGCGGCGTGGATGCAGCGACCGCGGAACCGATCACGGCACCGACTGCGGCACCGGGTCCGCCACCGACCACGGCCCCGATCGTGCCACCGACGAACGCACCGGCCAGCGGATCGCCCGCCTGCGCATCGAGGGACAGCGTCCCGGCGCCGAGCACGACCGCGGCGACGAGCAGGGATTTCACGACCATGTTCTTCTCCGATTGCAAGGTGGCCTCATTGTGGCTGGGTGGAGGGCTCGCTGTATAGCTCCTTTTCCGGCCCGAGCAGGCCGCCCGTGACGACGCCCAGCAGCAGCCAGAAGGCCAGGTTCACGAACGTGGCCTGCACCGCGAACTCGTGCATCAGGTCGCTGGTCGCATCCGCCTCGCGCAGGCCGGCCTCGGGGGCGCCGAAGAAGTGCGGTATGACCAGCAGGGTGAGGCCCAGCAGGCGCCAGCGGCGGTGCGTCCCGAAGAAGACCAGCCAGAAGGCCGCGCCGGTGCACGCGACCGTGAAGCACCACCACGTGACGCGGTCCGACAGCGCTGCGGTCGGTGCGCCAGGCAGATCCGGCGGCAGGCCCATCGCCGGCGCGGCGAAGAACACCACGAACCCCGCCATGCCCCAGCCGAGCCCGGGCAGCCACCCCGACTGCCGGCGCACCGTGAGTCCCGCCGCGAGCAGCAGCGAGTAGCCGACCGCGAGGATCACGTTGGCTACGGTGGTGGCGACGAGGCGTTCGCGGTCGTTGTGCGGCTGCCAGGCCCGCGTGTCTTCCCGGTGCTCGTGGCCCTTCGCGGACATGCCGGCCGTCTCCAGGACCTCCGCCGTCCGGATGAGCGAGGTGATGCGAAATTGCTGGCCTGCCGTCAGCAATAGCCCGGCCAGGAACCCCGCGATCGCCGCGGCCACCACGATGCGTCGCAGCATCGCCTGCGTCAGTGGCAGGGAAGGCCCGCGGCGTGTCTCGCGTCGTGGGCGCCGTTGTGCAGCACCTCCATCGACGAGAAGCCGGCGAGGTAGATCAGGAGCGCGCCCAGGAGCGCGGCTGCGATCGCGGCGGTGGATCCCTCGGCGCCCTCGACGCTGGCGGGCGCGGCCGGGATGGGGTGGTGCGTGGACGTCATCGGCTCTCCGGTGTTCGCTTGCCTAGCTCGATCGGCCTTCCGTGCGGCGTGTTGCGCGCGGCTTCCTGCCACTCCTGGCGGCGGCTTTCGAGAAGCGGCCCCGCCACGATGCCCTTGCGATCGACGATGCGCTCGAGGGCCGTGAGCCAGTATTCATAGTAGCGCCCGCCATCGGCGAAGTCATCACCGCGCCCGCCTTCGGCGATGGCCTCGGCCAGGACCGCCGCCCACTCCGTCCACGTGAATGCGCCACGCTCGTGCAGGGCCACGGCCATGGCGAAGGCCTGGGCCTCCCAGGGCGCCGCGAACACCGGCTCCGGGCCCTCGCGCGGCAGGCCGGGTATCTCCTCCGTCACGCGCACAGGTACGGCTCCCAGCAATCGACATGCACGACGCCGGCCGTGGTGTGCTCCCCCCACAGGTCGCGCGCCTCGAAGCGCACGTTGTAGAGCCAGTGCGCCACTTCCTGCCCGAGCGCATGCGCATCGGCGAAGACATGGAAGCCGTGCACCCGGGCGATCGTTCCCGGCTTGCCGCGGCAATAGCGGGGCAGGCGCGTGTGGGTGGGCGGGTTCCATTCGCGCGTCCTCACGCGATCTCCGGGCTTGAAGAGCGCGGGTGCCGCGGGCGTGCGCTCGACGGGTGAGCCGCGGGCGAGCGCGTTTCCCACGTCCTGCGCACGCAGCACACGCCGCACTTCGCCGGCTGCTGCGTGCATGCGGCCCTCGCGCAACTCGTCCGCGGTCGCGAGACCCCGCTCCTGCAGCAGCACCCCCATTGCTTCCATCCAGATGCGGTAGTAGCCGCCGGAGAGGTAGAGCGCGGGCGGAAGGCTCTCGCGTGCGGCGCGCGACTGGTCGATGTTCCATGCGCCGGTTGCGCCCATCGCGAGCGTGAGCCCGAGGACGCGCCGCTCCCACGCGTGATGGAACGGCGGCGCACCGGGCTCCGGCCGGACGGGGCCGAAGTCCTGGAAGCCGCCCATGTCGTGCACGCCGTTCATGCGCCTGCCTGCCGTTCGAGGGCGAAGCCGGTGCCGATCATGGAATCGCGCGTGACCAGCGCGGCGAGCTGCTCCTGCGTGAATCCTTCCGTGCCCGCGGGGCGCATCGGCAGCACCAGGTAGCGCACTTCCGCGGTGGAATCCCAGACGCGCACCTCGACATCCGCGGCGAGCGCGATGCCGAAATCCGCGAGCACGCCGCGCGGATCGATGACCGCGCGCGAGCGATAGGCCGCGGACTTGTACCACGCGGGCGGCAGCCCCAGCACCGGCCACGGATAGCACGAGCACAGCGTGCACACGACCATGTTGTGCACGGTCTTCGTGTTCTCGACCGCGACCATGTGCTCGCCCTGGCGGCCGGTGTATCCGAGCGACGCGATGGCGGAGGAGGCGTCCTCGAGCAGCCATTTGCGGTATGCGGGCTCGCTCCACGCCTTCGCCACGACGTGCGCGCCATTGCGCGGCCCGACCTTCTTCTCGTACGTCTCGATCAGGCGGTCGACGGCGGCGGAATCGACGTAGCCCTTCTCGACCAGGAGCGATTCGAGCGCGCGCACGCGCACGTCCATCTCCGACAGCTCGGAGCCGCCGTGCGCATGATCGTGGCCGGCTTCCTCTTCGTGGATCTCGTGGTGGTCGTGGGCCATGGTGAAGGCGCTTGTGCTGGAGCAGCTAGTTTAGCGCCGCGGGGCGGCCGGCTCGTCACCGAGGGGATCCGTCTGCGACTGCACGACGCGGCGATCGAGCATGCGCCGCTGCCCTTCGTCGAGCATGGCGTACAGCGCCTCGAAGTGGCGCTTGAGGTCCGCGGAGGCCTCGGCCTTCTGGCGGTCCTCCTCCTCCAGCGTGGCGATCATCGCGAGCGCGGTGGGCGGGTTGCCTTCGGGATCGCGCAATGCGAGCAGGTGGCGCTTGCGCACGCGGTCCAGCTCCGCGAGGTCGCGCACGTCGCGCTGGACGAGGGACCACGCCTCGACCTGCGCGGCGTTGATCCTGAGGTCCACCGTGAGGGAGGGCAGCTCGCGCTCGAGGGCGGCGAAGGGCTCCTGCAGGCGGGCGGGGGCGGCGGGCCGGGAATCGCTGTCGCGCTTCGAGGAGGTGCCATGATCGCCGCCGCGCCCGGGGTAACGCTGGGCATGCACCGCTTGTGCAGCGAGGCATGAGAGGACGAGCACGAGCGCCATGCGCGCGCGCCTCATCGTGGATTCTCCGAGCGCATAGTCCGAATGGTGCATGATTCGCCGCCCGCCCGACGTTGCGCCGCCCCCATAAAAAAGGCCCCGCCGCAGCGGGGCCAGGCAACAGTCACCTCAAACCCACCGAAACTCAGTGCCAGTGATGGCGATGGCCGTAATGGCCGTGGCTGTAATAGACGGGAGTGCTGTAGACCACCGTGGGACCGTACACGGGCGCGGCGTAGACGGGCGCGGCGTAGACCGGCGCGGGTTCGTAGTACACCGGGGCCGCGGGCGCATACGCTACCGGCGGCGCGTTGTAGTACGGGCCGCTCGCGTAGTAGTTCGACGAGGCCGCGATGCTGGAACCGATGACGGCACCGACGACGGCACCCGCGGCGCCACCGCCGTGGTGGTTCACGTCGTGCCCGATGGCGGCACCGATGCCTCCGCCGATCAGCGCGCCGAGCACCGGATCAGCCGCTTCGGCCTTGGTGGACAGGCCTGCCAGCGCCACGACGGCGCCGAGACTCGCGATCAACAGGGGTTTCTTGAACATTTGCGTCTCCTTCATTTCGTTTACGTAGGGTCTGACCATCCAGCCGGACCGGCGTGCAGTTGCGGCCCTTTACCGAAGTAACGCCCGGGGGCGCGCACGGTTGGCAGGGTTAACAATTTGTTACCACTCCGGGTCGCCCGGCACCCGCGTGGTGCACGGGAGCCTTCGGGGCGGACTTCGGGTAATCTGGCGCCGTTCAGCGACAGGGAGGTCGCCATGTACAAACGCATCCTGCTGGCATACGACGGATCCGAGGCGGGGCAGAAGGCGCTGCTCGATTGCGAGGAGATCGCGCAGCTCAACAAGTCCGAGGTGTTCCTCGTGGCGGTGATGCCGCCGGCTGCTGCCCTCATCGGCGGCGAGGGCTTCGTCTACGATGCCCGCCGCGAGGAAGACGACCGGCGCCGCTACCAGGACGTGCTGGACGAGGGCATCAATGCGATCGCCCGCGCCGGCCATCGCGCCACCGGAGAGGTGGTGGTGGGCGAAGCCGTCGACGAGATCGCCCGCTACGCCAAGAAGATGGACGCCGACCTCATCGTGCTCGGCCACAAGCACCTCGACAGCTGGGCCGCCCGCTGGTGGCGCGGGTCGCTGTCCAAGTCGATCATCGAGCACTCGCCCTGCAGCGTGCTGGTGGTCATCACCCGCTGAAAATGGGGTACGTCCCGATTCAGGAGCTGCAGGAGAGCATGGAGCAGCCGGCGCGCTGGCGTGCCCAGTCGGGGCGGCGCAGGGCGAAGGATTCGCGGCCGGGCTGCTCGTCGTAGGGGCGGCGCATGACGTCGAGCAATTCGGCGATGGCGGATTCGTCGCCCGCTTCGGCGCGATCGATCGCCTGCTGCGCGAGATAGTTGCGCAGCACGTATTTCGGATTCGCCGCCGCCAGCCTGCGCGCGCGCTCGGCGGGCGCAAGACCGTCCGCGCGCACGCGCGCCGCATACGTCGCGAGCCATGCCTCGAACCGCGCCTGCGATTCGCGACGTTTCGAATCATCGTAGAAAGCGTCCGCGAACGGCAGCAGCGAGGGCGCGCCGGGATCGAAGCGCAGCAACGCGCGGAAGAAGATCGTCATGTCGACCTCCGCCTCCTCCAGCAGCTCCTCGAGCGACCGCATCGATGCGACATCCTCGTCCCGGCAATCCGAGAGCCCGAGCTTCGCCGCGATGTGCCCGCGCATCTCGCTCCTGAAAGTGTCCACGTAGCGCTGCAGCCCCGCGTGCAGCGGAGCGTGATCCGGAAACAGCGATACCAGGGAATTCGCGAGCTGCACCAGGTTCCAGTAAGCGATGTCCGGCTGCTGCGCGAAGCGATAGCGGCGTCCGTTCGCGTCGGTGGTATTCGGGGTCCAGTCGCGATCGAAGTTGTCGATCCATCCATACGGCCCGTAATCGATCGTGAGCCCGAGGATCGACATGTTGTCGGTGTTCATGACGCCGTGCACGAAGCCCACCCGCATCCAGTGCGCGAGCAGCCCGCCGGTGCGCTCGCACACTTCGCCGAACCATTGCGCGCGCGCGAGATCGTCGGGCAGCGTCGCGAGGTGCGGAAAATCCCGCTGGACGGTGAAGGCCACGAGACGCGCGAGCAGGTCGTCGTCGCCGCGCGAAGCCGGGAGCTGGAAATTGCCGAAACGGATGAACGAGGGCGCCACGCGACAGACGATCGCGCCAGGCTCCAGCTTCGGCCGCCCGTCGTAGAACATGTCGCGCTCGACGGGCTCACCGGTCGCGACCAGGCAGAGCGCGCGGGTGGTCGGCACGCCCAGGTGATGCATCGCCTCGCTGCAGAGGAACTCGCGGATCGAGGAGCGCAGCACCGCGCGGCCATCGGCGGTGCGTGAATACGGCGTGCGGCCCGCGCCCTTCAGCTGCAGCTCCCAGCGCGCGCCGTCGCGGCCGATCGCCTCTCCCAGCGTGATCGCGCGCCCGTCGCCGAGCTGCCCGGCCCAATTACCGAACTGGTGCCCGCCGTAGGCCGCGGCGAACGGCTCCATGCCGTCGATCAGCTCGTTGCCGCCGAAGACGCGTGCGAAACGCCCGGACCGCACCTGCTCTTCCGTGAAGCCGAGCGCGCCCGCCATCTCGCGCGAATACGCGATGAGCCGGGGTGCGGCGACCGGCGTCGGCCGCACGCGCGAATACAGCGCACCGTGCACCTGCCGCGGCCGTGGATCGTCGATCTTGTCCGCGGGCAGGTGCCGGACGAAGGCGTTGTCGAACGTGAGTTGCATGCTGGGCAGGTCTCCGGAAAACGGCCCCGGAGAACATCCCCGGGGGCTACAACGCGATGCCGGCGAGCTCGAGCGTGCGTCGCGGATCGATGAGGTTCACGCGGCCGTTCTTCCCCGCGCCCTGCAGGATCAATGTGCGCGCCTGCACCGGGGTGAGCTCCGGTTTCATGGCGAAGAGCTTCGCGGCGAGGTTCGCCACCTGCGGCGAAGCCATCGACGTGCCCGAGAACTTCATCTTCTCACCGCCGGGCACGTAGCTGGGAACCTCGAAGCCGTTGGCATGCACCGCGACCGTGCGTCCGAAGGTCGAGAACGAGGTCTCGGTCCCCGATTGATCGACAGCGCCGGCCGTGACGAGGTTCGGCAGCTCCAGGCCCGCGGGGATGTACTGCGAGAAGTCCGCGTCGTTGTCCTCGTTGCCCGCGCCGGCGACGAAGAGGATTTCCGGGGCGCCCGCGATCGCTTCCTCGAGCGCCTGCTTCTCGATGCCGAAGAGATGGTTCGCGATGTCGCGGCGTTCCTGCGCGCTGCTGCCGATGTTGTGGTACGCGAGCGCCTGCTCGTGCAACTGCGGGCCGTACCGCCAGCTCATGTTCACCACGCGCGCGCCCGCCTTGCGGAATGCATCCACCGCCGCGCGATAGGCCGCCGCCGTGCGCCGGCTGCGCTCCTCGCCCGGCACCAGCGGCTCGACCCGGTTGCTCCAGTGCATGGCCACCGCCGTCACGCGCGCATACGGATTGCCCTCGACGGCGATCCCGGCCACGTGCGTGCCGTGGGCCCACATGCCTATGGCACCCAGGTCTTCCATGAATTCCTTCACTTCCTCCTGCCGGAGCGACGCGATGCGCTGCTTGAGGGCGCGCGCTTCGGGCGAATCGATCGCCGCCTGCAGGTCCATCGAGCCCTTCATGTATTGCTTCAGCGCGCCCATGCGGGACTCCGCGGATCCCATGGGCCGCACCAGCGCCTGCGCGGGCCGCATCTCGTCGTCGAACGCGATGCCTTCCAGCGGCGCTGCGGCAAACAGCGCCACGTCCGTGCCGCTGTCCCAGATTCCCACCACCACCGGCTTGCCGGCGCCGCCCGCGGGCAGCGTCACCAGGCGCGCGGTCCACACGTCGGCCTTCGCGACCTGGTTGCGATCGACGAGATCCTGCAGGATGGCCACCGCATCGTCGCGGAACGGCAACAGGTGCTCGAGCGAGTTGCGTGCGCTCACGATGGTGACGACGGTCGCCGTGGGCACCTCGAGGTGGAGATTCCTCGCCGCAGGATCGAGCGTGGTCTTGATGCCGCCGATCGTGACCTCGCGCGACAGGAGCTCGAGCGTTGCCTTGGTCGACTTGAGCACGTCGCCCACCACCGCCCAGGGCATCGCGCCGTACGCCGCGGCCGCCGCCGTCCTGAAGTGCGCGCGCTGCTCCTGCAGCGTTCCGCCGTGGATGCGCGCATCGAGGAGCTTCTCCAGCGACACGCCGCTCGTGAGCTTCTCCGCCGCCTTCTCGTGCTCGCCGCGGACCTGCCGGATGAGCGCCTGCGCTTCGGCATACCGGCCGCGATGGATCGCGATCTGCGCGCGCGCATTCAGCATGGCGGCACGCGCGGCGCGATCGCGGATGTCGAGCGTCTCGAGGTCGTTGGCGACGTCGCGGTCGAGCTGGTCGAGCACGGAGTCGAGCTCCGCCTTCGGCACCGGCAGCATCTCGCTCGGCAGCTTCGGGATGGCGTAGGTGCGCCGCGGAAGCTGGTCCGCGCTGGTGATGACCTTCTTCCCGGCCTGGATCAGCGGCGAAGCGGCCGCAGGCCAGATGCCCGCGCTCGCAGTCATCGGCGCAGCGAAAACGACCGCGACCATGACATTGACGGGTGTGTGCAGCATTGCGTGGTTCCTTCGGATCACGCGCAGGGGCGTGGGGTCACGCAATCTAGCATGGGGTGGGCGGCAAAAATGGGGTATGCGACGAATCCCCATTTTCGCGGCCCTCGCGGCCGTCATCACCCTGTTGCCGGCGATGGCGCCGGCGAAGCAGACCGTTTGCACCGTGACCGTCAACTCCGACGACGAGAAGGAAACGATCCGCCGCCGCCTGCCCAAGGGCGAGTACGACTTCGTCGAGCTGGTCGAGAAGGGCCGTCCCGACTGGCTGCGCTCCTCCTGCCAGAAGCACGTGCAATGCGACGTGCTGGTGATCTCGGGCCACTTCAACGCGGGCGACACGTTCTACTCGGACAAGATCGACCGCAACGAGTACCTCGACGTGGACGAGCTGGAGCGCGCTTCGTGCGGCGCTTCGTGCAGCAGCGTCTTCGAGCACCTGAAGGAGGTCTATCTCTTCGGCTGCGAGAGCCTGAATCCGGACGCGACCAAGTATTCGTCGTCGTACGGCGAGAGCGGGCGCGACCGCATGCGCCGCCTCTTCCCCAACGTGCCGGTGATCTACGGCTTCTATTCCTCCGCGCCGGTGGGGCCGACGGCCGCGATGCTGCTCGACCGCTATTTCGACCGCGGCGGGGCGAGCGACTTCGGCACCGGCCGCGTGAGCAACCGGCTGATGACGGTCTTCGGGCACAACCACATCGCCCACGTTTCCGGCGTGCGGCCCGGAGAGGCGGCGGCGACCTATCGCCACCAGGTCTGCCAGTTCTTCGACGAGCGCCTCTCCGCCGCCGACCGGCTCGAGTATGTGCATGCGCTCTTCGGCAACGGCGCGAACGTCTCGACCTTCTTCGAGCGCGTGGAAAAGCTCTTCGGCTCGCTCACCGCGGAACAGAAGCAGTCGCCCGAATTCACGCAAGCCCTGGCGAAGCTCGCCGCGGACCCTGACGCCCGCGCGCGCTACATCGAGGTGCTGCGCCGCGCCGACCCGCCCACGCGTCGCGCCCGCATGATCCAGCTCGGCACGGCGATCGGATGGTTCACGCCCGCGCAGGAGAGGGGCGAGCAGGTGGCGCTGGTGAACGACCTGCTCGCGAAGCGGACGATGGGATTCGCCGAGGTGGATCTCGTTTGCTCGCTCAACGCTTCCCATGCGCTCGACGCCGAACGCGGCCGGCTGCA
>Ga0068852_100000482_pt1 | contig 26139 bp, 15 predicted proteins | sample KBSCornC22_FD_66594 | JGI IMG/M metagenome (GOLD analysis project Ga0068852, IMG submission 66594) | Corn rhizosphere microbial communities from Kellogg Biological Station, Michigan, USA - KBS Corn C2-2 | ecosystem: Host-associated > Plants > Roots > Rhizosphere > Soil ... | reverse complement strand
CGCTGCGCCTCGGGCGTATAGAGGAACTTCAGATAAGCCTCGGCAACCGCGCGGGTGCCTTTGCGATCGACGACCTTGTCGACCACAGCGACTGGCGGTTCGGCCAGGATGGAGTTCGAAGGATAAACGATCTCGAACTTACCCTTGCCGAGCTGATTGGTGGCGAGAAACGCCTCATTCTCCCACGCGAGCAAGACGTCGCCCTGGCCGCGCTGGACGAAGGTGGTCGTCGCACCACGCGCGCCGCTATCGAGCACGGGCACGTTGCGGAACAGCTTGGTCATGTAATCGCGCGCACCCGCGACCGATCCGGTCTTGCGCTGGGCATAGCCCCATGCCGCCAGATAATTCCAGCGCGCGCCGCCCGACGTCTTGGGATTGGGGGTGATCACCTTGACGCCCGGCTTGATCAAATCGTCCCAGTCCTGAATCCCCTTGGGATTGCCCTTGCGGACGAGGAAAACGATCGTCGAATAATAAGGCGTCGAATTCTGCGACAGGCGCGATTGCCAATTGGGCGCGATCGCCTTGGCGCGATCCGCGATCGCGTCGATGTCGGCGGCCAGCGCGAGCGTCACCACATCCGCCTGCAACCCGTCGATCACCGCGCGCGACTGCGCGCCCGAGCCGCCATGGCTCTGCTTGATCGTGACGACCTGGCCGGTCTTGGCCTTCCACTGCGCGGCGAAAGCCGCGTCGATGTCGCGATAAAGCTCGCGCGTCGGATCATAGCTGACGTTGAGCAGTTCGACCGGTGCCGCCGCCTGCGCGGCAACCGGCGCAAGCCCGGTCGCCAGTGCCGCAAAGGCCAGCATCAATCCCCGACGGTGCATAATACCTCCCTCATCATGTGGGGGAACGCTATTGCACTAATTCCTACTCGGCAATTGGGTTATTGATTTCGCCTGCGTAGCTTTTCTTGCCGGCCCGAAAGCCGGCTCGCGTTCACCCGGCGGCCGATAACGCGTTTGCCGCCAATTCGACCCCGGCCGCATCGGCCAGCGTCGTATTTTCCAGGATCGCGACCGCGCTCGACCGGACCTGGAGCAGGACCTTGCGGATCGCGCAGGTCGCCTCGTCGTGGCAATCGTCGCAGCGCTGGTAGAAATTCTCGCTCGCGCAGGGCACCAAAGCGATCGGCCCGTCGATCGCGCGGATCACCTCGACGAAGCTGATCTCGGCCGGCGATCGCGCAAGCACATAGCCGCCGCCGGGGCCGCGCCGGCTCGTCACCAGCCCGGCCTTCTTCAGGTCGACCATGATGAATTCGAGATATTTGCGCGGGATCATCTGCATCTCGGCCATCTCGCCGACCTGGATGGTGCGCGACGAGCCATGCTCGACCAGGTGCAGTAGCGCGCGCAGCGCGTAACGGGCCTTTTGCGACAGCATGCGGGTGAGATAGCGTCCCTCACGAACGAACGCCACTGCATGCACGGATAAGCAAAATCATTTGTCTGTTTCACCCGCGCATGCTTTGAAGGGTTTGAGCGTGCGGCCAAGCAGCCGACCGCCGGAAATGGGAGGGATGGATGAGGCGCTTGCTCGGCTTCGCGGCTTTGCTGGTTGGGGCATCAACGCAGGCGCTGGCCGCGCCACCCGTCGCCATCGGGCCCTTCAACACCGACATCATGGCGGGCGGAATCCCCTATGTTGCGCGGGTTGGAATGGAGGGCAGCCAGATCGCGCCCGCGACGGGCTGGACCCTGCAGGCCTGGGTCGAGCCGCATGTCGTGCCGGCGGGTACGATCTCGATCGCCGGAATCGGTGCGCCGGGCGCGGGCCTGGCGCTCGCTTTGGTCAATGGCGCGCCCGCGCTCGTGACGCCGGCGGGCCTGGTCAAGGCAGGCGCGCGTCTGCCCGCGGATCGCTGGAGTTTCATCGCCGCGGTCGCCGACAAGGGCATCGCACATCTCTATGTCGACGGGCACGAGGTGGCGAGCGGCCTGGCCGGCGCGGCGCAAGTGCGAGCCGAGGCACGGCTGGGCGGTGACGGCTTTGGCGGACGCGTCGCGGGTTTCGGCTATGCCGAGGGTGCCCTCTCCCCCGCCGAGCTGCAGAAGCGTGCCGCCAAGGCGCCCGATCCCGCGTTGATCGTCTTCACGCCGTCAGGCCCCGGCTGGCCGGTGCAGGTACGCCAGATGCAGGGCCAGGTGACGCCGCAGCCCGCCTGGACCCTGCCGAAGAGCGATGCGCCCTTCCAGAAGCCCGTCGCGAAGCCCGAGCCAACCGGACCGGCCCTCGTCCAGCGCGCACCCGGCCTGTGGAGCGTGAATGGCTGGCGCATGGCCGAGGGATCGAAGCTGCAATCGCCCGATGGCGCGGTAATCTCGCGGCCCGGTTTCGGCGCGGGCCATTGGTATGCGGCGACCGTGCCCGGCACCGCGCTCACGACCCTGGTCGATCGCGGCATCTATCCCGATCCGGCCTATGGGCTGAACAATCTCGCCATTCCCGAATCCCTCGCACACCAGGATTATTGGTACCGCACCGAGATCGACGTGCCTGCCGACGCCGCGGGCAAGCACCTCGCGCTGACGCTGAACGGCGCCAATTATGCCGCCGAGGTCTGGGTCAATGGCGCGCGCGTCGGCGACATGAAAGGTGCCTTCATCCGCGGCCGCTTCGACGCGACCGGCAAGCTGATGCCGGGACAGCGCAACGCGATCGCGGTGCGCGTCTCGCCCCCGCCCCACCCCGGCATCACGTCGGAGGAATCGCTGACCTCCGGCGTCGGCGAGAATGGCGGGATGATGATGCTCGACGGGCCGACCTTCGAGGCGACCGAGGGCTGGGACTGGATCCCCACCGTGCGCGATCGCAACACCGGCCTGTGGCAGGGCGTCGACCTCAGCGCGGCGGGCGACGTGCAGATCGGCGACGCCCAAGTGATCACGCATTTGCCGCATGGCACCGACACCAGCCTGGCCAACATCACGATCGAAGTGCCGCTCACCAATGCGAGCGATCATGCCGTGACGACGACGCTCAGCGCGGCGTTCGACGACGTGCGCGTCGAGAAGCAGGTCACGCTCGCATCCGGCGAGACCTTGGTGCGGCTGACGCCCGCCGACTTCCCGCAGCTGGCTGTCCACAATCCGAAGCTGTGGTGGCCGAACAATTATGGCGCGCCCGATCTGCACATGCTCCACCTCGCGGCGGGCACGTCGGACGCAAAGGACGTGCGCTTCGGCATGCGCGAGGTGACCTACGAATTGTCGCTGATCGATCATGATGGCGCGCTGCGCCGCGTGCTGATCGACCCGACCGAGGCGCGCGACGGCAACCGCCATATCGTCAACCATCGCCACCAGGCGATCCATGAGGTGGACAAAGCCTGGGCCTACAGCTTCGCCGACGGCGCGGAAGCCTCGCCCGCGGTGACGCCGATCCAGGGCGACGAAGGCCTCTCCCCCTTTCTCGTGCTGCGCGTGAATGGCGTGCGCATCGCCGCGCGCGGCGGATCGATCGGCATGGACGATTTCATGAAGCGCGTCGGCCGCGACCGGCAGGAGCCTTATTTCAAGCTCCACCGCGACGCGCATCTCAACATCATCCGCAACTGGATGGGCCAGGATACGGGCGAGACTTTCTACGCGCTCGCCGACGAATATGGCCTGATGGTGTTCAACGATTTCTGGGAGTCGACCCAGGATTACAATATCGAGGCGCAGGACGTGCCCCTGTTCCTCGCCAATGCCAGGGACGTGGTCCGCCGCTATCGCAACCACCCCTCGATCGTCGTCTGGGTGCCGCGCAACGAGGGCGTGCCGCAGCCGATCCTCAACGAAGGCCTCGAGCAATTGATCGAGCGGGAGGATGGGACGCGGCTCTATATGGCCTCGTCCAACCGCATCTCGCTCCAGAACAGCGGGCCCTATAATTGGCGCGAGCCGGCCGAATATTTCACCGAACATGCCAAGGGCTTCTCGGTCGAGCTCGGTACGCCGAGCTTCCCGACGCTCGAAAGCTGGAAGCGGACCATTCCCGCCGCCGATCTGTGGCCGATCAGCGACGTCTGGGCCTATCATGACTGGCACCAGACCGGGAATGGCGCGGTCGGCGGTTACATGAAGGCGATGGAGGAGGAATTCGGCCCCGCCACCGGGCTCGAGGATTTCGAGCGCAAGGCGCAGATGCTCGAATATGTGAGCTATCGCGCGATCCTGGAGGGCTTCAACGCGGGCCTGTGGACTAGCAACAGCGCGCGCATGTTCTGGATGACGCAGCCCGCCTGGCCGTCGTCCGCCTGGCAGATTTTTTCGTCGGACTACGACACGCATGCCGCTTTCTACGGCACCAAGAAGGCGTCCGAGCCGATCCACGTCCAGATGAACCTGCCCGATTACAAGGTGATCGTGGTCAATAACGGCCGCGCGCCGCTCAGCGGAGCGACGGTGCATGCGCGCGTGACCACACTCGACAACCGGCTGGTGCTGGAGAAATCGGCGCCGGTGTCCGCGGGCGCGGGGCTGACCGCCGACATCTTCACGCTCGATCTCGCCCCGGCGCTCGACAAGGGCGTCCTGCTGGTCGCGCTGGATGTGACCGATGCCTCGGGCAGGACGCTGTCGCGCAACGTCTATTGGCAGGGCCGCGACGAAGCCTCCTACCGCGCGATGAACGGCATGGCCCAGGCCCGGCTGACGGCGACCGCGTCGAGCCGGAGTGAGGGCGCCGACCGGCTGACGACGGTCGAGTTGCGCAATCCGTCGGGCACGGCGGCGGTCGCGACCAAGCTCACCTTGTTCGGTGCCGACGGCGCGCAGGTGCTGCCGGCCTATTTCAGCGACAATTATGTCTCGCTGATGCCGGGCGAGAGCCGTCGGATCGAGGTGCGCTATCCCGCAAGCGCCGCCAAGGGGGCGGTGACGGTCAAGTTGCGCGGCTGGAATGTCGCGCCACTGGCGGCGAAGGCCAAATAAGTGGCGCGCCGGGGCCTGCTCGGCGAGAGCATCGCCACCGCCGCGCTCGCCGGCTTGCTGTTCGGGTTCGACACGGCGGTGGTGGCGGGCGTCACCGCCGACTGGCGCACCGTGTTCGGGCTCGACGATGCCGCGCTCGGCCTGACCGTCAGCGCCGCCATCTGGGGCACCTTGGTCGGAGCGCTGTGCGCGGGCCTGCCAGGCGACCTTTATGGCGCGCGCAAGGCGTTGCGCGTGCTCGCAGGCTTCTATGTCGCATCGGCTCTGGTCGCGGCGCTGTCCGGAGGGCTCGGCGCCTTGATCGCGGCGCGCTTCGTCACGGGACTCGCGATCGGCGGCTCGTCGGTGCTGGCGCCCGTCTATATCGCCGAGATCGCGCCCCCGGCGCGACGCGGCCGGCTGGTGGGCCTGTTCCAGCTGATGGTGGTGGCGGGCATCCTCGTCGCCTTCCTGTCCAACGCCGCGGTGGGCGAGATTGCCGGCCATGCGACCGCCTGGCGCTGGAAGCTGGGCGTGCCCGCTTTGCCCGCCTTGCTGTTCCTGCTGCTGCTGTTCCGCATCCCCGACAGCCCGCGCTGGCTGATCGCGCGCGGCCGCGAGGCGGAGGCGCGGACCGCATTGGCGCGGATCGGCGTTCCCGATCCCGATGCCGAGCTCGCCGCCGTCCGCGACGGCATTGCCGCCGAGGCGCAGGAGCGCGCGGCCCGGCTCCGCTGGTCGCTCCATCGCAAGCCGATCCTGCTTGCGGTGCTGCTCGCCGGCTTCAACCAGCTCGCGGGTATCAACGCCATCCTCTATTATTCGAACGATATCTTCGCCGCCGCCGGCTATAGCCGCCTGTCGGCCGATCTGCAGACGATCGCGATCGGAGCGACCAACCTGGTCTTCACGCTCGTCGGCCTGGCGCTGATCGACCGGCTCGGGCGCAAGACCCTGCTGCTGATCGGCGCGGCGGGAATGGCCGTCTGCCTGGCGGTGGTGGCGGCGATCTTCTGGAACGTTTTGCCCAAGCCGCTGCTGCTGGTGATGCTGGTGGGCTACATCGCCTTCTTCGCGCCGAGCCAGGGCGCGGTCATCTGGGTCTATCTGTCGGAAATCTTCCCGACGCGCGTGCGGGCGCGGGGCATGGGCGTCGGCAGCTCGACCCATTGGCTGATGAACGCGATCATCTCGGGACTCTTCCCGCTGGTCGCGCGCCATTCGACCGGCGCGCCTTTTCTGTTCTTTTCCATCATGATGGCGTTGCAGTTCCTGGTCGTGCTGGCATTCTTCCCCGAAACCAAGGGCGTCGCATTGGAGAAGATGGATGCCCGGATGGAGGAGGCATGATGCGCAAGATCTGGATGGCCGCAGGGGCCGCGGTCCTGGTGACGGCCGGAACGGCGCTGGCGCAGATCGCGCTCGATCCGAACAACAAATGGTCGGTCGAATGGAATGCGCGGCTGGGCACCGACTTCCCCTATCTCGCGCGCTACGCGCCGGCTAATGCCGCGCTCGTGCCCACGCCCGGACATCCCCGCATCGTCTTCATGGGCGATTCGATCACCGAGAATTGGTTCAACATGGCAGGCGACTTCTTCACGCCAGGCAGGATCGGACGCGGCATTGGCGGACAGACCACGCCGCAGATGCTGCTGCGATTCCGCCAGGACGTGATCGATCTCCATCCGGCGGTGGTGCAGATCATGGCCGGCACCAACGACATTGCCGGCAATACCGGCCCGATGACGCCCGAGCAGACGCAGGCCAATATCAAGTCGATGGTCGAGCTCGCGCATGCGCACGGCATCCGCGTCATCCTCGCCTCGATCCCGCCGGCGGATCGCTTCCCCTGGAAGCCCGGCCTGGATGCCGCGCAGAAGATCGTGGCGATGAACGCTTGGGCGAAGGCCTATGCGGCGCGCGCAGGCTGCGTCTACGCTGATTATTGGAGCGCACTGAAGGAGCCCAATGGCTTAGGCATGCGCGATGGCCTGTCGTCGGATCATGTTCACCCCACCAAGGCGGGCTATGCGGTGATGGCCCCCGTGGCCGAGGCCGCGATCAAGCACGCGCTCGCCATGCCCGCGCCGCATCGGACCGCGGTCGAGTGATGCTGCTGGCGGCGGTCGCGCTGGCGGCGGCCCGGCCAGATATCGTCGTGCGGACCGATGCCGGCCTGGTCGCGGGCGAGGCCCTGCCCGACGGGCGCCGCCTCTTCCGTGGCATCCCCTTCGCCCAGCCGCCGGTGGGGCCGTTGCGCTGGAAACCGCCGCTGCCGGTCAAGCCGTGGCGTGGCATCCGCGATGCGACCCGTTCGGCCCCCGGCTGCATGCAGGTCGACTATGACTGGAACCATGGGAATGCGGTCAACCAATCGGAGGACTGCCTCTATCTGGAGGTCGGCAGCCCGGCGCTGAAACCCGCCAAGCCGCTGCCGGTGATGGTGTGGATCCATGGCGGCGGCAATCGCGCCGGCGGCGCGATCGGCGCGGTCGAGTCCGACCTCAGTCGGAAGGTGGTGCTGTTCAGCATCCAATATCGGCTGGGCGCCTTCGGCTTCCTCTCGCACCCCGCGCTGACGGCGGAATCGCCGCATCGCAGCTCGGGGAATTACGGCCTGCTCGACCAGCAGGCGGCGTTGCGCTGGGTGCGCGCCAACATCCGCGGCTTCGGTGGCGATCCGCGCAATGTGACCGTCTTCGGCGAAAGCGCGGGCGCGCAGGACATCAATCTGCAGATGCTCTCGCCGCTCGCGGGCGGCCTGTTCCATAAGGCGATCGAGGAGAGCGGCACCGCCGGCTTCGGCATGCCGCCGCGCAGCCTGAAGGAGAATGAGGCGATCGGCGAGGCGCTGGTGCAGCTGGCGGGGGGCCCGGTTCATGCCGACGCTGCCACCTTGCGCAAGCTGCCAGCGCAGGCGCTCGTCCAGGCCGCCGAGAAGACGCCGGTGCCCGGCCTGGGCGACAACAGCTATATCTGGGTGCAATCGGTCACCGACGGCTGGATCATCACCGAACCGCCCGCCAGGACGCTCGCACGCACCGGCGGGGCGCGCATGCCATTGCTGATCGGCAGCAATGCGCAGGAACTGGAGGGCCTGCACGACATGGCCCAGCTGGACGACGCGATCGACCGCACCTTCGGTGCCCATGCGACCGAGGCCAAGGCTTTCTACGCCAAGGTGTCTGACCCCGATCCGCAACGACGCGCTTTGCTGCTGCGCGCCTCCACAGACTTGGCCTTCGCCTGCCCCGCCGATTTCGTCGCCGCCGCGCACAGCGAGGCCGGCAATCCGACCTGGCAATATGAGTTCGATTACGCCCTGCCGGGCGAACAGGTCTCGCATGCGAGCGAGATCAAGTTCGTCATGCAGGCGCCCGCCAGTTTCCCCAATGGCGCGCCGCCGCTGCACGACTACTGGATCAATTTCGCGCGCATAGGCAATCCCAATGGTGCGGGCTTGCCGCACTGGGACAGCTATGCGCCGCGCAAAAGCTATATCCACTTCAGCGACGGCAAAGCCGAGATGAAGCAGGACCTGCGCAGCGCGATCTGCCGGCTGCGAGCTCTACCCTGACCTCTTCATACCTACGAACGGGGGTATCCAGCTTGTCTTGGGTATGAAGAACCCGAGGGGCCAATTACGCCGTTAATCGTCGTGCCCATATTGCCGCCAGATACCGTCGACCATTGCCATGAGGCACCCTCTCGGGAGATCATGCAAAGTATCCGCCAATTCCGGCTCGCGCTCCAGCAGATGCTCTGGGTGAATCAGGTATAGTTCAGCCCGATCCGAAGGGTGATCATCCTCGCCACATGTCAGTTGCCACATCCCATCGCGATGGTGGACTGCCAGGCGAACATGTCGCTCCTTTCTAAGGATGTGGCCGCAAACGAATACGCCAGACACGCTCAGCTCCTGATGCCCCCGCGTGCGGAATTGAGAAGAACATTAGGCAAGGCCGCTGCAAGATGCGCCTCATCCATCGCCACGCAGCCGAACCGCCGCTGCCAGAAATGCCCCGTTCGTTTGAGCCGTGCATGGACGTGCCCCGCATAGCGACGATGCACCGCCGACAGCACGCGGCTCAGTCCCGCTTCATCATGCTGAACCAGGATCAGATGCACATGGTTCGGCATCAGCACCCATGACCATATCTCCACGCAGCCGCCGCACAGTGCGTTGCGAGAAGGTCGCGATACAGCGCAGAATCCTCGTCGCTGAAAAAGGGTTGCGCGCGCCCATTGCCGCGCTGCGTCACGTGATAGGCACGACCGGGAAGCACCGCACGGGCGAGGCGAGCCATGGCTCATCACGGTATCCTATCGGCTTACAAAGTCGCTTGGCGTGATTGCCTCAATCACTTCGCCGAATTCTATTATGCTCCATTTCATCTATCGCCACCTTCATTTTTGATGAAATAGAACTTCCCAGAGGGGGCATAATAATAGAATTGCGCCTAAAACCAGCCTCGCGCCGACGCTGATCTTTATAAGCAAGCATAAGCTTGTGGCGCAAAAATCTAGACCGCGGATATAGGTCAACAATGAACTTAGCAGCAATCACCCGCGCGTGCGGAACCGACAAGAGATCTCCGACCATCTTTAAATCAGCGTCGTTCATCTCCGCTCTGAATTTCGTGCAGTGATCCCACCAATAAGCCAGATCGCCGATGGCTTCGTCCCCAGCCGTAGTATCAGACAGTTCTTTTATAGTTTGCACCTGAGCCGACAAGGAAGCGGAATTGCACCCCGCGCCCCCCGCGCTCATTGTGGAAATGGCGATTATGAAACTATAAATCATCATAATACACTCTACCAAGGAGACGAAAATGCCCGGTTCACCGTATTTGAAGTGGGTGTAGGTAGGGTCGGATGCCCCCATGTAGAGGGGAGGTCACCAGTGAGCGGTGTTCCGCCTACTTTGTATAAGTTAATAGGCGCCCCAGAGCCAGCAGAGTAAAAAGCCGCATTTGCGAAGACATAAATCGCTTTTACTGAGGAGCTCGTGATTGCAAACATGTCCTGGTCATTGGGTATAATAATTCCGCCTTTCCCAACGGTCCAGGTCTCAGAATAGGTAAAACTACCTATAGCCCCATTCTTATAAGCAATTCCTAGTGTTAAATTTTGAATAATATTTCCTTTGCCGCATCCGTGGCAGACCCATTCGATCTCCCATGAGCTTTTGTTCGGCCCACCTGATACCGTTCGCGCTTCGAGGGTTACGGTGCTGGTGGACGACGAGGAACCGGATCCGGCTTTCCCTGCGGTAGTACCCGTTATTATTATACTGTTTGCCTCAGCAGCGTGGTAGGCTGCTATTTCGGCCATCTGCGGGCCGGCCTCCCACATTGTTTGATCCGCAATCTGCGACTCCGTCTGCGCGACCGCCAAGCTTCGCATCAAGTCGCCGCCCTGCATCATAGCCTCGGTACTGCGTATCTGCATCATGATGGAATCCGCGCGCATTTGGTCGATCTGCGCTTGAGTGGGCATGCCATCGGTCCCGCTCGGATCGCTCCCGTTCAGCGGATCGCCATGGACGTAGTTATACCAGTTCGGCCCATCGCCGTAACCCTTGGGATCGGTCTGCATGAACCGGCCCATGGTGGGGGAGTAGATGCGGGCCTTGTAGTAATACATGCCGAGTTCCGGCAGCCATGTTTGGCCGGTGTACTGGAACCGGCCGAGATTGGTCGACTGTGGGATGCCATATTCGTCATAGGCGTTGATGCCGAGGCTGGCGCCTGAGGCATCGGTTATGAGCGTGGTCGAGCCCCGCTCGTCATGCGCCAGCCAGCGGCGGCTGGCTGTGCCTGAACCCTCATACCAGACGAGCACATTGTCGGTGCCGGGGATGTGGACGTAGCGCCGCAGGATGTTGTTGGAGGCATCCGTCTCGGCGATCAGGTCGCTGCCATCGTAGACGAACCGTGTGGCAGGCGTCGCCTGCGTCGCCAGCCGGCCCATCGCGTCATAGCCAAGGGCATTGGTGCCGAACGTCGTCAGCTTATTCTTGCTGTCATAGACATAAGCCGTGCTGCCAGCACTCGTCATATTGCCGCGCCCGTCATAAGTTGGCACCACCGCTCCCGAGGCGGTGTACTGATTGAGCCCGTTCACCGTGTAGTTGCGGTTGACCGCCACCGCCTGCGTCCAGGCATAAGCATCATTGGTCATGCTGCGGCTGACCATCTGGCCTGCCGGGCTATAGGCGAAAGTGTAGCTGTTGCCGGCGTTCGGATGATTGACCGTGTAGGTCGCAAGTCGCGACGCAGCGTCGTAGGTGTAGGTGCTGTTCACGCCGTTGCCACGGGTGAGGCCGGTGGGCTTGCCCTGATCGTCATAGGCGAAGCTGGCGAGCACGCCGACGCCTGAACTAGCGCCATTCTCGCGGATCGCGAGCAATTCGCCCAGCGTGTCATAGTCATAGGTGACGTAGAACCCATCCGACCAGGTCAGCCGCGTCCGGCGGCCGGCCGCGTCATATTGGTAGCTGGTCGAGCCACCGGTCAGCTGCGGGGATTCAGAGAGCGTCCGCCCCAGCGCGTCATAGGTGAAGCTCACCTTCTTGCCCGCGCCATCATCCACCTGCGTCACCCGGCCCAGCAGGTCATAGCTGGTCGCAATGTCGCGATCGTTCGCGTCGACCGGGTTCACCATATGCGCCAGCGTCTGACGACCGAGAAAGTCGTACGTATAGGTGATCTGCTTGCCGTCGCGCAGCTGGCGCGTCGCCAAGCGGCCGTTTGCATCGTAAGTCAGCTGCTCGAAATCGGTCGTGGAGACCTGGCCAACCGTCACCTTGTCCGGGTAGCTCGTCTTCTGAAGACGATTCCAAAGGTCATAGGCATATTGGGTCTTGTTGCCCCTCGCGTCAGTATAACTGGTCAACAACCCATAATAATAATCATAGGCTTTCGTGAATTCCGTCCTTTGGCCGCTTGTGCCATAGCCGGTGATCTGCTGGACCACCCTATCAACGCTGTAGATATTTTTTGTGATGCGATCCGGGCCGAAATTGCCTTGGGTCCCCAGCGTGCAAGCTGGCGTGCTGTTGGCCGGCGCGAAGAGTGTCGGGTTCATGCGAAGCGCCGAGCAGTCGACGCGGCCCAAGGTGTCATAGCTGACGTCGGTCCGTGCTTGCGGGGTGCCATCCGAGCCATAAGCGATCACCGACGTTTTACGGAAATAGCCGTCGTAGATCGTATCCACATGGCCAAGCGACACATAGCCGCTGCCGTCGGGGTTGGAGGTGCCGGTGTCGACAGAAGTCGCCTGCCCGCGCACATTGTACGTCGTCTTGACCGAGCGGTTGTGGAGGGGCCCGACGCCATCGGGATCCGGGCCGACCACCTGCGTGACCTGGCGATCGGCATTGTAGGTCCAAATCGTCGTGTCGGCGCTGCCTGCAAGTGGACCATCCTCGGAGATCTTGTTGCCAACCGCGTCATAGGTCTCGCTGGTAGTGCTGCTAACCGATCCATCACCCGCAGTGGTGGTCGTCGAGACCGGCAGCAAGTTGTTGGCGACACCCGTGGCGCCGTAGCTGACTGAGATCTTCACCTCGTCGGCCGTTCCCATGCACGATGCTGTGGTGATGCAGGTCGAGGTACCGGTGGGCAGATAAATGGCCGACGGGGCCGCCACAATCGCTCCGGTCGTGTCCTTGTAATAGGCCGTGAACTGCGCATAGCTCGTGCGCGTCTGGGGCTGTACGCCACCGCTCGACGCGGCAGGCGCCGTCGCCGTCAGCACCCCGCCATGTACCGGGTCATAGGTGAAGCTGCTGACCTTGCCGGAATTGTCGGTGATTGTCAGCGGCTTATTGCAGGTGACCGGATTGGTGCATGTGGTGGGGTAGGTCGCGGTAGTGACTATAGGGGTGCTCGAATAACTGGAGCCTACAGATGCGGATGTTACATTACCTCGATCGTCATATATGAATGACGTGTAGCTATAGGGATTACCCGCAGACGTTACCCTGCAATACTGGTCGTAGTGATAATTGTTGCTATAGTATCCCTGCGGTTGCGACTGATAGGAGACGGCGCCGTTGAGGCTGTCGCTCCCGAGGCCACAGAGCGTACCCGTGGTCGGTGCGTACGCTGGAGTGGCCCAGCGATGATAAAGGGTGGAATCTCCATAGGAGTTCACGTCGACAGCCGTGTTGACGTAGTTACTGTCAAACGTCCACGCGTAGGAATATCGGCCATAACCCGGAGTATTATAGTCAATCCATACATGCGTGTAGTTACATGCGCTGCCCGAGCATGTCCCCCACCAGGTTCTGCTCACTTGAGTGTCGTCGGAAGAGCTGCCGATCGCGCTGACAGCTACGACCTCATAATTTGAATTGAGCTTATAATATTTCGATCGACCATCGGGCAGATTCACATATTGATAGCCGAAAGTGCCACCTGGGATCGTGCCGCTGTAGGACTGCGAATAGCTCACCGAGCCGTTGTCGGTTGCGCATGAGTCGGCGGCAGGATCGCAGTAGGTCTGAGCCAGGTTAACGGCTTGCACCTTGGCGATACGCATCCATTCGTTGGCGGCCGCGACACTGCCGTACGCGAGCGCATTCGATCCATGCGAGAAATGCAGCATGTAACCGAAGTTGTTGGCCACCGACTGCAGGCGCACCACGTTATAGGTGGTGTATGTCCCGCAGGTCGTTGTCCCACCTGAACAATTGTAGACCTGATAAGCTGTATTCTTGTAGGTGAACGTTTCGATTTCACCGCTCGGATGGGTTATCTTATTTGCCATAAAATGAGCGGAAAGATAGAAGCTGAACCATGTTGGATATATCGGACTTGAAAAATCGATCGTAGTCCCATCCTGCTCGGTCAATTTATATGTTTGGAAACCGAAACATTCGCTTCCATTGTTGTAACCAGTCGCGGAAAGACCATCATTTTTGCCTGTTGTATAATCTCTGGACGACAAGCAGCCGCGTCCGTCCATATGGTCTACATGATTCGGAAACTCGATGGTTCGTCCACCAATATTGAACTTAGGCGTTCCGCCATCGATATATAAGCTGATAATGTAATTATGCAGAAAGCCATAATTGCCGCCGCCCGGATTGTTGAACCAGACGCGGCTGTGGGTTAGTCCGCCATGGCCAGCTACACCGATCGACAGAAAACTGTCTGACGGGCTGAATTCCATATTAAGCAGGTCCACGCCGCGCTCATCAATCGATGCAACCTGTGGCGGTGTCGGCAGCGACGTGGTTTGCGCCGTCAAAGGCCTGGCGGCGATCGCGCAGAGGGCCAGCAGGCAGAGGGTGAGAGCCTGGCGCAGACGGATCATGATCATGGGCTTGCGTCCCCGTTCAAATCTTGTGCTGAGGGCGATGGTGCAGCTGGATCAGTTGGCCTGGGCGGCCTGATCGGCGGCGTCAGGCAACAACGTCTTGGCCGCCGCGCAGAGCTTGCGGGCATCAATGCCGAGCTGCGCCTCGGTCTGCTTCTGCACGCTGTCATTGCCCTTGGCGATCTCGCACACGAAGCGTTTGTGGCTCGCGAGCTGGCCCATCAGCTGGCCGCACGCGGCAGGCTGGAAGCCCTTGGCGGTGAAGTCGGCCTGATTATCCGAAGGGACCGGCACCACGAACGTCCAATCATGACCATCATGCTTGGTCGTGGATCTCGCCATGCAGCGCGCGGTGACGCCGTTGGCGGTGAGCAGTTGGTCAGCTGGACCGGTAGCGGGTGGCGGGAATGCTTTTGTCTGGGCGATCACCGGTCCCGACAGCGCAGCCGCAATCAGCGCGCAACCGACAAGCTTCATCATCCGCCATTCCCCAATAAGGCATAATCGCTTCAAGCGAACGCAAATGGCGGAGCAGCACATCACCCCACGGGATGCCGGCAAGCGTGATGACTTGCGGCAAACCCAAGCTGATGGCAGCATTGATTCGAGTCAAGCAGGCAGAACCAGTCCTGATGACCTTGTACGTGTCGCTTTTATTACACTCCTACAGAGGGAAAGAGCGATGAAGCGCGCGTTGGTCTTGGGGGTTGCGGCAACAATTTGCACCATTCCGGTTGTTTCTTACTCCGAAGTGGTGACATATCAGTATGACGTGCTCGGCCGGCTGACCCAGTCGTTCAAGCAGGGCGGCGGTTCCGACGGCGTGCTCACCACCATCACCAACGATGCGGCCGACAACCGATCGAACTACACGGTGCAGAACCCTACCCGTGTCCTGCACATCGGCGACAAGGTCTATTCGAGCGACAATGGCTTCTATCTGACCCTCAAACCCGATGGGAACCTCGCCGTCGTCAAGACCCCTACGGGTGCTGAATTGTGGACCTCCGGATCCACGACGCTTCCGACTGATCATGCGAGTTTCCAATCGGATGGCAATCTCGTGATCTACGGCGCCTCCAACTCCTCCCTCTGGAGCACAGGAACCGGCGGCCACCCAGCCTCTCAACTCACCATGCAAACTGATGCCAACCTTGTGATCACGGACCCGAATGGCGCCATGTTGTGGCAGACCAATACCGGCCCGGTTGACGTATCAAATCCGTCGACGTGGACGATCGATAAGGACCCTGCGGCAGTTGGCACGCTGAGCGGGCGGACCTTCACTGCGCGCGAGGATGACGGCAATGGCTTTGTCGAACTCCACATGCCGTTCACGGCGGTAGCCAATTTGCAATACCGCGTTCGGTTCGATGCAACGGATGGCAGCGGTTGCCGCGCCGTGATCCCGGAGGGCTCTGGCTCGACGATGGTGTTCGCGACCGCATCAGGCCGCACCGCGCTGGCATGGACTGCGACAAGCAGTGGCTCAAGAACCGCCGCTATTTGGTGCGACGCGACCTCCACCCGGACCATGACCAATGTCGCTGTCGAGCGCATCAACTAGGCGACAGGGAAGATCGGCACGTCGAGGGCGGCGGATAACGACCAGCGAGCTAAGCCGTCATTGATCAGCTCACAACGGCCAACCAGAGTCGAGGCGGATCACAATGGAGTCCGATCGCGTCGCCAGGATTGCGGGCTTTTGCGGGCACAGAGATGGGCTTCTGCGTCCCTGCTCTTCCGCTGTCTCAAGGAAGCTGAATGCCCGCGTTCGCGGGCACGACGATTGATTGGGGGAGAGGTTGTTGACGCCAAAGGTGCCGGTAATCGAGCGGTTTGCTATTCCTCCGCCGGCCACAAATGCGCCGCGCCGCGCACGCCCGAACTATCCCCCCACTTCGCCGGCACGATCGCCGCGCTCCAGCTGTCGCTGAACGTATAATGGTCGATCACCGGCGGCAGGCGATCGTAGAGTTCGGTGACGTTCGACATGCCGCCGCCCATCACGAAGCAATCGGGGTCGAGGATGTTGGCGATCACCGCCATGCCGCGGCCCAGCCGATCGATATAAGCGTCGAGCGTCGCGGCCGCGATCGCATCGCCGCCGCGCGCCAGCGCGATAATCTCCTCGCCCTTGGGACGCTGGCCGGTGCGGCGCTCATAATCGTCGCGGAAGCCGGTGCCGGAGATCCACTTTTCGAGGCACCCGGTCAGCCCGCACCAGCACGCAGGGGCCGGCAATTCGTCGTCGCGCACCCAGGGGAGCGGGACATGGCCCCATTCGCCGGCAATGCCGTTCGCGCCCGAGATCAATTTGCCGTCGACCACCACCCCGCCGCCGCAGCCGGTGCCGATGATGATGGCGAAGGTCACGCGTGCGCCCGCCGCGGCGCCGTCCTTCGCCTCCGACAAAGCCAGGCAATTGGCATCATTGTCGAGCCGGATCGGGCGGCCGAGCGCCGCCTCCAGATCCTTCTGGAACGAACTGCCGTTCAGGTAAGTGGTGTTGGCGTTGCGCATCACGCCGGTGCGCGGCGAGATCGAGCCGGGGACGCCAATGCCGATCGATCGCGCGGGGCCGACCTCGGCTTCGACCCGCGCCACCAGACCGGCCACGGCCTGCAGCGCATCGCCATAATTGTCAGGCGTCGGGATGCGCTGGCGCGTGAGGAAGGCGCCGGCACGATCGAGCGCCGCCGCTTCAATCTTGGTCCCGCCGAAGTCGATACCGATCTGCGTCACGTGATGCTGCTCCGTGCCGGTCTCAATGCGAACCGACAGGCGCGTCGGCTTCGGCGACGATCCGCGCGCGGCCGGCGGCGAGCGCGAACAGGGTGATCAGCAGATAGCAGGCCATCGGCACCAGGAACGCGGTCGAACGGCTCGCCGTTGCGTCCGCGACGCGCGCGAACAGCAAGGGCATCAGCGCCCCGCCCACGATCGCCATGCACAGCAGGCCCGACGTGGCGGGCGCGGGTGCGGTCGAGCGCTCCAGCGTGAGCGTGAAGATCACCGGGAACATGATCGAGTTGAACAGGCCGATCGAGATGGCGATCATCGCAGCCGGAGTCCCAAGGATCTGGCTGACGGTGAGGCACAGCAAGGCGGCGACGCCCGCGACAATGGTCAGCAGCCGGCCCGCCGGCACGAGGGTCAGCAGGAAGCTGCCGACGAACCGCCCGATCATCGCGCCCAGCCAGTAAAGGCTGACCAGCTTGCCGGCTTCGGCCGCGGCGATGGCGAGGATGTTGGGCTGTTCGAGGAAATTGACCATCGTGGAGCCGATCGAGACCTCGGCGCCGACATAGAGGAAGATCGCGCCTGCCCCCAGCAACGCCCATTTGGCGCCGAGCGCCGCGCCGATCCCGCCCGAATGCGTCTCCAGGCTGGGCGCGGCATTGGCGATACGGTGCCGCACGCTGAACAGGAAGATCGCCAGCAGCACGATCACCGCGGCGATGAAATAATAAGCGACATCGATGCGGCCGAGCGATTCCACGATCTTGGCCTCGGTCGGCTCGCCGCCCGCGAACAGCCCGCCCTGAAGCAAGGTGTGCGCCGCGAGATAAGGCCCGACCACGGTACCGAGCGAGTTGAAGGCCTGGCTCAGCACCAACCTGAAGTGAGATCGTTCGGGCGGCCCCAACACCGCCGACAGCGGATTGGCCGCGACCTGGAGCAGGGTGATGCCGCTCGCGATCACGAACAAGGCGACCAGCACGATCGAATAGCTGCGCACATGGGTCGCGACCGGCATCAGCAGGCAGCCCACCACCATGATCGCGAGCGCGAGGATGATCGCGCGCGCCGACCCCAGTTTCTGGTCGACCGCGGCCGCCGGCAGCGACACCACGGCATAGGCCATGAAGAAGGCGAATTGGGTGAGGAAACCCTGCGTGTCGGTAAGCGTGAAGATCTCCTTCACCGCCGGGATCAGCACGTCGTTGACCGACGTCACCGCGCCCCAGATGAAGAAAAGCGTCGTCACATAGACGAATGCAAGGCCCTGCCGTGGCGCGCTGCTAGCCAAAGATCCCTCCCTGATATGCGCGTGGCCGCGCTTGCCCGCTTCGTACCGGCGCCCGGGGAATTCTGAAAGTCTCTTTACAAAAGATCAGCCGCGCCCGGCCTGCATCAAAGCGGTCTCGGTCGGTAGCACGCGATCGAGGAAGGGCAGGATCGCGGCGCCGATGGCGGGCGCGTCGCTCGAGGTCGCGGCGCGCAGGATCGGCGCGCTTGCCGGCATCAGCGTCCGCGCGAGCGCCACGGACAGGCGCGCGATCAGGCTGTCGATCAATGCGGCAGGCAGCCGTCCGCCGATCAGCACCGCCGACGGGTTGATCAGGCAATTGACCGCCACCAGCGGGTCGGTGAGCGAACGCGCCGCGTCGTCGAGCCATTGGCGGACGATCGGCATCTCCTCCGACAGTTCGTCGGGACTGCCGACGGGCGTGCCCGCCCTTTCCAGCCGCGCGAACAGCGCCGAGAGCGACACGGTATCCTGCACCGTCGCGCCGGGCACGCCCGCCGTCGGATCGGGCAGGAAGCCGATCTCGCCGCTGCGGGCATTGGCGCCGCGCGCATAATTGCCGTCCATCACCAGGCCCCCGCCCAGGCCCGCGCTGATCAGCACGTAGAAGAAGCTCTGCCGGTTGAGTCCCCGGCCGAACTGCGCCTCGCCGAGCGCGGCGGCGGCGGCGTCATTGTCGATATGGACGGGCAGAGGCAGGACCTGGCGCACCAGATCGGCGACATCGAGGTGGTTCCACACCTCATAGCCGGCGGGACGATTGGGCAGTCGGATGCTCCCCAGCTCATCGGGCAAGGCGACGCCGACCCCGATCAGCCTCTGTTCGTCGATCGCCCCTGACGCGCGGATCGCCTCGACCTCTTCCGCCAGGCAGCTCAGCACATGATCGGGCATGGCGAAGCTGATCTCCCTCACCGCGCGCGTGCGCACCTTGCCGGCGAGGTCGAGCGACACGATCGTATAATGATCGCGGTCGATGTTGATCCCGATCGAGAAGCAGCCGTCCGGATTGACGCGCAGCCTGAGCGCCGGCTGGCCGCGCATCCCGAAGCGCCGCCCCGCTTCCGCGATCAGGCCAAGGTCGAGCAATTTGCGCGTGATGTTGGCGATGGTCGGCGCGGTGAGACCGGTGATCGCGGCGAGTTCGGCGCGCGTGATCTCCTGCGCGACACGGATCGCCTGCATCACGATCCGCTGATTGTAATCGGCCGCGCGTTCGAGGTTGGTGCCCGACAGGCTGGTGACCAGCCGCGTGCCGCGATCGTCCGCGCCGATCGTCCCGGCCGCCTCAGTCTCAAGCTTGAACGCGCTCGCCACGGATGCCCTCCCTTGGCGCCACGGACTCCGAATCCGGTCCCCGACGCAAGCCGAAAATCATGTTCAGAGGTGGATGTAAACGGTTTCCTATAGGAAATGGCGCATTTCGTCGCATTGGGGTGCTGGGGGAGCCGCGTCAAACTGCCGGGTGACAGGCGGTCGCGGCCTTACGCAAATCCTCCCTCGCTTTAGCGGGGACGTAGCGGTGATCAGCGACATGCTGGGGGCATGTCGCAGCCGCGAAGTCGGCTCGCGTAAGCGAGCCGTGGCAGTCCGCCGGGCTGACGGAGGGGGTATTCTGTGGTGGGGAGCCCGATAAGAAGTTGCCCCTCCACCATCCGGCTTCGCCGGATGCTCCCCCTCCCCGCGAAACCGCGGGGAGGAGACGGTTGCCTTCTATCGCGGTAGCGCGAGCGTTCCGTCGGTCTGGAAGCTGCCGGCCCCGCCCGGCGCGCCGGTGCCGGGCTGACCGCCGCCGACCCAGGTTTGATAGGTGGCGGGCAGGATGCGCAGCACGCCCTTGGCGTCGGCGAAGGCCATGTCGCGCGGGCTCAGGCGGAAGGTCAGCGTCCTGGTCTGGCCGGCCGCGAGATGGATGCGCTGATAGCCCTTGAGCGAGCGGAGCGGACGGCCCTTCACACCAGGTGTCGAGAGATAGAGCTGCGCCACCTCGTCGCCGTCGACCTTGCCGACATTGCGCACGCGCACCTTGACCAGCTGGTCTCTGCCCGCGGCCAGGCGCCGCGTGGAGAAGGTCGGGGTCGAATAGCTGAAGCGCGTATAGCTCAGGCCATGGCCGAACGGATATTCGGTCGCGCCGGCGAAATAACGATAGGTGCGGTTCTTCATCGAATAATCGGTGAAGGGCGGCAATTCCGCGGTCGACTTGTAGAAGGTGACCGGCAGGCGCCCGCTGGGATTGACCGTGCCCTTCAGCACCTCGGCGATCGCCTGGCCGCCCTGCTCGCCCGGATACCAGGCCTCGAGCACCGCGCGTGCCTTTGCATTGTCGGGGCCGAGCGCGATCGCCGATCCGCTCTGCAGCACGACCACCACCGGCTTGCCCGTCGCCTCGAGCGCGTCGAGCAGTTGCAGCTGCGCCGCCGGAAGCGCGATGCTGGTGCGGTCGCCGCCGACGAAGCCCGGCACCTTGAGCGGCATCTCCTCGCCCTCCAGCCAGGCGTTCAACCCCAGGAAAGCGACCACCACATCGGCGTTACGGGCGCTGGCGACCGCCTCATCGCGCAGCGCGGCGAGCGGCGGCTTCCAGGCGAAACTGATGTCGCTTGCCGCGGACGTCGCGTGCGAGAATTCGAGCGTGAAGTCGCGCGGGTTCGTGTCGGCGAAATGGACCTTCATCGGCTGGAAATTCTGGTCGCGGCCATTGCATTGCACGACAACCTTCTGGTCCTCAGGCCCGCCGATATGCACGGTGAAGGCTTCCGGCCCATTGCCGACATCGCAGCGGCGGCGCGTCTCGAACTGGAATTCATAGTCGCCGGGCGCGGGCACCTGGATCCGGCCAGTCCAGCGGACCGAGAAGGTGTTGCGGTTGACGCCGGGCGCGGGGTCGACCGAGGCCCAGTTGAAGTCGACCTCCTTGTCGGTGCGTGTCGCTGCCGCGGCGCCTGAGAAGTCGGCGCTGTTGTAGAAGGTCGCGGTCAGCCCGCCCGGGAAAGCGGTGCGCGGCACGGGAACGCCGACCTCGGCGGTGAAGGGGGCGCCCTGTGCATAGGTGACGCGCGCCTTGCCGAAGGCGGCTTCGATCCCGTCGAGCGGGAGGATCGGCTCGGTCGGCGTGCCGTTATAATTGCCCTCGAGTCCGATCAGCGAGGTCGCGGTCGGACCGACCACGGCGATCTTCGTGCCATTATCGGCAAGCGGCAGGACGCCGTCATTCTTGAGCAGCACGATCGATTCCCGCGCCGCGCGCAGCGACAGCGCCTTGTGCGCGTCGGAGTGGTTCTCCTTGATGCCGATCTTCGAGAAAGGCACCATGTCCGCGGGATCGAACATGCCCAGCCGCATGCGCGCGGTGAACAGACGCTTGAGCGCCACGTCCATGTCGGCCTCGGTCAGATAGCCTTGCTGCACCGACTTGGGCAGATCGAGCATCTCGTTGGCGAAATCGCAGCCCGTATCGGTGCCGGCCTTCACCGCCAGCGCCGCGCCTTCGACGTTGGTCTTGGTCAGATGATGGCCGTGCGTGATGTCGTCGACCGCGCCGCAATCGGACGTGACGAAGCCCTGGAAGCCCCAGTCGCGCCGCAGAATATCGCCGAGCAGTGCCTGGCTCGCGCAGGCCGGCTTGCCGTCGATGGCGTTGTAAGCGCACATCAAGGAATAGGCCTTGCCCTCGACGATCGCGCGCCGGAATTGCGGCAGATAGGTCTCCGCCAGATCGCGCGGCGCGACATCGACGTTGAAGCCATGGCGCAGCGGCTCGGGCCCCGAATGGACCGCGAAATGCTTGGGCGTGGCGATCGCTTCCAAATATTTGGGATCGTCGCCCTGTACGCCGCGGATGAATTGCGTGCCGAGCGTGCCGGACAGGTACGGATCCTCGCCCAGCGTCTCCTGGCCCCGGCCCCAGCGCGGATCGCGGAAGATGTTGATGTTGGGGGACCAGAAGGTCAGGCCGTAATAGCGGTCGAAATTGCCCACGCGCTGCGCCTGGTTGTATTTGGCGCGGCCTTCGATCGCGACGACGCGACCTTCCTCATGCAGCAGATCCTGGTCCCAGGTCGCCGCCATGCCGATCGCCTGCGGGAACATGGTCGCCTCGCCCGCGCGCGCGACGCCGTGCAGCGCCTCGTTCCAATAATCGTAGGCCGGAATGCCGAGCCGCGGAATGGCGGGCGCGACATTCTGCATCTGCGCGGCTTTCTCCTCGATCGTCATGCGCCCGACCAGGTCGGCGACGCGCGCGGGGATAGGTTGCGACGGATCCTTGTAGAGCTGCGCCGAAGCGGCCTGCGCCAGCGCCAATGCGCTGGTGATCGCGCTACCAAGGATGACGATGCGGGCAGCGGCGGACGGTCGGGTCACGGGCGATCCTCTGTTGATGACGGCCCCGTCATGATGCGGGGCCCGGAATCGCGAATAGGAGAGCGACGGCGCGGGGGGAAGCCGTCAATGCCGCTTCATTGCCCGGCCAGGATCGGCACGATCTTCTCGTAGCGATCCTGTTCCGGGAAGGCCGCGCGGCGCGTGTCGGCATCGATGATCTGGCGCTGGATCTGGCCGTCGCCAGCCGGGGCCTGCGCCCAGGGCGGCAGCCCCTGCCCGTTCGGATTGCCGGTCTTGATGAAGTTGACGACGTAGCCGTTCATCGTCGCCGACACCTTCCGATCGGCATCGGTCCAGGCATAGGAGGGATTGGCGTCGAGATTGCCCAGCGCATATTCGATCTCGGCGCTGTGGAGCGCGCCATAAGGCGCGGGGCCGCTCGCCTTGAACGCGGTCGGCGCGGGCCGCACGCGCGTGTAATAATAATAGAAGGTCGGCCAGCCGGTGCGGCGCTGATGGTCGAACCAGTTCCAGGTGCTGGCGGCGATGAAGCGGTCGCTCGCCAGCTCGGTCGCGGCGCGCATCACGTCATCGTCGCTCGCGGCGGGATAGAGCTGGAGCACGCGATCGGCATTGGCGCCGAACGCCTTCTGCACGCCCGCGCGGTAATTGGCGACGGTCGGCGCACCATCGCCCAGGAACGCATTGGCCCCGCCTTCCTGCGAGTTGGATCCGACCAGCAGCGGCGCCTTGGCCGCCTTGCCCGCGGCATAGGTCGCTTCGGGCTTTTCGGTCAGATAATAGCCGTCGATCAACGGCCACCAGCTGGCGCCCTGGAAATTCTGCACGTCGAGCAATTTGTCGGCGGGGATGGCCCGCAACTGCGGCAAGGTCGGCTCCTGGATCGCTTCCGCGAAATCCATGCCTGCTTTCTCGCCCTCCGCCAGCGTGTGCAGCCGAAGCGGCGGCAGCGTGGACCCGCTCTCGCCGATTGCGCCCGCGATCAGGTTGCGCGTCAGCGGCGACACCATCATGCCGCTGACCGAGATCGATCCCGCCGACTCGCCGCCGATCGTGATCCGCTTGGGGTCGCCCCCGAAGGCGGCAATGTTGCGCCTTACCCAGGCGAGCGCGGCGGCCTGGTCGAGCAGGCCGTAATTGCCCGACGCCTTGTGCGGGGATTCGCCCGTGAGCTGCGGGTGCGCGAAGAAGCCGAAAATACCGAGCCGATAATTGAGCGTGACCACCACCACGCCCTGCGCGGCGGTCGCCGCACCGTCATAGCGCGGTTCGTCGCTCGTCCCGGCGATGAAGCCGCCGCCATAGATATAGACCAGAACCGGCAGCTTCGCCTTGGCGGGATGCTTCAGATCGGCCGGCGTCCACACGTTCAGATAGAGACAATCCTCGCTGGCTTTGGGCGAGCGGAAGAACATGTCGTCCCACATATGCTTCTGCATGCAGCGCGGGCCGAACTGGTCGGCGGGGCGCACGCCGTCCCAATGCGTGGCCGGCCGTGGTTCGCGCCAGCGCAGGTCGCCGACGGGCGGCTTGGCGAACGGCACGCCGCGGAAGATCTGGACGGGCGAATTGGGCGTGGTCACGCCCTGGAGCTGGCCGGTCTCGACGGTGACGATCGGGCCGTCGGCGGCCAGTGCGGGAGTGGCCGCAAACGCGAGCCCCAAAGCCAGAAAATGTCCCGGTTTCATGCGCCTCTCCCGATTTATGTTTTTGCTTTTTTGCGATTCGATCTCCCCATTCAACCGTTCGTCCCGAGGGAAGTCGAGGGATATTGCCGAGCGGAGCCGAGGCACCTTCTCGACTTCCCTCGAAGAGGCGTCTCGACGTCGCTCGACGCGGAGGTGGGTTGATGAGTTGCCCTACCTTCCGCCCGCCGTTCTTATTTCCCCGTCGGCAGCCCATGCTCCTCGAGCATCGGCCCGATATCCGGATCCTTGCCATAGAAAGCCCGGAACATCGGGCCGTAATCCTGCGTGTGCCCGCGCGACAGGATCAGGTCGCGGAAGCGCTCGCCATTCTCGCGCGTCATGCCGCCATGGTCGACGAACCAGTGGTAGGCGGCATGCTCCAGCATCTGCGTCCACAGATAGGCATAATAGCCGGCCGAATAGCCATTGGCCCAGATGTGGAGGAAGTAGCTGGAGCGGTAGCGCGGCGGCACGTTGGCCGTATCCAGCCCCATCGTGTCGAGCGCCTGCTTCTCGAAGGCATCGACATCCTGTTTGGGTGCGCTTGCGGGCAGGCTATGCCAATCCATGTCGAGCATGGCGGCCTCGACGGTCTCGCCCAGCGTATAGCCCTGGTTGAACTTGGCCGCCTTCTTGATCTTGTCGACCAGCTCCTGCGGCATGGGCGCGCCGCTGCGATAATCCTTGGCATAATTGGCGAGCACGCGCGGCTCGAGCGCCCAATGCTCGTTGAACTGCGACGGGAATTCGACCCAGTCGCGCGCGGTGTTGGTACCGGACAAGGTCGGATAGACCTGGGCCGCGAACAGGCCGTGCAGCGCATGGCCGAATTCGTGGAACATGGTCGTCACGTCGTCGAACGTGATCAGGGCCGGCTGCCCATCAGCCGGTTTGGTGAAATTCGCGACGTTGTAGATAACCGGTTTAGTTTTGAGCAGATAGGATTGGCCGACGAAATTCGACATCCAGGCGCCACCCGATTTGTTGTCGCGCTTGAAATAGTCGAAATACATGAGGCCGAGTTCGGACCCGTCCTTGTCATAGACGGTGTAGACCATCACGTCGGGCTGATAGACCGGGATGTCGGTGCGGCGTTTGAAGGTCAGCCCGTACATCTGGTTCGCGGCGAAGAAGACGCCCTTTTCGAGCACCGCGTTGAGCTCGAGATAGGGCTTCACCGCATTCTGATCGAGGTCGTATTTGGCCTTGCGGACGCGCTCGGAATAACGCTCCCAGTCCCACGGCTTGAGCGTGAAATCCTCGCCGCCTGCGCGGATCGTCTGCTGCAGTTCGGCGACCTCGCGCTTCTGCTCTTCCGCGAGCGGCGGCACCAACTGGCTCATGAACGCCTTGGCCGCCTTCGGATTTTTCGCCATCTGGTCCTGCAGCACATAATCGGCCCAGGTCGGGAAACCGAGCAGCTTGGCCTTCTGGGCACGCAGCTGGGCGATCTCCTGGATCGTGGCGCGCGTATCGTTGGCATCGCCCTTCTCGGCGCGCGTCCAGCTCTGGTTGAACAAAGCCTCGCGCGTGTCGCGATTGGCAAGATCCTGCAGCGCCGGCTGCTGCGTCGTATTCTGCAGCGGCAGCACCAATTTGCCAGGCAGCTTGCGGTCGGCCGCGGCCTTGGCCGCCGCGGCGAGCGCGGCATCGTCGAGGCCCGCCAGCTTGGTCTTGTCGTCGACGATCAGCGCGCCGTCCTTGGCCGCCGCCAGCAATTTCTGCTGGAACGCGGTCTCCAGGCTCGACAGGCGCGTGTTGAGCGTGCGCAGCTTGGCCTTGTCGGCGGCATTCAGCTGCGCGCCCGCGCGGATGAAATTGTCATGATAGATCTGGA
>Ga0068852_100000481_pt1 | contig 26168 bp, 24 predicted proteins | sample KBSCornC22_FD_66594 | JGI IMG/M metagenome (GOLD analysis project Ga0068852, IMG submission 66594) | Corn rhizosphere microbial communities from Kellogg Biological Station, Michigan, USA - KBS Corn C2-2 | ecosystem: Host-associated > Plants > Roots > Rhizosphere > Soil ... | reverse complement strand
CCCGAGCGATGCGGAGATCGCGCATTCGCTCAAGGTGGTCGAGGCAGCGCGCGATGCGTCGCGCCGCGGCGTCGGCGCCTTCACCGTGGATGGCCGCATGGTGGATGCGCCGTTCGTGCGCCGGGCGGAGCAGGTGCTCGCGCTCGCGATGCGCCTGGGGCTCGTCGCTCCGGAAGAAAGGACCATCCAATGACCGCGCGGCCGCCGAGGCGCGCGCTGTTGCAGGCGGCGCTGGGCGCCGTGGCGGCGCACGTCACGCCACGCGCATTTGCGCAGGCCAAATTCCCCGCCAAGCCCGTCACGATCGTCGTGCCCTATCCGCCCGGCGGCTCGAACGACACCTTCGCGCGCGAGCTGGGCAAGAAGCTGGGCGACCGCTGGGGCGTGCCGGTGATCGTCGACAACCGCGGGGGCGCGGGCGGCTCGATCGGCGCGGCGTTCGTGTCCAAGGCCGCACCCGATGGCTACACGCTTTGCCTGCTGTCGTCATCGTTCACCACCAACGCCGCCATCCAGTCCAGCCTTCCGTTCGATCCGGTAGCAGGCTTCTCGCCCGTGGGCATGGTGGCGAAGGGACCGATGCTGCTCACCGTCGCCAACGACGTGCCCGCGAAGACCACGCAGGAGCTGATCGCGCTCGCGCGCAGGAATCCCGGCAAGCTCAACTACGGCTCGTCGGGGCAGGGCAGCACCAACCAGTTCGCGACCGAGCTCTTCATGGAAGCCGCGGGCATCCGCATGACGCACGTGCCCTACAAGGGCATGTCGCCCGCGGTCACCGACGTGATCGGCGGCCACGTGGACGTGCTGGTGGCGAGCGCGCCCTCGATCTACCAGCAGGTGAAGGCGGGCAAGGTGCGCGGCCTGGGCGTGACCAGCGCCGGACCTTCGCCGGTCGTGCCGGACCTGCCGCCGGTGGCCGCGAACGGCGCCCCGGGCTACCGCTTCGAGCTCTGGTGGGGCGTGCTCGCGCCGCCCAGGACGCCGCCGGATATCGTCGCCCTCGTCAACGCCGACATGAACCGCATCCTCGCGACCCACGAGATGCGGGAGGTCTTCGCGCGCGAGGGCGCCGAGCCCGCGCCGATGTCGCCCGCGCAATTCGCGCAGGTGATCCGCGACGAGATCGCCGGCTGGAAGAAGGTCGCGGCCGCGGCCCACATCACGCCGGAGTAGCGATGGCGCTCAAGCGTCGCGACTATCGCGTGGGCGCCCGGGGCACGCTCTCCGGCATCCGCATCCTCGACCTCTCTCGCCTCGTCGCAGGAAACACGCTGACCGGCGTGCTCGCCGATTTCGGCGCGGACGTGGTCAAGGTGGAGCCGGCGGCGGGCGACACGCTGCGCGCGTGGAAGACGCGCGACGTGGCCGTGAACTGGAAGCTTTACGCGCGCAACAAGAAGAGCCTCGCCCTCGAGCTGCGCAACGCGCAGGCGCGCGAGCTCCTGCTGAAGCTGGTCGACAAGGCCGATGTCTTCGTGGAAAGCTTCCGGCCCGACACGCTGGAGCAGATGGGGCTCGCCCCGCAGGCGCTCCTCGCGCGCAACCCGCGCCTCGTGATCGTGCGCATCTCGGGTTGGGGACAGGAGGGCCCGTATCGCCGCCGCCCGGGCTTCGGCACGCTCGTGGAAGGCATCTCGGGCTTCGCCTCGTTCAACGGCTTCGCCGATCGCGAGCCGGTGCTGCCGCCGATGTACATGGCCGATTCGTACGCGGGCCTGTATGGCGCCATCGGGGTGATGATCGCGCTGCGCGAGGTGGAAGTGAATGGCGGCAGCGGGCAGGTGATCGACCTGCCTTTGCTGGATCCGCTCTTCCATGTCCTGGGACCGCAGGCGGCAAGCTGGCGGCTCACCGGGAAGGTGAAGCCCCGCACCGGCAGCCGCTCCACCAATTCGGGGCCGCGCAACGCCTATCGCACGAGCGACGGGCGCTGGGTCGCGCTCTCGGCTTCGACGCAGAAGATGGCCGAACGCACCTTCGCCGCGATCGGCCGGCCGGAGCTCATCGACGACCCGCGCTATCGCACCAATGCCGGGCGCGTGAAGAATGCGGAGGAGCTCGACGCCATCATCGGCGCCTTCATCGCGCAGAAGACGCAGGCCGAGAATGTCGCGTTCTTCGAGCAGGCGGAGGTCACGATCGGCCCCATCTACGACATCTCGCAGATCGTCGAGGACCCGCACTTCGTCGCGCGCGAGGTCATCGCCGATTACCCGGACGCGGAGATGGAATGGTTTCCCATGCACCACGTGGTCCCGCGCCTCGAGGCAACACCGGGCTCCATACGCACGCCCGCCCCGCGGCTGGGGCAGCACAACCGCGAGCTGCTCGCCGAAGCAGGCGTGGACGAGGGCCGCTACCGGGAGCTGCTCGAGGCGGGCGCGGTCTACGAAGAGGGCACGGCCGCGCCGTCGAGGGTGGATGATCCCGAATAGCGCCGGCACCGGATCGCCGCGGCTCGCGGCGCCGCCCGGTGCGAGCGACTGCCACATCCACGTCTACGATCCGCGCTATCCGCTGCAACGGCCCGATGCGCGGGCGGTGAGCGACGCGGGTGTGGAGCAATACCGGCTGCTGCAGCAACGTCTCGGCACCGCCAACGTGGTCGTGGTGCAGCCGGCAGCGCACGGTACCGACAACCGCGTGACGATGGACGCCGTGACGGCCCTCGGCGGCGTGCGCCACGCGTGCGGCATCGCAGTGGTCACGGCGGACGTTGCCGATGGCGAGCTGCGCGCGCTCGATGCGGGCGGCATCCGCGGGCTGCGCTTCACGCAGCACGATCCGCGAACCGCGATTACGACCCCCGAGATGATCGAGCCGCTCGCCCGCCGCGTCCAGGAATTCGGCTGGCACGTGCAGCTTCACCTGCTCGCCGCGCAGATCGTCGCGTTGCGCGCGGTCATCGAGCGCCTGCCCGGGACGCTCGTGATCGATCACATGGCGCGCCTGCCGCAGCCCGAAGGGCTCGCGCATCCTGCCTGGGACATCGTGAAGCGCCTCCTCGATGGCGGGCGCACCTGGGTAAAGCTTTCGGGGGCGTACCTCGATTCGCGCGTGGGCTCCCCGGGTTATGGCGACGTGCATTCCGTGGCACGCGCTTTCGTGGAGTCGGCGCCCGAGCGCTGCGTCTGGGGCAGCGACTGGCCGCATCCGACCGAGCGTGCAACGAAGCCCGACGATGCGGTAATCTTCGATCTGCTCGGCGAGTGGGCCGGCACGGAAGAGCGCCGGCGCGCGATCCTGGTCGATAATCCTTGCAACCTGTACAGGTTCCCTCGCCCCTAGCCCAGAACTAATCGCCGCTCGCCCGGCCTATCGGTATCCGCAGATCGACCGCTTCATGCCGCAGCAACAGGTTCCCGCCGTCAGCGTGGTCGCCAGCGAGATGGCCTCCCGCGTAAGCGAGTTCGATTGGGCAGCCACGCCGCTGGGCCCGATCGCCGAATGGCCGGTCGCACTGCGCATCGCCGTGGGCATCTGCCTCAACTCGCGCTTCCCCATGTTCGTGTGGTGGGGGCCGCAGCTCATCAACATCTACAACGACGGCTACATCCCGATGCTGGGCGCGCGCCATCCCGCCGCGCTCGGAAGGCCCGCGCGGGATTCGTGGAACGACATCTGGGACATCGTGGGCGAGCAGGCGCGCCAGGTGATGGAGCGCAACGAGGCCACCTGGAACGACCGCGTCTTCCTCAGGATGGAGCGCCACGGCTATCCGGAGGAGACGTACTTCACCTGGTCGTACAGCCCCATCCTCGACGAGAAGGGGCGCGTGGCGGGCCTTTTCTGCGCCGTCACGGAGGAGACGCAGCGCGTCTTCGCCGAGCGCGATCGCAGCCGGCTGCTCACGCAGGTCGAGCAGGAGCGCGCGCGGCTCGCGGACGCGTTCGCCCAGGCGCCTTCGTTCCTCGCCGTGCTGCGCGGGCCCGAGCACGTGTTCGAGTACGTGAACCCCAGCTACGAAACGCTGCTCGGCAACCGCGCGCTCGCCGGCCGCAGCGTGCGCGATGCGGTTCCGGAAGTGCGGGGCCAGGGCTTCTTCGAGATCCTCGATCGAGTCTACGAGACCGGGGAGCCGTTCGTGGGGCGCGGCATGAAGGTCGGGCTCGAGCGCGGCGGCAAGCTCGACGACGTGTACATCGATTTCATCTACCAGCCGATGCGCGATCCGGAAGGCCGCGTGGTGGGCATCCTCGCACACGGCTCGGACGTCACCGCCCACCAGCTCGCCGAGAAGCGCGACAAGTTCCTGCTGGCGCTGGACGAGGTCATCCGCGGGCTCGCCGACCCGCTCGCGATCACCGGCGCCGCGGTGCGCATGCTGGGCGAGCACCTCGACGTGGAACGCTGCATCTATGCGACGGTGGACGACGACGAGGAAGGCTTCAGCGTCGTCTCCGACCACGCCAACGGCATGTCGACCTCGCCCGGACGCTACCGCTTCGCCGATTACCGCTCGGAGCTTCCGGCGCTGATGCGCGCCGACGAGCCCTACGTGGTCGAGGACGTGGCGCGCGCCCAGCAATTCGGCGATCGCGAATATTTCCTCGAGCGCAACGTGGGCGCCCTGGCGGCGGTGCCCCTGCACAAGGCCGGCCGTTTCCTCGCGCTCGTCGCCGCGCAATCGATCGCGCCGCGCCGCTGGCAGGCCGCTGAGCTGGTGCTGATGCGCCACGTGGCCAGCCGTTGCTGGGAGGCCGTGCAGCGCGTTCGCGCCGAGCAGCGCGTGCGCGAATCGCTGCAGGCCGAGCAGGTGGCGCGCGGCGAAGCGGAGCGCGCGAGCCGCATGAAGGACGAATTCCTCGCCACCTTGAGCCACGAGCTGCGCACGCCCCTCAACGCGATCCTGGGCTGGGCGCACATGCTGCGCCGTGTCGAGACCGCATCGCCGGAAGTCAAGCGCGGCGCCGAGGTGATCGAGCGCAACGCCCGCGCCCAGGCGACCATCATCGCGGACCTGCTCGACATGAGCGCCATCATCTCCGGCAAGGTGCGGCTCAACATGGAGCCCATGGACCTGCCCGCGCTGGTGCGCGCCTCGATCGACACGGCGCGTCCGGCCGCCGACGCCAAGGGTGTATCCCTCGGCGCCGAGATCGAGGAGATCGAGGAGCCGGCCGTGAGCGGCGATCACGACCGCCTGCAGCAGGTGCTGTGGAACCTCCTCACCAACGCGATCAAGTTCACCCCCACGGGCGGCAGCGTGCTCGTCACCCTGCGCCTGCGCCGCGACCACGCCGAGATCCGCGTGCGCGACTCGGGCGAAGGCATCTCGCCCGATTTCCTGCCGTTCATCTTCGACCGCTTCCGCCAGGCGGACGCGTCGATCACGCGCCGCCACGGCGGCCTCGGGCTGGGACTCTCGATCGTGAAGCAGCTGGTCGAGATGCACGGGGGCGAAGCGCGCGCGCAAAGCGAGGGGCTCGGCCAGGGCGCCACCTTCATCGTGACGCTGCCCATCGCGCAGGCCGCCCCGCAATCCGCGGAGACGCCGCCGGCGGAGCCGGGCGACATTCCGGATCCCGTGGCCCCCGCGCACGAGTGCGAGGCCATCGCCGGCAAGCACGTGCTGGTGGTCGACGACGATGCGGACGCGCGCGACCTCGTGCGGCGCCTCCTCGAGGAATGCCGCGCAAGCGTCGTGACCGCGGCCTCGAGCGCGGAGGCCCTCGAGCTGGTGCGCTCGCGCCGCTTCGACGCGCTGGTGAGCGACATCGGCATGCCGGGAGAGGACGGGCACTCGCTCATGCGCCGCGTGCGCGCGCTCCCCCCGCACGAAAATCGCGACATCCCCGCCGTGGCGCTGACCGCCTATGCGCGCCCCGAGGACCGGCTGCAGGCGATCCGTGCGGGCTTCCAGCTGCACACTTCCAAGCCGGTGGAGCCGGCCGAGCTCATCGCCCTCGTGGCGAGCCTCGTCTCGCGCAACGTGACGCCTGCCTGAGCTCCGGCCAATAATGGCGCTCCGTTTCCTTCGCCCGGAGGCCTTCGTGATTCACCGCGTTGCCGCATCGCTCCTGCTGCTCCTCGCCACCACGCTGGCGCAAGCGCAGCCGTATCCCACGAAGCCGGTGAAGATCATCGTGCCCTTCACGCCCGGCAGCGCCACCGACATCCTCGCGCGGCTCGTGGGCGACCAGCTCAGCCGCGCGCTGGGACAGCCCTTCGTCGTCGAGAACAAGCCCGGTGCCGGCGGCATCGTCGGCACGCAGTCGGCGAAGGACGCCGCCCCCGACGGCTATACGCTCATCGCCGCGGGCAGCGGGCCTTTCGGCATCAATCCCGGCGTCTACAAGTCGCTGCCCTACGATCCGGTGCGCGACTTCGAGCCGATCGGCAACATCGCGCTCACGCCGCAGGCGATCGTCGTGGGGGCGCAGTCGCCGTACAAGTCGATCCGGGAGCTGGTCGCCGCGGCGAAGGCGAAGCCGGGCGAGCTCTCGTTCGCCTCGCTCGGCAACGGCTCGACCAGCCATCTCACGATGGAGGCGTTCCAGCAGGCGGCGGGCATCAAGCTCAACCACATCCCGTTCAAGGGCAGCTCCGATGCGCAGTCGCAGATCATCGGCGGCAATGTCGTGATGATGTCGGATACGGTCCCGGGGCTGCTCACGCAGGTGAAGGGCGGCAAGCTGCGCGCGCTCGGCGTGGCCATCCCGCAGCGCTCGCCCTTCATGCCGGACGTGCCCACGCTGGCCGAGCAGGGCTATCCCGGTTTCGAGAGCGTGGGCTGGATCGGGCTTGCCGCGCCCGCGAAGACGCCGGTCGCGATCCTCGACAAGCTCAACGCCGAGGTGCGCAGGATGCTGCAGGATCCGGCGGTTCGCGAGAAGATGGCGCAGCTCGCCTTCACGCCCGTGGGCGACACGCGCGCGCAATTCGGGGCCTTCATGAAGGGCGAGATCGCGAAGTGGAGCAAGGTCGCGCACGACAGCGGCGCGCGCGCCGACTGACCCGGCTCGGTCAGGACAACCCTGGGAGATGCGATGAAGAAGAACATGGCCGGCGCCATCCTCGGCCTGCTGGCGTTCATGAGCGGTTGTGCGGCACCGCGCAACGTCGATCCGCAGGCCAAGGCAGGCGGACCCACCAACACGTCGATGAGGTGCACGGCAAGCCCGTGCAGGGTCGCCATCACGGTGGAGGCGGGATGCCACGTGACGGTGCAGCCCTTCGAGCTCGTCATTCCCGCGAGCCTCGGCCCGGGCGTCGAGGTCGAGTGGACGCTCTCGACCACCGACGGCTGGACGTTCGATCCCGAGGGCATCAGGGTGGTGCCGCCCAACCCGCACTTCAAGCTCGTCGCGAGGGACGCCATGAGGCAGCGCGGCAAGGTCGACAATGCGGGCAGCGAGCGCTACGTCTACCACGTGCACTTCCGCAAGGCCTCGCCGCAGCAGTGCTCCTACGATCCGATCATGATCAGCGGGGCGGCGTGACGGCCGTCGTTTCCAGCCACGCGCGCACGTCCGCGATGACTTCCTCGTAGGAAAGCCCGCCCCCGGCCGTCTCGGCAAGCTGGAACGCCGCGGCCGGGAGCGCGGCGCGGGCGCGTTCGATGCGCGGCGACAGGAATGCGTTGTCGGCCGGATCGCGGCGCACACCGGCGGCCGCGGCGTGCGCCTGCGCCGCGCCGAAATAGCGCGCCGCACGTTCCCACGCCTGCGTCGCCGTGGCGAGTCCCGCGGCCACGTCGAGCACGCTCAGCCCCACGTAGCGCGAGCCGATCGCCTCGGCGCCCTGCAGCGCTTGCAGCAGCAGGCGGGCGCATTCGTGCGCTGTCGTCCCGCTCGACGCCATGGCGAGGTTGAGGAGGGCCACCGCCTCGCTCTCGCGGTCGCCCATGCGCCGCGCGATGCCGAGCGCTTCGTCGTAGAGCGCGGCCGCCCTGACCGGCTCGCCCTCGATGCGCAGCAGTTGCGCGAGCGCGTTGAGCGCGGTCATGAGCTCGCGTCCGTCGCCCAGCTCGCGCGCGACCGCGAGCGACTCGTCCAGGTGGCGGCGGGCGGCGACGGCGTCGCCATCGCCCAGGCAGGCGAGGCCGAGCAGCTCGAGGCTGCGCGACAGTTGCGGCCGGTCGCCGCCCTCGCGGGCGATCGCGACGCTCTCCTGCAGGTCGCCGCGCGCCTCGGCGTAGCGGCCGAGCAGGTAGCCGAGCTGGCCCGCGTCGAAGAGCGCGGCGCAACGCGCCTGCGTGCGGCGCGGCGCACGCGCGAGCGCTTCGCGCGTGAGCTGGTGCGCCAGAGCCGGTCGGCCGCGCGTGACGAGATAGCGCTTCATCGACAGCACGAGCTGCAGCTCGCATTCCAGGCCGGAATCGATGCTGCCGCAGTAGCCGTGCGCCGCCAGCAGGTTCTCCAGATCGCGATCGACGCGCTGCAGCCACCCGGCCTGGGCCGCTCCCACCGCTTGCGATCGCGCCTCGAGGACGAACGAGAGGTAGAACGCGACGTGGCGCCCGCGCACCGCGCACGCTTCGCCGGCGGCCTCGAGCTTCTCGTGCGCGTACTGGCGCACGGTTTCCAGCAGGCGATAGCGTTCCCCGAAGGCGTCGGTCTCGACCAGCGACTTCTCGACCAGGTGCGTGAGGAGATCCAGCACGTCGCCCGCGGCCACCTCGCCGGCGGCGCAGATGTGTTCGGCCGCGTCGATCATCCAGCCGCCCGAGAACACGGCGAGGCGCCGGAAGAGCACCGCTTCGGGCGGCGACAGCAGGTCGTGGCTCCAGTCGAGCGATGCGCGCAGCGTGTGCTGGCGCGCCGCCGAGGTCTTGTCGCCGCCGGTGAGCAGCCTGAAGCAGTCGTCGAGCCTCGATGCGATGTTCTCCGCGGAAAGCACGCGCGCACGGGCGGCGGCGAGCTCGATCGCGAGCGGGATGCCGTCGAGGCGGCGGCAGATCGACGCCACCGCGGGCGCGTTCGCATCGGTGATGCGGAAATTCGAGCTCGCCGCCGCGCGATCGACGAAGAGCCGCACCGCATCGTATTGCTCGAGGATCGCGGTCGAGGTCGCGTAACGCGCATCGGGTGTGGCGAGGGGTGCGAGCGCATAGATCGCCTCGCCGCTCACGCGCAGCGCTTCGCGGCTCGAGGCGAGGATGCGCAGGCCGGGTGCGGCCTGCAGCATGTGCCTGGCGAGCTCGGCACATCCGCCCAGGACGTGCTCGCAGTTGTCGAGCACGAGCAACGCCGAGCGCAGCCGTGCCCACGAGCCGAGGCTCGCGAGCATCGAGGCCGAGGCGCTCTCCTTCACGCCGAGGGTGGCCGCGACCGCCTGCGCCACGCGCGACTCGTCCGCGACCGGCGCCATCTCCACGAGCCACACGCCATCGGGAAAGCGATTCAGGGTGTCCTGGGCGACCTGGAGCGACAAACGCGTCTTGCCGGTGCCGCCAACGCTGGTGAGGGTCACCAGCCGGTAGCGCTCCAGCATCGCCTTGACCTGCCCGAGGTCGTTCTCGCGCCCGATGAAGCGGGTGAGCTGCGCCGGCAGGTTGTGTCGCGGCGTGGTATCGCGCCGGCTCGCGCCGGCCTCGACCTCGGGCTCGAGCGTGAACCGGTAGCCGTGCCCGGGGATGGTCGCGACGGCGCGCGGCCCGAGGTGCTTGCGCAGGGTCGACACCTGCACCTGCAGGTTGTTTTCCTCGACGACAAGGCCCGGCCAGACGATCTCGAGCAGCTCGTTCTTGGTGACGACCCGGTCGCGCCGGTCGATGAGCGCCAGCAGGACGTCGAAGGCGCGCGCACCCACGGGAGCAGGCTGCCCCTCGACGAGCAATTGCCGCTCCGCCGGGCGAACCTCGACCGGCCCGAATCTCCAGGACGTCGCCAAGTAACCCCCCTGTAAGGCTGCTTTGGCACGGCACCAGCGGCCCATGTTACGCCGGCGCCCAGCTTAAGAACGTTTAAGCGCCGCTCAAGGACTTGAGTGCCGCCGCGGGAAGAAAGTGGGTCCCGCAGCACATCGAACGACTCTACCCACAAAGGAGCAACAACAATGTCCTCGACGACCAAACGCAATGTCCTGTCCCTCGCGGCCTTCACCGTGTTCGCGTTCGTCCCGCTCGCTACGTGGGCCGACGGCGGCGACGGTGGCGACTACATGCAACCGGCCGCGCACGTGAAGCACGAGCGCGCGACCGAGAGCCGCCCGCTCAGCTGCGCGCAAGCCAAGCGCGCCGCGTGGTTCCAGCGCGACCTCGAGCTCAGCGACGGCGACGTGACCCCCACCATCGCGCTGCCTGCGCAGTGCGAGCCCAAGGTGTTCGCCAGCGCGGACACGAAGTGAGCAATCCCCGGGCGTGCGCCGCGTCCCGGCGTGGCGTGCGCCCGCTGCCCCAGGAAGGAAAGTCATGAAACATTTCGCCCTCGATCACGACGTGCCCGCGGCACCGCCTGCCGATCGTCTCGCCTGTGCGGCGGTGATCGTGTCGATCGTCCTGACGGCCGCGTGCAGCGCCTTTGCGATCCTGGTCCAGTCCGAGCCCCCGGTGCGCGAGGCGAGCGCCATGGAGGCCGCACATGAATGAACGCCGCATCGAACGGCTCACGCGCGATGTGCTCGGCCCGGAACGCACGCCGCCGACGCCGCCGGACTCGACCTCGCTCGAGAACGCCGTGCGCCTCGTCGCCATCGTGATCCTCGTGCTGCTCGTGTTCGCTTTCGCCACGTGGCCGCGCGACGATGCGACCCAGGCCGATCCCGTGCGCGCCGAGCAGCCGGTGGCGCTCCCGGCTGCGCCCGGATGGGGCGGCGGGCTGGAGCCCGGCACGCAAATCGGAGCGCTGGAGTACTCGCCGATCTACTGAGCGGGAACGACGCCGCGGCGGCATTGTCCGTTTTGGATGGCCACCGCGACCGCAAACAACGACACCGCCACCCCCGCGCCGCCGCCTTCCCGGAGCGGCCGCGGCCCGCGCCGCCGGCAAGTGAAGTGGATCGCGGCGGCCGTCGTGCTGGTCGCCGCGGCGTTTTTCGGGGGACGCTATTTCCTCGAAGCGCGCCAGTTCGTCGAAACGGACAACGCATACGTGCAGGCCAACCAGGTCGACGTCGCCGCGCAGGTGGCCGGGCCCGTCACGCGCGTGATGGTGCGCGACCAGCAGGCCGTGCACGCGGGCGACGTGCTCTTCGAGATCGATCCGCGCAACTACGATATCGCGGTGGCGCGTGCGCGCGCGCAGCTCGAGCTCGCGCGCCAGGGCGTGTCGCAGGAATCCGCCGGCGTCTCCGCGGCCGAGGCCACGCTCGCGCAGCGCCGCGCGGAGGCGGAGAACGCCCGCAACGCGTGGGTGCGCAACCAGCAGCTCATGAAGAGCGGCTTCCTCTCGCCGCAGGGTGCGGAGAACGCGCGCACGCAGCTGCAGACGGCCGAGGCCGCGGTGAAGGCCGCCGAGGCCAACGTGGCCCAGGCGCGCAGCGCGCTCGGCCAGGGCGGCGACCAGAATGCCGCCGTGCAGGCGGCGACCGCGGCGCTCAGGCAGGCGGAGCTGGATCTCGAGCGCACGCAGGTGAAGTCGCCCGTCGACGGCGTGATCGCAAACTTCACGCTGCAGGCGGGCAACACCGTGACACCCGGCACGCCGCTCTTCGTCGTGATCTCCGGCCGCGAGTTCTGGGTCGATGCGAACTTCAAGGAGACGCAGCTGAAGGAGATCCGTCCCGGCCAGCATGCGGAGATCCGCTCCGACGTCTATCCCGACCACGTCTTCCACGGGGTGGTGCAGAGCGTCTCGGGAGGCAGCGGCGCCGCGTTCTCGCTGCTGCCGCCGCAGAACGCCACGGGCAACTGGGTGAAGGTCACGCAACGCGTGCCCGTGCGCATCAAGGTCGAGGATCCGGACCCGGAGCATCCCCTGCGCATCGGCACCAGCACCACGGTGAAAGTGCGCAAGGAGTAGGCGTGTACCACAAGGTGCTCCTTTGCTACGACGGCACGGCCGAGGGGCGGCGGGCCCTGCGCCAGGGCGCCGACGTCGTGCTGTGCATGAAGTCCGAGGCCTACCTGCTCGCGATCGTGCAGAGCCACATCGCGTCCGCGATTCCCGAGGCCGTCACGCCCGCGCTCGCCGAGAGCGAGGACCGCCGCGCCTGCTCGCTGCTCGAGGAGGGCGTGCAATGGCTGCGCGATCGCGGGCTGTCCGCCACCGGCTCGCTCGAGTACGGCAACGCGGTCGATTGCATCGCCGCGACGGCCGAGCGCATCGGCGCGGACCTCATCGTGCTGGGACACCGCAACCGCAGCCGGCTCGCGCGCTGGTGGAGCCAGTCGGACGAGCAATCGCTGCTGGAGCGCGCGCGCTGCAGCATCCTCGTCGCGGCCGCGGCCGAGGAATAGCGCATGGCATCGACCGCCCCGGCGCCCGCGCTGCCGACCGGCACCGAGCGCCTGATGATCACGCTGGCAGTGATGTCGGCCACCCTCATCCAGGTGCTCGACACGACCATCGTGAACGTGGCGCTGCCGCACATGGCGGGCGAGCTGGGCGCCACGACGGAGCAGATCAGCTGGGTGCTCACGAGCTATCTCGTCTCCAGCGCGATCGTGATGCCGCTCACCGGCTACTTCGCGGACACGCGCGGGCGCAAGCGCTTCCTGCTCATCTGCATCTGCGGCTTCGTGGCGGCCTCCGCGTTGTGCGGCATCGCGCAGAACCTCATCCAGATCGTGGGCTTCCGCCTGTTGCAGGGCGTGTTCGGCGCGGCGCTGGTGCCGCTGTCGCAGGCGATCATGACCGATGCGTATCCGCCCGAGGATCGCGGCAAGGCGATGGCGATCTGGGGCCTCGGCGTGATGGTGGGACCGGTGCTCGGTCCCACGCTCGGCGGGTGGCTCACGGACGTGGCGAGCTGGCGGTGGACCTTCTACATCAACGTGCCGATCGGCGCGCTCTCGTTCTTCCTCGCCTCGCAGTACGTGCCCGCGGGCGAGACGCGCGAGCGCCACATGGACTGGACGGGATTGGCGCTGCTCGGCAGCGGTGTCGCGGGCCTGCAGTACATGCTCGACCGCGGCACGTCGCAGGACTGGTTCGCCGCGAACGACATCCGCGTGAGCGCCGCGCTCTCCGCGATCGGGCTGGCGGGCTTCGTGTGGTGGAGCCTGCGGCTCGGGCCGCGCGCGCTCTTCGACCTGCGCATCTTCGGCGACCGCAACTTCGCGATGGCGTGCGGCGTGATGCTCGCCATGGGCCTCGGGCTCTTCGGTGGCCTCGTGCTGCAGCCGATCCTGCTGGAGGGCCTGCTGGGCTATCCCATCGTCACCACCGGCCTCGTGATGGCGCCGAGGGGGGTGGCCACGGCCATCGCGATGATCGTGGTGGGCCGCCTCGTCGGCAAGCACGACGCGCGCATCCTCGTGGGCGCGGGCATGCTCCTGAGCGCCGCGGGCTCGTGGGCGATGACGGGCTACTCGCTCGAGGTGACGACTTTCTGGATCATCTGGCCCGCATTCCTGCAGGGGCTGGGGCTGGGCCTCATCTTCGTGCCGCTCTCCACCATCGCGTACGCGACCATGGAGCGCGTCCGCATTCCGGAGGCCGCCGGCATCTACAGCCTGGTGCGCACCATCGGCGCGGCCGCGGGCATCTCGGTGGTCACCACCCTCATGACGCGCCAGGCGCAGGTGATCTGGAACGAGCTCGGCGCGCACGTGACGCGCTTCAATCCCGCGCTCATCGAATACCTGCGGCCGCTGCACCTGACGCCCGAGGATCCGCGCGCCATGGCGCTCGTCGCCGCGCAGATCGGCCAGCAGGCCGAGATGGGCGCCATCCTCGACGTGTTCAAGGTGACGACGTGGAGCTTCCTGCTGATGCTGCCGCTGGTGTTCCTCCTGCGGCGCAGCAAGCGGCCGGGAGGCGCGCCACCCGCCGCGGCGATGGAGTGAATCGCCAGGGGTGGATCAGCAGGGAGGAATCAGAACAGGACCGTGACCACGCGCCGCCCGTCCTCGCGCTCGCTCAGCGTGCGCTCGACGATGCCGAAGGCGCGCCGCTGCGGGTCGGCCGGGCACCCCCCATGGCATCCCTCGACCTTCGGCAGCGCGCCCCTCGTGCACCTCACCTCCGCCAGTCCGGGCTCGGAAGGATGGAGACGGCAATTCATCATCACGGTCGCGCTCACCGTGAGCCGCTGGGTGGAGCCGCCCGTCTGGGCAAGTGCCGGCGCGACCGGAAAAAAAGCCATTGCAACAGCGACAGCGAACGGTGCGAGGGGGGTGGCTGACACGTAGCGACCGTGGTGCATGGTACGCAGCCATCGTGGGCCCGCACCCCCTGAAAAGTCCTTAAGCGCGCGTGAAACATCGCGTCGGACGAAATCACCGAGGCTAAGTAGGACGGCGCGAAGGCAACACGCGCCGCGGCCAAATCATCCCTGGCCGAAAAGCGCCTTGACGCAGATGAACGCAGATAAAACCCGATTGCTGCTTAGCGGGGCCATGATCGCCGGCACGACACATTCAACGGCTTTATCTGTGTTCATCTGCGTTCATCTACGTCGAAAAGCCTTTTGGTCATTTGCGTCGAAAAGCCTTTTGGTCATTTCCGGCCTTGGCGCCGGTATTCACGAAAACGCTTCGAGGGGTTGACCGCATGCCGCTCCGCAGCGTGAACTAGCGCAAAGGGAGGAAGACATGACAACGATGCGCCTGTTCGCGCGGCTGGCCGCCGCCATTGCCACTATCGCTACCCTCGGGGCCACCGCGCAGGATTTCCCCGTGAGGCCGGTCACGATCGTGGTGCCGTTTTCCGCGGGCGGTCCCACGGACACCATCGCGCGCATCATGGCCGAACGCATGTCGCGATCGCTCGGCCAGACGGTCGTCGTCGAGAACGTCACCGGCGCCGGCGGCACCATCGGCGTCGGCAAGGTCGTGCGCGCTCCGGCCGATGGCTACACCGTGAGCATCGGCCACATCGGCACGCACGTGATCAACGGCGCCGTGCACCAGCTTCCCTACGACCTGCGTACGGACATGGAACCCGTCGCGATGATCGCGACCAACCCGCAGGTCATCATCTCGAACAACGCCATCCCTGCGACGGACCTCAAGTCCCTGATCGCGTGGGGCCGGGCGAAGGGCTCGGCGGTCACGAGCGCTACCGGCGGCCCGGGGACGCCGGCCCACGTGAGCGGCGTCTACTTCCAGCAGCAGACCGGCGTGCCGATCGAGGTCATCCACTATCGCGGATCCGGCCCCGGCATCCTCGACGTGATCGCGGGACACGTGAACCTGGGCTTCGAGCAGGCGGCCAACGCGCTGCCGCACATTCGCGCGGGGAAGCTGCGCGCCTACGCGGTCACTGCACGCAGCCGGCTTGCGGCGGCGCCGGATATTCCGACGGTGGACGAGGCGGGGCTGCCCGGCTTCTACATGGCGGTGTGGCACGGGCTGTGGGTGCCGAAGGGCACGCCGCCCGCGGTGATCGGCAAGCTCAACGCCGCGGTGCGCGAGACGCTGGCGGATCCCTCGGTGCAGAAACGGTTGTTCGACCTGGGACAGGAGATCCCGGCGGCGGACCAGCAATCGCCCGAGATGCTGCGGGCCTTCCACATGGCCGAGATCGAGAAGTGGTGGCCGGTGATCCGCAAGGCCGGCATCAAGCCGGAATGAAAGCTAGGCCAGCGTGTCGCGCGCCTTGAGGACGCGCCCCAGCACCTCGAGCACGCCATCGATGTTGGCGAGCACCTCGTCGTTCCAGAAGCGCACGATCTCGTAGCCCTGGGCGTTCAGGTCCTCGCTGCGGGCGCGGTCGAGGTCGCGCCGGCCGCTGGCGGCGCCGCTGTCGATCTCCACCACGAGGCGCGCGCGCTCGCAGAGGAAATCGGCGACGTGGGGGCCGATGGGTACCTGCCGCCGGAAATTCCAGCTCGCGAAGCGCTTGCCGCGGAGGCGGTACCAGAGCTTGCGCTCCGCATCCGTCAGCTCCCGCTTGAGCTTCTTCGCGCGGCGAGCGGATTCGGCGCGGCGCAGGTGGTACAGGTGGGAAAGACGCGACATGACGATACAACGCCCCATCGCCATGGCCGGTGGACACCGTTCGTCGGCTACTAAGTACGCGACGCCCCTCGTTCGCCGTGCGCCGTCGCATTGCGGCGACGCGGGGCTTAGCGTACGGCCGCGCGCTCGGCCGCTTCGATCCGCTCCCCGGTGAGCGGATGCGAGGCGAGGTATCCGGTGCGCGAGGGACGCGCGAGCGCGTCCTTCGGCCGTCGCCTGTCGACGTCGTCCTGCAGGCGCTGCAGGGCGCTCGCGAGGAGCCGCGGCGAGCGCCCGGTGCGGCGCAGCAGGTCGAACGCGAAGGCATCGGCGTCGCGCTCCAGGTCGCGCGCGTAGCCCGTGTACAGGAAAACCGCGGGCACGGTCGCGGCCAGCGTGCCGCCGCTCACGTCGCCGAAGATCGCCGCCGTGAAGAGGCCCGCGAAGGATGCCTGCAGGATGCGGCGCGTGCCATGCCGGTGGCGCAGGTGGCCGAGCTCGTGGGCGAGCACCGCCGTCATGCCCTCGTCGTCGAGGATCTCGGCGAGCTGGTCGGTCACGACGACGACGCCGCCGGGCAACGCGAGCGCGTTCGGCCCGATGAAGCCGCCGAAGCGGAACTCCATGCGCGGCACGGGCATTCCCTCGGCGGCGGCGAGTTGCCCGAGCCGGTCCTGCAGCCCGGCGCGGCGGGCTGCAGGGAGGTGGCTCGCGCGGAACACGTTCGCATCGAGGAAAGCGAGCCCCTCGCGCGCGATATCCGCCTCGACCTGGGGCGGCAGCCGATCGGCCGCCACGTCCGCCAGCCACGGGATGCCGCGGCTGTAGACGAGGAAGACGGCCACCGCGAGGCCCGCGAGCGCAGTGAGCACCACGGCCATCCGGCGCTCCAGCCGATCGGCGAGGCTCGCGAGCGGCGGGATCGGGATGAAGCTCGCGACGTCGTCGTAGGGCGCCACGAGCAGGCCCCCGTTCGGCAGCTCGATGTCCAGCGGCGCGGAGCCCACGCGCGGGCGTGGCCGCAGGTCGCGCTGGCGGAAATCGAGGCTCAGCTCGCTGCCGCGCAGGCCGATGCGATCGCCGACGACCACGACTTCCACGGCACGGCGGCGGGACGTGAGCCCATCGAAGTAATCCGCGGCGAAGAGGCCGTTCACAGCGACAGGTCGAGCGCGAACACCTCGCCCAGCTCCTCGCCCGTGGCGCTCACGGCGCGCGCGCCGCGCGGGGCGGCAAAGGCGTCCAGCGCGCCATCGCCCTCCATGCCGAGGCACGCCGCACGGTAGCGCAGCGTGCGCACCACGGCCCACGGCACCGCGAGCCCGAGGGTCGCGGAGATCGCGAGCACGTTGCCGATGTAGAGGCTCATGAGCTTCTTCGCCGAGAGCTTGCTGCGCAGGCCGAGGCCGCCCAGCCGCGTCGCGTTCATGAGGAGGTTGGCGGTGCGGGCCTGCGTATAACCCATCGCCGTGGCGAGGATGACGACGTACGCCACGATGATGGCGACGTCGAGCAGCTCGGGCGCCTGCACGCGCCTGGCGACGAGCGTGCCGAGCAGCGCGGTCGCAATGCCCATCAGCGCTCCGAACGCGAACATCACGAAGAACGCCTTGATGTAGATGCCGTAGAAGCTCCCCACGCCGACCCTGGCGCGAAACGCCTCGCCCGCGTAGCGGCTGCCGCCGATGTGCAGCATGGCGAGGCGTGCGCGTGCGTAGGGGTACGCAAGCCCGAATAGCACCCCGGGAGCGGCGAGCAGGGCGGTGTTGCGCAAGGTCGGGCGGCCAGCCACCTCGGGCAGGGGAAGCAGGAGTGTGGCGAGAGGCGCGAGAGCGAAAGGCGCGATGGCGCGGAGGGCCCCGGAATAGCGCCCTTCGAAGCCGAACCGCAGGTGGCGCCAGCTCGTATTCGCCGCGTTGAACGCGAACGAGCGCAGGATGAGCCACGGCACCGCAGGCATGAGCACCAGCAGCACCGCGGCGCCCGCGCGCGGCGAGAAATGCGCCGTGGTCGTGTAGAGCAGGAACGCCGCGACGGCCACCAGGCGGCCGCGGAGGATTGCCCACGGATCGCCGTGGTAGTCGAAGTTGCTGCCGGCGAGCCAGGTGTGGCCGTGCAGGTAGCGCTTGCGGCGCACCTTGGCCCAGGGAGAGTAGAGTCCGAGCGTCGCCACCGTGAGGAACAGGTTCACGATCCAGACACGGAAGTATTCGCGGGCTTTCCCCGTGAAGGCGAAGTTCTCCGTCACGTTGCCATTCGACCTGTGTTGGCGCGCAAAGGCAACCGGCCGTGGGCGCCGCCGCGCCGGAAGCTAAGCCCCCTTGCGGATCAGGTCGTAGAGCGCCTGCGCGGCCGGCGCCAGCTGCGCCTGCACGCGCGACACCAGCACCAGGCTGCGCGCGATCACCGGGTCCACGAGCGGCGTGATGCGAAGGCGCGGATAGGCATCCCGCTGCACGGCGAGGGCCGGCACGATCGCGACTCCGACGCCCTTGGCCACCATGCCGACCGCGGTCGAGCTGCGCTGCACCTCGTAGAACGCCTGCAGCTTCACGCCGTGGCGCTCGAAGGCGATGTCGAGGTGGGGGCGATTGCCGCTCTCGGGCCCGGGCAGGATCACCGGATACGGCTCGAGCTGCTTCCACGCGAGCCGCCGCCTGCCGGCGAGGGGATGGTCGTCGCGGCAGACCAGGACCAGCCGGTCGCGCATGAGCGGCACGCTCGCGAGCTCGGGATGGCTGCCCGCCTCCATGTTGATGCCGAACTCGGCCTCGCGCGTGAGGACCGCGGCCGCGACGCCCGTGGACGAGTGGTCGAGGATGCGCAGGCGGTTGCGGGGATGCTGCGCCGCGTAGCGCTGCACGATGCGCGGCAGGTAGTGCACGCCCACGGTCGGCACGCACGCGATGGTCACGTCGCCCCGCATCGCCTTGCCGGTCTCGCGGATCTCGGTGAGCGCGCTGGCGAGGTCCGTCAGGAGGCGCCGCGCCTGCGGCAGGAAATCGCGGCCGATGCGGGACAGCGACACCGAGCGCGTGGTGCGCTCGACCAGCTTCACGCCGAGGAATCCCTCGAGGTTCTGCAGCCGCCGCGACAGCGCCGCCTGGGTGATGTGGAGCGATGCCGCCGCACGGCCGAACGCGCCGTGGTCGGCGATGGCGATGAAGGCCTGCACGCCGAGGGTATCGATGCGCATGAGGAAAACTCATCAATCCGCAGAATAAAATCATTTTACTGCGCGTCCCGGCCGGCGGCAGAATGGCCGCCATGGCTGTCTCGATCGCCGCCTTCTCCGTCATCGCCGCCGCCTCGGTCGTCACCTCCTTCGTCTCCGGCATCCTCGGGATGGCGGGAGGGATGATGCTGATGGGCGTGCTGCTCTGGTTCCTGCCCCTGCCCGCGGCGATGATGATGCACGGCATCTCGCAGCTCGCGAGCAACGGCTGGCGCGCGCTGATGCTGCGCCGCGAGATCGACTGGCGCGTGATGCGCGGCTACGCCATGGGCGCCACCCTCGCGGTGGTGTTCTTCGCCATGACGCGCATCGTCGTGGGCAAGGCCGCCGCGCTGGTGGCGATGGGCTGCACGCCCTTCCTCGCGCTGATGCTGCCGGAAAAGCTGCACCTCAACGTGGAGCGGCGCGGGCACTCGTTCTGGTGCGGCGTGGTGTGCCTCTCGCTCTCGCTCACGGCCGGCATCGCGGGACCGATCCTCGACGTGTTCTTCGTGCGCTCGAGGATGACGCGCCACAAGGTCGTGGCGACCAAGGCCCTCACCCAGAGCCTGAGCCACGTGATGAAGATCGCCTACTTCGGCGGCGTGCTCGCGATCGAGGGCACCGACGTGTCGCCGTGGCTCGCCGCGACGATGGTGGTGCTCGCCTTCATCGGCACGTCGCTCTCGCGGCGCGTGCTGGAGAGGATGACCGACAAGTCCTTCCGCCAGTGGACGCGCTGGACCGTGATGAGCCTGGGCGGGATGTACCTCGTGAGCGGCCTGCGGCTGCTGCTGGCGTAACGGGGGTCATGCGGCCGAAAAGCGTTTGAACACAGATGAACACGGATGAACACGGATAAGGGCGTTGCATTTGTCGTGCCCGCGATTCATGGCCAAGAAACGTTCGATCAGGTTTTATCTGTGTTCATCTGTGTTCATCTGTGTTGAAACGCCTTTCGTCCTTCCGTCATCCGGGGCGTTCCAATCTCAACCCCCACGCCATCGCCACCATCAGCGGGCCGAACAACCCCGCCGGCACGAACGCCGCCCACGCGATGCCGGTCGCGTCCCAGAGCCAGCCGCCCAGGACCGGAGTGACGATCGCACACAGGTAGCCGATCGCGAACATGGCGGCGGAGACGCGCGGCACGTCCTGCGGCGCCACCAGCATCGGCGGCAGCGCCAGCGTGAGCGTGAGCACGAACGCGCTGCAGAAGCCGATCACGCCAGAGCCCACCACGATGCCCGCGCCGCGCGACTGCACCATCACGACGACGGCGGCCGTGAAGAGCGTGCCCATGACCATGAACGGCCAGCGCCGCATCATGACGCGGCCGGAGAAGGCGAGGATCAGCAGCGAGGCCGGGATCTGCAGCCAGTTGTTCGCGGAAAGCGCGGCGCCGAGGAGGTCGGGGCGGCCCACGTAGCGCAGCCAATCCGGCAGGAAGGCGTTGGTGGTGAAGTAGATGCTGGAACAGCCGCCGGAGATGAGGCCCAGGCGCCACGTGGCCGGCGCCTTCCAGTCCGGCCACCAGAGCCGGGCGCGCTCGTGGTGCGGTTGCGCGGGCATGCCGCGCTGGTGCAGCGCGCCCGCGATGGCGATCGCGAACACGGGCACCGACCACGCCACCAGCGCCAGCCGCCAGTCGTGGCCCACGAGCGGCACCACGACCGGGATCGTGAGCGAAGCCGCGAGCGCTTCGCCCATCAGCAACCCGTTCGAGTAAACCGCGGTGCCGAGCGCGATTCGCCGCGGCACCCACTCGCGCACGACCGAAGGCAGCGAAGGCTGCATGATCGCGATGCCGACACCCATCGCGAAGGTGGCGGCGAAGAGCGTGCGTGCATCCGGCGCCGCGCCGCGCAGCGCGGATCCCGCCGCGGTGAGGAGGATGCCGCCCACGAGCACGCGGAACGCGCCGAAGCGCGCGATCAGGACCGAGCCCGGCACGGCGGCGAACGAGAACAGCAGCACCGGCAGGCTCGCGAGCGCACCGACCTGAGCCTGCGTGAGCGCGAGGCTCTCGTGGATCAGCGGGATGACGGGCGGCACCGCGAGCACGGTCATGCGCAGGCAGAGGCCGAAAAGCCACAGCAGGACGAAGGATCGCATCGGGTTCGCTGTTTTTGCCAAGCATATTGCACCCCCAGCCCCGGCGGCGCACACTTGCGCGCCAGCGCCGATCCCCCACAACAAGGCGCCTCGTAAAAGCCACTTCCGCAGGAGTTGCAACGTGCCGGCGCGCCCACGAGGCGCGGCCGGATTTCCGTGCGTTCCGACCTGGAGGTTCACATGCGATTCGTACCCGTGCACCGCGTCATCGCGCTCGCCCTCGGCGGCATTGCGCTCGCGGCTGGCGGCGCTTTCGCCGCGGCCATCACGCAGCAGGATTTTCCCGACAGCGACAGCCTCGTCACGCCCGCGGCCATGCCGCCGGGCCTCGCCGGGGCCTCGACGACCGTCATGGTGAAGCTCACGGGCGCCTCCGTTGCCGAGCAGCAGGGCAACGCGGGCCGCCGCTTCACCGCTTCCGAGAAGCAGGCGGCGAAGCAGCAGCTGCAGCAGCAACAGCAGGGCGTGCGCGGCGCCATCGAGACGATGGGCGGCACGGTCGTCGGCACTTTCCAGTCCGCGTACAACGGCATCAAGGTGGTGGTCGGCCGCGACAAGCTGGCCCAAATCGCGGCGTTGCCGGGCGTGCTCGCGGTGAAGCCGCTGCAGACCTTCGAGCCCACCAACGTGCGCAGCATCCCCTTCATCGGTGCGCCCACGGTATGGCAGAACCTCGGGCTCCGGGGCGAGGGCGTGAAGGTGGCGATCATCGATACGGGCATCGACTACACGCACGCCAACTTCGGCGGTCCCGGCACGCCCGCCGCCTACGCCGCGGCGCACGCGGCCGAGGCGCTCCCGGCCGATCCGGCGCTCTTCGGGCCCAACGCGGCGCGCGTGAAGGGCGGCATCGACCTCGTCGGCGACAGCTACAACGCGGCCACCCAACCCATCCCGCATCCGGACCCCAATCCCCTCGATTGCAACGGCCACGGCTCGCACGTAGCCGGCACCGCGGCGGGTTCCGGGGTCAAGGCGAACGGCACCACGTTCACCGGGCCGTACGACGCGGCGACCATCGGGGCCACCAGCGACTGGCTCGTGGGCCCCGGCGTCGCCCCCAGGGCGGACCTCTATGCCGTGCGCGTCTTCGGATGCACGGGTGCGACGAATGTCGTGGTCGACGCCATCGAGTGGGCGGTCGACAACGACATGGACGTGATCAACATGTCGCTGGGCTCGGCGTTCGGCGCGAGCGACGATCCGAGCGCCGAGGCCTCGACCAACGCCGCCAAGGCGGGCGTGGTCGTCGTGGCTTCCGCGGGCAACGACGGCCCGAACCAGTACATCACGGGCTCTCCCGCCTCGGGCGACGGCGCCATCTCGGTGGCGGCGAACGATTCCACGGCGAGCTTCCCCGCGGCGACGATCATCACGTCCCTCGGGCCGATCAACGCCGTCAACGCCAACGACTTCGGGCTGCCGGCGAGCAGCACGTACACCGTGAAGGTGCTCACGGGCGCGAACGTCCTCGGATGCAGCGTGGCCGCCTTCGGCGGGCCGCTGCCGCCGAACACGATCGCGGTCGTGCAGCGCGGCGTGTGCGCGCGGGTGGCCAAGGCCATCTTCGGCCAGCAGGCCGGCGCCGCCGCCGTCATCATGGTGAACAACGCCCCGGGATTGCCGCCCTTCGAGGGGCCGATCACCGCGAACCCGGACGACGGCTCGCTCTTCACCGTCACGATTCCGTTCCTCGGCGTGGCCGGCGCGCCCGCCAACGACGGCGCGCGGCTGGCTGCGGTCGACGGGCAACCGGTCACCGTGGCGGCCGCCCCGCCGTTGGCGAATCCCACCTTCCGCCAGTTCGCGACGTTCAGCTCGGGCGGCCCGCGCAACGGCGACAGCGCGCTCAAGCCGGACATCACCGCACCGGGCGTGAGCATCCTGTCCACGCTGGTGGGTGGCGGCACCGTAGGCACCGTCCTCTCGGGCACCTCGATGGCGGCGCCCCACGTGACGGGTGTCGCAGCGCTCACCGTCCAGGCCCACCCCGGCTGGAAGGTGGAGGACATCAAGGCCGCGATCGTCGGCACCGGCGCTCCCTCGGGCGTTTCGAACTACCGCATCAGCACCGGCGGCACCGGGCTCGTGCAACCCGTCGGGTCGACCGCGACGCAGGTCGTGGCCAAGCCCAACGGGGATCCCTTCGCCGCGTCGCTCAGCTTCGGCTACTCGGAGCTGTCGAGCGACTTCAGGGCCTCGCGCACCATCGCGCTGCGCAACGGCGGGGATACCGCGGCATCCTTCAACGTGGCGCAAGCGCGCGCCGCGGGACAGCCGCACACGCTCGCCCTCGACAGCGCAACCGTCACCGTCCCCGCGCACGGCAGCGCGGTAGTCGGCGTCACGCTCACCGTGCCGGCGGCGACCGCGGGCACCGCGAGCGGGGCAGGGCTCTCGTTCCGGGAAGTCGCAGGGTTGGTCGAGTTCACTCCGGCCGGTGCCGCGGACAACAGCGGGGTCGCGCTGCGGGTGCCGTATTACCTGGTGCCGCGCGCGAGCTCGGCGGTTTCCACGGCGCTCACGAAGCTCTCGACCGCGGTCAATCCGACGACCGTCGCCACCGTCACCAACAAGCTCGGCGTCATCGCCGGCAATGCGGACTTCTACGCCCTCGGGCTGGAGGGCCGGCAGACGAACAACGGCGTGCATCCGAAGGACGGGCAGAACGTCACCAACGACGTGCGCGCGGTCGGGACGCAGTCGTTCGCGTTCCCGAGCGCGGCGGTGCCGACGCGGCGGCTCGTCGTGTTCGCCGTGAACACGTGGAACCGCTGGTCGAGCGCCTCCACGAACGAGTTCGACATCCTCGTGGACGTGGACGGCGATGGCGTCGACGACTACATCGTCGTGGGGGTCGACCAGGGCGCCGTGCAGACCGGCAGCTTCAACGGCCGCATGGCCGTGTTCGTGTTCAGCACGCGCTCGGCCGGGGCGTCGCTCCAGTTCCTCGCGACCGCGCCCACGGACAGCTCGGTGGCACTCCTGCCCGTGCTCTCCACGCAGCTCTGCCGCACCAACGAGCCGTGCCTTTCGGTGACCAATCCGCGGCTGGCCTATCACGTGAACAGCTTCGACCTCTTCAACGGCGGCGTCGATGTCGTTGCAGGGCCGGCAAGCTTCAACGCGTGGACGCCCGCCGTCACCACCGGTGCCTTCCTCACCGTGGCGCCGGGGGCATCGGCCAGCACGACGCTCACCGTGAACGCGGCGGAATCGGCGCTCACGCCGGCCGCGGGCGTGATGGTCGTCACGCAGGACAACAAGACGGGCGCCAGCCAGGCGCAACTGCTCAAGCTCAAGTAAGGGCGAGGGCACGGAAGGGGCCGGCGCGAGCCGGCCCTTTTTTCATCCGCAGCGCCCGAACCCCGGGCAGTGGATCTCACCACGTGTCCTTTGTGGTGAGTTCCCCTGTGTGAATCCCGCGCGGTCCGTGCCCCATGTAAGATACTGGCTCACCGCGCGAGCTACCGCCTCCGTCATGCTGCCGGCTTTGGCCAGCCCGGGACAGCCATGACGACCGCATCCTTCGACGCGGAAAGCGAGCACGCAGCGGCGCAAGCCGCTGCGACATTCCGCATGGACCGCACCGAACGCTTCTACAAGATCGACCACATGCTCCAGTCGCGCGGACGCGTGAAGGTGGGCGACTTCCTCGACGAGCTCGGTGTGTCCCTCGCCACGTTCAAGCGCGACCTCGAATACATGAGGAGCCGCCTCAACGCCCCGATCGTCTGGGATCGAGAGGAGAACGCGTACCGCTTCGAGGAGGGCCGCGCGGGCAGGGGCCCGAAGTACGAGCTGCCCGGCCTGTGGTTCACGCCGACGGAGGCGCAGGCCCTGCTCACGCTCGAGCACCTCGTCGAAAGCCTGGAGCCCGCGCTGCTGGGCGCGCACGTGAAGCCGCTCAAGGCGCGGCTGGCGGCGCTGCTCTCCTCGGGGGACCGCTCGGTGGACGAGGTCCGCCGGCGCATTCGCGTGCTCCCCTTCGGCGCGCGCCGCCACCAGCCGAAGCATTTCGAGCTCATCGCCTCCGCGGTGATCGGGCGGCAGCGCCTGGATATCGCCTACTACAACCGCATGAAGGACGAGGCCACGCAGCGCCAGGTCTCTCCGCAGCGCCTGGTGCACTACCGCAACAACTGGTACCTCGATGCGTGGTGCCACCTGCGCAACGACCTGCGCAGCTTCTCGCTCGACGCCATCCGCGATGTGGCCGTGGCCGCGGGCAAGGTCCGCGACATCGGCGATGCGCAGCTCGACGAGACGCTCGCCAGCAGCTACGGCATCTTCTCCGGCAGCAAGGTGCAGTGGGCCACGCTGCGCTTCTCGCCGGAGCGCGCGCGCTACGTGTCCCTCGAGGAATGGCACCCGAAGCAGCGCGCGCGCTGGGAGAAGGATGGCCGCTACGTGCTCGAAGTGCCCTTCAGCTCGGAGAAGGAGTTGCTGATGGACATCCTCAAGTTCGGCGCCGACATCGAGGTCGCCGCGCCCGAATCCCTGCGCGCGGCGGTGCGCCGCCAGGCCGAGGCGATCGCTGCCCATCACCGCTGAGCCCCTCGCGGGCGTTGCGCTGTTGACGGGGGTCAACGCCGCGCGCCCTGGGCGAGCCGATCATGGGATCGTCCGTTGGCCCCACGACGATGAACTCCCGGAATCTGCTCCCCCGCGCGAAGCGAGGCTGGATGCTCGCCGGGATCGTCGTGCCGGGCGCGATCGTCCTGGCCGGCGCGGCGGGGGCATGCAGAGCCGCCACCGTATGATGTCCTGATGCCACGGACTTTCCTCGAGGGCCTGTCGCCCGCTTACTTCGGCATGGTGATGGCGACGGGCATCGTGTCGGTCGCGGGC
>Ga0068852_100000478_pt1 | contig 26249 bp, 40 predicted proteins | sample KBSCornC22_FD_66594 | JGI IMG/M metagenome (GOLD analysis project Ga0068852, IMG submission 66594) | Corn rhizosphere microbial communities from Kellogg Biological Station, Michigan, USA - KBS Corn C2-2 | ecosystem: Host-associated > Plants > Roots > Rhizosphere > Soil ... | reverse complement strand
GGGAGTGACGTAGTGTTCACACGCCATCCCAGTGAGGCGTTCGCAGACAATCTCCATCAGGTACTTGCTGCGCTTCTCGGAGGGTGCTCCGTTCTTGAGCCGCGACATCACATCCTTGACTCGGGATGCAGTGATTCTGCCTGTGCGCTCATGGAGCCATTCGGCGGTGTTTTGCTGGATTTGGAGGATCACGCTAGTTCCTCCTTACGCTTATCCTTGGCCGAAAGAATCTGGTTCATCGCGTCCTGATCCCCAACCGCTCTGGCAGCCTTGTAGTGGGCCGTGAAGATCGTATGCAGCTCAGTGACGTGCGCGGCGTTCGCAATCGCGTCCAGGGCCGCCAGAAGCTCTTGCTCGGGCATTCCTTGTGGCTTAGGCGCGGCTGAGTTGCCATCGTCATTCAGGCTGCCGTACGCCGAAGCCAGTCCGCAGACAGATTCGAACGTTGCAACCTTGAGGTAGGTGGTGGTGGACTTGATTTGCTGGAGCTTATTCTTCGCCCCGGAGTCGTCAGGTGGGCCACTCATGGTAACTGACGTTGAATGCCCCAAAGTATGAGTCAGGACGCAGGAGACGGATATTTGGCCCTCTTGGTTGATCTCCCAGTGGTGGCTTAGGCCGTGCTTGCTGAGGAATGGGGTTACGGTCGCGACCATATTCTCCAGCGACGTGTACATGGCTGGACTTCCGGGCTTGGAGTACTGCTTGTTCTCTTTATCGCGGACGATGCGGATTGTCTCCGCCTTGAACGCGGTGAAGGCTGCCTGATACGCCTTTTTGGCTTCGTTCGCCTCCCACTGCAACTGGAGGGCGTAGAGCTGTGCGGTCTGCTCAACGGAAGCCTGTCCGCTTGCGATTGCTTCCGCCAACATCTGGATAGGCGAAGGCGCGATTGTCACAAGTTCCTGCTTCGGTACTTCTGCAAGGGATGCCATGAGTTATTCCTTTCCTTCTGCGGCGTCGCAGGGCTGACAATCGAAGTCTCCAGACCGTGCGGCCTCTACGGTTATGTACTCCGTCTTGTGTGCCCAAAGGCTTATGGATCGTCGGTACTTGTTGAACTCTTTGCGATATTCGTCACTGCCGCGATGATCCTTGGAAGATTTATCCGGGACAGTCATTACGGCCCGCAATTTCCCATGCGCACAGTAGGCTGCTAACACGTTCACTGATTGCCTCCCATCACCAACACCAGCCAAAGAATTGCCAACAAGAATGCGCACCAAGTAGCCATGTAACGGAACTCTCTTTGCGCAGCGCGTTTCTGCTGCAGGTGAAGCTCGCCGGTTGGATCGTATAAATGCACGTCAAGCCGCCTTTCCTGTGGGTTTCGACTTCGCCAGCAATGCTTGCAACGCCTTGTAGCGCGAGTTAGAGAGGTGCTTCTTATCAGCCGCGTCCATTGACCGCCTCCATAATCAGCAGCGGCGCATCTTCATCCCGAATGCCGGAATAGAGCGTATGCAGCCACTGTGCTGCGTTGTCGCGCTTACGTGCTTCTTGCTCACGCTGTTTGGCGCGGTAGGCATCGGCTTCGGCGAGTCGCTGGGCGTAAGTCATGCGGCTACCTCATCCAGTGCGGCAAGTTCATCCAGGGCGCGGTCAAGAATCTGCTTTTCCTGAGACTGGCCCTTTACTTCGCCATCCAACTCCGCATGGAAGGCCATAGTGCGGACCTTCATCAGTGCGGCGCGAATCTGTCTACGTGTCTCTACGGATAACGGCGTCGTGCTCATCGGTAGCCTCCAATCACCTGATCTAAGCGGTCCTGAATCGCCCGCTTCTCGCGCTCTTTGCGCAGTTCGCGCTTCCAGAAGGTGTAAGAGCCGATGCTCCAGAGAAGGCAGTTTGCGATGCGGAGGAGAGTCATAGAGCCTCCGCTTTGGCTATGGCTGCACGTGCGGAGTCGCAGATGTAGCCGAAGTCGCGCATGAAATCATCCAGTGTGCGTCCACCGGAAGCCGACATGCGAGCAATTGACTGAAGTGTCCGGAGCAGCTCAGGTGCAGTGACCATCAGGCGTGCATTAGCCCTGATCTCATCTGGGTCTAGGGCGACATCCCTCTCGTCGTATATGTGGGCTATGACTGCGGTCATCCCAGCATTGAACCGATCTGGGACTTCGATAGCACTGCCGTTTAGTTCCCAAGGTCCCGGTGTATGCTTCATGCCCGCACCCCTACTCTGGCGAGCAAGCGCTTCACCACAGGCGCGGCGCATATCAGGTGAGCGTCAGCCTCAATCTGAGGATCGCTGCGGTAATCGTTCATGGGCCTAGACGGGTGAAAGTCACCAAGGCCACCGCACATAAAGGTGATGAAGCGTGGCGACCAATCATGCTCGTCTGGCTTGTAAGTCGTCTTGACTGCGTAATGAACCGATCCAGTACGGGACGATTCACTCTTCTCGATAGTCCATGGTCCGGGGGTATGGCTCACGCAACCACCTCCTTGCCCCAACCGCAAGTAGGTAGGTGGCCGTCGTCGTAACTCCCGCCACAATTGCAGGGAAGGTTTAGATAGGCGTAACCGAGCGACCGCAAATAGGCATCGTGCGCGTCATAGTCGAGAATGCCACCGCGATAGATGAGGGCGTCCTGAGCGTCAACGGTAGAAACCGGCTGTGCTTTCATGCCCGCACCCCTACTCTGGCGAGAATCCGCTTCACCACAGAGACAGGCTTAGGAGTGAGCTTTCTGGTGCCTTTGCAATCGCGGCACTTGTAGGCTTCCTGAACTTCGCCGCCATACAAAGGCGTTGGGACTTTGCGGAATTGGTACCCGGTGCCATCGCAGGTCGGGCAGGCTAGGTGAGGGCTAGGCATGGTGTCGGCTCCCGGTCTGATGCGGTAAATGCATCGACAAGGACAACAATAAACGCATAGCCCGTATGCGTCAAGTGCATAAACGTAGAAAACGACTATTTATTTTCTGGGTTCCTGCTGGCCTGTCGGGGGAGGATGAGGAACGACTAGCGGTAGATGTGCCACTCGACTACTGTGCCCAGGATCGTTGCGCCGTCTTCGGAGCGGATCGAAGCATAGCCGTCATTGAGGGGAACCAGCTCAAATCCTGATGCTCTCGCCCAATGCCATTTCCGCATATTGCACCAAGGTAACCAAGTTTGGCAATGCATTTGGTTACTTGACTCCGAGGCGACTCTATGCGTTTAATGCACTAGGAGACTTCATGGCGACACTTTTGCAGCAGATCAGGATGCGGTCTAAGCCGGTTCCGAGCACGGGGGAAGTTGGGGAATTTGCGGGGGTGGACCAGACCACGTATTGGCGTATTGAGCAGGGAAGAACCACTGTTGATTTGTCCACGGCGGAGAGGATCGCAAAGTTCTTCGATGTTCCCATGCACGTGATTTTTAGCCCGTCGCGTTATACCGCTGCCGCCGAAGAGTCAGGAATTCAGGAAGTTGCAGAACTTGAGGCTAAGGCAAGCTAATGCTACCTGAAGCGTGGTACTGGAATCCCCGCCGCCTGGAATGGATACCCGTGAGCTTCCATGCCGCGCGTGCCTTCAGGATGTTGGGCTACTGCACAGCTCGCAGGAAGGCCCTCTAATGCCAGCCGGACGGCCCCTATCTGAGAACAGGATTTACGCGGATGAAATTGGCGTCAGCCTGCGCGTTGTAGTGGCGCACGGCGGCGCTCAGAGGCTCAAGGCGCTCTCGGAATCGGAGCGAGAGATATTGGTGCGCCCAAAAGGGAAGAGCGCCCCTAAGACCTGTTTAGCGAAGTTGGGAATGGTTTCACGAAAGCCGTCAGGAGGAACCTGCAATGGCAGTACAGCAACCGCAACGATGCCCTAGCTACGAAGTGCCCGGACGTAAGTATGAGCCGTGCGGGAAGATGCCAGCCGAAGGCTCTGTCTGGTGCCCAAAACATGCGGTCTATGCCGCTGAGATGCAGTCCGAGATGGATCGCAGAATGGCTAAGGCTAGGGCAGGGAAAGAGCGCAAGAAGGCCAAGACCGACGCCCTAAAAGAATCTCCACTGCGCGGCTATAACCCCAAGTTCGACGAGCGCAAACAGGCTTACTCGCAGTGACCGATCCGCAGTATCTGATCCCGCCGCACATCTTGTTACCTCTTCCTTTAGAAGCCCTTATTACAGAAGAAGAGTTGGAAGCAATAGAAGTTCTGGACGAGAAAGAGTAAGTTCCCCGGTGACTAAGACCGAATACCGCCGATACATCGGTAGCCCGCAATGGCAGCAGAGACGCAAGCAAGTATTGCGCTGGAATCCCATCTGCAATCGCTGCTCTATCCCGCGCTGGTTAGCGGAGTTGGTATACGACCAGGACCTACACGTACACCACCTTTCGTATGCAAACGTAGGCGATGAGGCAGATGAGGACCTTGAGGTTCTTTGCAGGCGCTGCCACGAGGTAGAGACGTTCGGCAGGAGCGAGCTGCGAGCCCCCGTCGCTGCGACCTGCGAATGGTGCGGAAGAACGCATTGGGATAGGCGTTCTCGCCGCTGCATGGTTTGCTACGAAGTTATCGAGAACTCTTACCTTGAAGACCTCGGAGCATCATCCGTAAGTCCTGATGATGAAGAGAGTTTTGTGCCGACCGTACGCATAGCGATGTGCGCGATGATCGCGGCTACGTCAGGGTCTCCTCTCCACATAAAAGAGTTCCTTTCGGCGTTGGTCATGGATTATTTGGTCAATATGAACTTTCGCCCTCCCATGAATTACGAGCGGATGAGGGCGATATGTGAAGACTTCGACTCCCTTCTTGATTTGATCGACTTCCCCAGTGACAGCGGAAAGGAACCCAACTTCCTGAAGGGTGTTAGAGAGAGAACGGGTTTCTGAGTATGGGGCGAATTAGAACGATAAAACCCGAGTTCCACACCCATGAGGAGCTTTCCGAGCTTCCTCCAGAAACACACCTACTCGCGGCGGCACTTTTGAACTATGCCGACGATGAAGGTTACTTCAATGCAAATCCAGTGTTAGTCAAAGCAGGCACTAACCCACTCCGCTCTGATAGGACGGCTGTTGCGGGGCAGCTAAAGCAGTTAGAAGGCATCGGCTACATCAAGATAGTGCGTAAAGGCAACAAACAGATAGGCTTAGTTGTTGAGTTTGAGAAGCACCAGAGAGTCTCCCACGCAACTCCATCCAAGCTAAAAAGTACGTTTGAGGAACTCCAGAGAAATTCCGGAGAACCGCCGGAGCCGCTCCGCCCTGAACAGGGAATTGAATTGAAGGGAACAGGGAACAGGGAAGCTACCACCGCTAACGCGGATGGAGCCTTGCTCCGCCCGGTGATAAACCTACCGCTCACCTCTGGAAACACACACCCCATCACGGAAGTGGACGTAGGACTTTGGCAACCTGCCTACCCCGCCGTGGATGTGCGCGGGGAGTTGCGGAAAATCGCATCCTGGCTGGACGCTCACCCAGAAAAGCGCAGCGTGAACGTGCAGGGATCAAAACAACGCATCGTGAAATGGCTGACTAGAGCGCAAAACAACGGAGGAATCAATGGAAACGCGGGATTCAAGAGCAAAGACCAACGCACTCTCGACGCCCTTACCGCGTCCCTCGCTGGCGACGATCAAAGTAGAACTGACCAGGCTGGCGATTTTGCGACAGGCGGAGTTATCGAGGGAGGCGCTGGACCTGTACTCCACGGAGTTGCTGAACTGGGCCACGGTGGACCTGCAAGCAGCTCTGAGGTCATTCGTGCGGCCCAGAGAGGCAGGTGAGACGGCGTTTCCCTCCCTGGGCGACATTGAGAAAGCCTGTGAAGTTGCAAGAACCCAGAGATACCAAGCGGAGGATAGGGAAAGACTTCGCAGAATCGAGCTGGAAGAGGCTGAGCATCGCAGGTTGCACCCAGAGGAGTACATGAGGGCGGAAGACTTCTGGGGATCGCAGGAAGTGAAAGAGTTGCTGGGTAAGACGAGGATGATGTGAGTTGTTTGTAACCAGAAGGAGCGGCGAACCCGCTAAGGAGCGGCGATGAGCAAGACAGATAGCACCCGGCAGGTAAGTTTGATCGGCATTGCGCTCACGGTGATTTTCGTTGGCCTTGGAGCGGGGGCATCCGTGTGGTTGGGCTTCTTTATGACTAGCCACCAGTGGACTCGCCAGCTTTCACAAGAAGCCCGTGGCGTCGAATGGGTTGGCGAGAAAGAGGTTCCCAAATCTCCTATCAAGGTAACTATTCACAACGGAGGCTGTGTTCATATTTCGCGGGTGTCCGTGAATGCCGATCAGGTGGAGATAATGTTCCACCGGGTGTGTAGATCGGCCTGGGATTATTCCGAATTCCACTGGCGAGAGAAAGCGAACAGCGCAGTAGTTTCCGCCGGTTGGACGAACCACGACTTTAACGAAATGGGTGTGGGCGAGGATTTCGACTGGAAGCAGCCAGAGTTTTGGTCAATGGCTAGTGATCCGCGTGCGACAGAACTAGTGTTGGAAACCTCGGAGCGGTAAATGACTTGAATTGCAGCATGGAGGGCGGTATGAGCGCAACTGGATATGTGTCCACACTCGGTGCGTCGGAAGAAACACCTAAGTATCGCAAGGTCGAAGAAGATCACGGCGCTACGCCCACTTTCATGATCGTTTGCGATGAGGGTTGGCGCGAATCGATTGTGTGCAATGGCATGTATGGCTGGGCCGCTGACTGGCTAGTTAGGCAGTTACAAGGTAAGCCCTACGCGCCTACAACTAGGCCCGGAGCGAAAGCGAGGACAGCATGAAAAACGAGCAGGAATGGCAGAATATAAACCCCGGCGTTAAGGTAATCCACGTCGGACAGGGCAAGGTGGTGTCTAACTTCGGAACCCACTACGGAACCCCTTGCGTATTTATCGAACCCGTTGTCGGGGACGCGGGCCCTGTTGGGCAGAAGGTGAAAGAGGGGCGTGAGCCGCAAATAACCAAGGATTCCATCAGTGAAGGCGGAATAATCCTGTGCTTCCACTCGCCGGAAGGGGCTGCTGTAATCATTGAAGACATCCAGAGCGCACTATCGGCAAACCGCGATGACTAGCTGGATACAGGCTTGGGGAGGGGTGAGATGTGGGACGCGCATTTGAAGCTAAAGTTCATCGGCAGGTGGTGGAAGATATCGCTGATCTGCAATATCGCCAAACTGCTCAGGCTCGAAACGCAACTGTATGCGGGCGGAACTGGACGCGGTGAGTTGTGACTTTCCTCCGCACCCTACTTGCCTACTGGAAGAGATGGAATCAGGTACTGTGAGCCGCATACGCAAAGACGGGCCCCCCAAGGTACGCAAGAACGTGTATCTCGAAAACGCGCATCTCCTGGCTAAGATGTGCGGGAAATTGAATCACTCGTGGTTTCTGGATGAGTTGATTGCCAGAGAGCACAGACGGCGCGAGAAGAAGTCAACACAATCTCATAACAATTCTTCTTTGACTGCATGAATTGCGGTGCTAAGTTCTAGATGTTTCCCTGGCCTGCCGGGTAATTGCCGGTCCCATTCCGACCAAGAATATCCTTTCCCCTAAAATCATGGCGCAACCACGCAAGATCGTGAATCTTACACGCGGCCTGCATTGGAAATTCCGCAGGGCTGAGAGAGCTGTCTTTGAATGCGCCTGCGAATGGGTGGAATACGGGGTTAGCGTCAGAGACTTGACCCTCGCGGAATCAATCCAGATGCGCAACAAGCAGGCCGCTGATCGTGAACCCTTAGCCTATGCAGAGATTCCAGGCTTGGTGTACACCGGCAAAACAGATTATTCGCTGATCCGCGAGGCTCACAAGTTCGCAACCGAAGCTACTTGGCCTCCCCCAGAGGCTGTCAATGCTGCCATAGCAAGTCTGGAGAATCTGTGCCAGCGACCCTAACGAGCATCTGCGATATCCCGATGGAATGCCCGCTGTGCGGTACGATGTGTCGCTTTGAGGAATGCGAGGGGGATGGAGACGAGTCAGGCGGCTGTCCTGTTCCCGATTGCGGCGGAATGATGAAACCACTGGAGAATTTGTGCTCTCAGTGATGGGGCTTTTAGCCGCTTTCGTTGTTGGCATTCTGATTGGCGGTTATCTCCATGATTGATCCAGAAACCGCGTTAGAAGTAAGCGACACCAACGGCTCGCACCCTGATTTAGTGCTGGAAGCCTTGTTCGCGGAAAAACCTCAAGTTTATGAGTTCCACTTTGGCTAGACCTGTAGAACCCGTCCCCCAGAACATAGCCGATGAGATCGTGGATTGGCTCTCCGATGGCAAGACTCTGCGCGCTTATTGCCGTCAGGATCAAAAGCCTTCATTCGGCACGGTTTATGCATGGCAGAAGAAAGACCCTGAGTTTGCTGAACGCATCGCGCGCGCGCGTGAATCAGGACAGGATGCAATCGCGGATGATTGCTTGGAGATCATTGACACCGCTGAGGATGCGAACTTAGGCAAAGCTCGCGTCTGGACACGCTTACAGCTATTGGCGAAGTGGAACCCCAAGAAGTATGGCGACAAGGTAGATATGAATCTCGGCGGGCAGGCAAACAACCCGATCCAGGCTGCAATCACGGTCGAATTCGTCAACTCGAAGCCAAATGTTAGTAATTAGTAAACAGGCAACTCGTTGATTCTTCACAAAACAGTGTCAGGATTCTCGGGAATATATCCTTGAGCGCGATTGCCGAAAGTTTACCAAGTAGTAACGTCAAGGCTCAGTTCCCGGCGAAGCTGGCTCCGCTGTTTGAGCCGCACCCGTTCAAAGTCCTGTATGGCGGAAGAGACGGCTGCAAGTCATGGTCGATTGCTAGAGCGTTACTGATTCTTGGTGCTCAAAAGCCTCTCAGAATCCTCTGCGCACGCGAAACGATGGATTCGATTCGGGAGTCAGTTCACCAGCTCCTGACGGATCAGATCAGCAATTTGGGGCTAGATGACTTCTACAAGCCCTTGCAATCTGAGATCAGGGGAATAAACGGCACAGAGTTCGTCTTTGCGGGCCTGAGAAAGCAGACTGTCGGCTCGCTGAAGTCGTATGAGGCCATTGACATCTGCTGGGTGGAAGAGGCCTCTGTCGTAAGTCGTAGGAGTCTGACGATTCTCCTGCCAACCATTCGCAAGCCTGGATCGGAGATTTGGTTTTCTCTGAACCCTGACTTGGACACGGATGCGGTCTATCAGGACTTTGTAATAAACCCACCCAAAGGGTCATTTGTCTGCAAGATTTCGTACCACGATAACAACTGGCTCTCGCAGGAATCGAAAGACAAGATCGCCACCCTGAAAGAGCGCGATCCTGATACCTTCCACCACGTTTATGAAGGTGCTACGCGGTCCACAGTTGAAGGGGCGATCTATAAGGCCGAGATTCAGAAGGCTGAGAATGAAGGGCGTATCCGGGCGGTTCCTTATGATCCCCTAATGCCTGTGGATACGTTCTGGGACTTAGGGTTTGCCGATAGAGTCTCGATCTGGGCGGCACAGAGAACGCCATTCGAGATCAGAATCCTCAGGTATTTTGAGGGCGACCACCAGGCTATTGATTATTACCTGCGCGAGATGCAGACGTGGGAATACGTCTTTGGGACGTGTTTCCTGCCGTGGGATGGTGGAACGAAGTCTTTAGGCACTGGCAAGTCCATTGAAGAGCTGATGCGGCTCAAGGGCTTCAGGGTCAGAGTCAATCGGCAATTGAGCGTTGCGGACGGAATCAATGCGACCAGAACGATCTTCCCACAGCTCTACTTTGACGCGAAGTTGTGCGCGGACGGGCTTCAGTACCTCAGACGCTATCAGTGGGGGCCACCAACGGCTTTAGGTGTGCCAAGGTCACAACCGCTGCATGATGACGCTTCGCACCCGGCAGACGCCCTCAGAACGCTGGCAATCGGCATCAAAGAACCAGCGAGAGATAAGCCCAAGGTGAACAGGCCCCCGCAACGACTTTCCGCATGGAGTTGATATGAAACTTACGAGCGCAGCACGCAAAGCGATCCCAAGCAGCAAATTCGGTATGCCGGGAGCGCGAAAATACCCCATGCCAGACAAGTCTCATGCGGCGAATGCCAAGGCAAGAGCTACCCAACAGGTAAAAAAGGGCAATCTCAGCTCTTCGGCGGCGGCAAAGATCAGAGCCAAGGCAAACCGAGTGTTGGGCGACAAGGATTCAGCCGCTGGAGCTGCAACCTAATGCAGTTGGACGAACAGCGCAGAGTTGAGAACTTCGCCCTGACTTGCCCGCTAAAACACATCGAGGACGCCGATATGCTGGCGTTCCTAGCGGCGTTGATTCAGGATCACGACCATTTGCGCGAAAAGCTGATGACTGAGCCTGACCGATACAAGAGGGCAGGGAAGTTGGACGCCATGAGGCCCCATCTGAGGTTCAAGGCAAGCCCTCTGGATGTGTACGAGATGGCCGAAGTAGCAAGGTCATGCGGTGTCCAGCCCATCTATGGCGAACAAGAGCAGATGAGCCGGATTGTCATGCCCGAAAGCAAGATTCACGAGGTGAGAGGGTGACGAAGAAGAAGTTTCAGGCCATTGCTGCGACCACAAAGGACGGCAAGCCAACATTCGAGCAACTGGCGATGAATGGCGCATTTAAGGCTGAGTCGCACAATTACGACACCAATCGGCCTAAGCGACCTGTGGTTTCGAGGTATGCGAAGTAGTGGATTCGCAGCCTGTACGGAAAGACCCGGAAGCAGATGAAGAACTCCTACGCGAGATACGCGAGGACTTCACCTATTTCCGCGACTTCTGGACCGACAACCACAATGAATGGAAGACAGACCTCAAGTTTGTCTCTGGCGACCCGTGGGACCCTGATGCCAGAGAAGAGCGCGAGGATAACTCCAGGCCTGTTCTATCTCCCGATGAACTAGGGCAGTACCTGAACGCTGCGATCAATAATCTCCGTCAGAATAAGCGGGCGATCAAGGTCAACCCCACCGGCCAGGGGGCTACAGACAAGGACGCCGAGCGCAGAGCGGCGATTATCAAGGGCATTGAGTACAAGTCCAACGCCCAAAGCGCTTATACGAACGCTTTTGAGAATGCCATCAACTGCGGCATGGGATTCTTCAGGGTCACGACCAAGATCATTTCAGATGAGGGCGAGGTCAACCCCTGGATCAAGATTATTGAGAATCCCCTGTCTGTTTTGTTGGACCCGAATGCAAAAGAGGCGGACTTCTGCGATCAGAAGCGCTGCTTTGTGATGGACGTTCTGCGCAAAAGAGACTTCGCTCGGAAATACCCCAAAGCCCAAAAGCGAAGTTTTGAGGCCGATGATGTAAAGATCGCGCCGGACTGGTTTCAGGCTGAAAACATCCTTGTGGCCGAATACTGGCGCGTCGACGGCTATGACGAGAACGGCGAAGGCGGGAAAGTAACCCAGTACATCACCAACGGCTTAGAGATCCTCGAAAAGAACGATTGGCCGGGGTCTTGGATTCCCATTATTGCGGTGACGGGCAAAAAGATGCTTGTCCCCAGAGGCAATGAAATCAAGATCATGTATGCCTCCATGATCCGCCTCGCCAGAGGGCCGCAGAAGATGCTGGCCTACATCGCTTCGCAAGAGGCGGAAGAGTTCGGCATGGCTCCGCGAGCGCCGTTTGTGGGCTATGTGGGTCAGTTTGAAACCGACAAAGACTCATGGGAGCTTCTGAATAAGGTTCCCAGAGCCTACGTTCAGGCCGATCCGGTGGTGGATGAGGCGACAAGTTCTATTCTCCCTCTTCCCGCTCGTCCAGCATTCACGCCGAATGCTCAGGCATATGAGATTGCGAAAGAAAGCTGGCGGCGGTCGATTCAGGCGTCAATGGGAATTACCCCTCTCCCCACGGCAGCGCAGAGGCAGAATGAGAAGTCCGGCGTTGCCTTAGACAAGATTCAGTCGCAGCAGGCGATTGGGTCATTCCACTTTACAGACAACTTCGACCGAGCGATTGAGAACGCAGGCCGTCAGGTCAATGAACTAATTACGCTCGTCATGGATACTCCAAGACAGGTAGGCGTAAGACAGCCTGACGACACGCATGACATGATGCACGTCGCTCCTGGTGGGCAGGGCGCACCTCCTGACGTAGCTCCCGAAGACACATTCGACCCCACAAAGGGCGAGTTTGACGTAACGATTTCCACTGGCATGAGCTACCAGAGCCAGCGCGAAGAGGCTTCCGCCTTTGTGGATACGCTGATTGGGGAGATGGCTAATCTGCCCTTACCTCCACAAGCCAAGGCCACGCTTCTGGCGAGAGCGATCAGCCTGAAGGATATTGGGCCGATTGGAGACGAACTGGCTAAGATTATCGACCCTCAAGGGGATGGTGAGCCTGTCCCCCCACAGGCGCAGCAGATGATTGCGCAGCTCCAGCAGCAGTTGCAGGCGTTGAATGCGGCTTGCCAGCATTACGAGCAAAAGATTCAGGAACTGGAGTTTGAGAAAAAGGCCGGTCTCGTCAAGAACCAGGGCGAGTATGCCGTTGCCAAGCTGAAGATCGAAGCTGGACTTGCTGAGGCAGAGATCAATACCAAGGCGCAGAACCTTTCCGAGCGCATGGAGTTTGTTGGAGACCTCATCAAGCAGCTCATCGAGCAGCAGCATGAGAAGCAGATGGCCGCGCAAGAGGCTGCCCATGCGCAGGACTTACAGCAGCAACAGGGTGAGCAGCAGAGCCAGTTGGCCGATCAGCAGGCGGAGAATCAAGCCGGATTGCAGGCGCAGCAGCAAGAACAGCCAGAATAAGGGCGCTGCGGAACGACCCCGCCGCACAACGGGGCAGACTCGGGAATTCATGCCCGGCGCAGATACAAACGCGGTTCCTAAGCTCCCTTTGGGATGCAGATGGCACGCAGCGCCCTTGTGCAAAGTTTCGCTGGCCCGGCGTAAGGGCACAAAGGAAAAACAATGGATGAACAAGCGGTAGTCGTGGAATCGCAACCCACTTTGGATGTCAGTCGCGGGCCTTTGGTGGATATTACGCCGGAGCAACGCGCAGAATTTCGCAAGACGGGCAATTTGCCTGAACCGCCGAAAACAGAGGAAGCGGCACCCTCATCCGAGCCGAAACCTGAAGAGGTAGAGGCAAAACCCACAGGCGACTCGGAACCGCCACCTGTGCAGGAGAAAAAGGCTAAGAAGGTGCAGACCGCTGAGGAGCGGATTGCTCAGCTCGAAGCCACCATTGAGAAGATTCGCAAGGGAGCAGGAAAAGAGACGAAAGCGGAATCGTCACCCGCAACTCCCAAGCCTGAGTACACGCGGCCCAAACCCACCGCCGACGATAAGGACGACAAAGGCAATCCAAAATATGCAACGTATGAGGATTACATTGAAGACCTTGCCGATTGGAAAGGTGAGCAGAGGGATGCGGCCAACCAGCGCATAGCGCAGGAACAAGCTCGGTTACGCGAGTTCAATCAAAAGGTAGCAGAGGCCAAAAGCCGGTACGAAAACTTCGAAGAGGTCGTTGAACCCGCCGCAGGCATGATCCACGCGGACCCCAACATCCCTCCGGTCGTCAAGCAAATGTTGCGCGACTCGGAAGTGTTGCCGGACTTTCTGTTTACCGTTGGCAGCGATCCCGCAGAGCTAGAGCGGTTCGTCAAAATGGCAAAAGAAAATCCGGGCAAGGCTCTCCGCTACATCGCCCTGACAGAAAGCCTGATTGCGGATGAACTCAAACCTCCCGAAGAAGCTCCTGTAAAACCCAAAACCCAAGCCCCGAAACCTCCCTCAGAGGCTGGGGGCCGCGCTGCGGCACCCCCTGATGCGTTGGAATCGGCGGCAAAGGCGAATGACTTCCGCTTGTTCAAAGCGGAGGCTACGCGCCGTCAACTGGCTAAGTTGAAGGCTTAGCTGAAAGGGTTCTATGGCGAATAACTTTCTCGATACAAACTGGGTCTCGATGAAGATTCTGTGGATTCTGCAGAATGCTCTCGAAGTCGCCAGCCAGTTCAACATGGAGTGGGAGTCGGAGTTCGGCAAGAACTTCCCTGTCGGCTCCTCTGTACAGGTGAAGCTCCCGCAGCGTTGGCTTGTGACCAATGGGCTGGGCTATCAGCCGCAGGGCATCAACCGGCTCGCAACCACCATCAATCTGGATCAGATCTTCGGCATTCACTTCGAGTGGGACTCGTACGAGCGCCTGGTCAAGATGGAGCGCTCTGCCGATGAGTTGGAAGAGCAGTACCTTAAGCCCGCCGCTGTGCAGTTGGCTCAGGAAACTGACTCCCGCGCCGCGCAGTTCGCCTACCAGAATGCTTCTGGTGTTGTGGGTGCTTTGGGAACTAACGCAACCACGATTGACTTCGCGGCTGCGGCTGACGAGTACCTGTATGAGAAGGCTTGCCCCAAGGGGACACGTCACCTCATCCTCTCGCCGTCGCAGATGCGCAGCTATGTTGTGCCGAACGTCACGCAGTTCAACCCGGCCCCGGAAATCTCTCGCATGTTCCGCACCGGCGTTCTTGGTACTGCCGTGGGTTGGGAGTGGTATCGCTCCAACTCGCTGTACAAGCACACCATCGGCACGGCTGCGACAGGCGGCGTAACTGTTACCGGCGCAAATCAGTCCGGCAACATACTCTCCATCACCGGCACCGCAAGCCAGACACTCAAGCAGGGTGACAAGTTCTCCATCCTGAACGTGAATGGCGTCAACCCCTCCACTCGCCGGGTAATCTCGTCCACCCAAACCTTCACGGTTCTGGCGGATGTGACCCTGACGGGCGGAACCGATACCGTGCAAATCTCGCCTGCGATCTATGGGCCGGGTTCTCAGTATCAGAACGTGGATGCTCTGCCAGCAGACGGAGCAGCTTTCACCATCTGGCCTGGAACAACCTCGCCTTCAGGCAAATCCGGCACTGTGGGTCTTGGGCTTTCGAAGTTTGCCTTCGCTATGTCGGGCGGCAAGCTGGAAGTTCCCAAGGCTGTGGAGCGTGCAGAGCAGACGGTTGACCCGGATACCGGGATGGCAGTTCGCTTCGTGCGTGCATGGGATCAGCGTGAGTCGAAGATGACGAATCGCTTTGACATGTGCCTTGGCTTCGGCAATCTCTACAACGACCAGGGCGCGGTTGCCCTGGCAGGAGCGTAATCAATGGCCTCTGGCGGAATCAATCAGACTGCAACCCCCCATCCTGTTGTTGATTTTGTGCCGCAGAAGCAGTATCCCAGCTTCTCGACCATCGTCAATGAAGTCATCACCATCGCCGCTTACACCGGCACTGCGACGACTCTGACGTACTCCGATGTTTTGGGGGGATTCATCACCTCAAGCAACGGATCGGCCCAGACCCTCACGCTCCCAACTGCGGCGCTGCTTGTGCCTCAGATCGAAGGTGCTCAGGTTGGATCGGCTATCCGGTTCTTCGTCAAGGAACTGGGAGCGGGTACGGCGACCGTCGCCGCTGGTACAGGCGGAACTGTCACCGGGACTGCCACAGTTGCAACCGGGCAGATCAAGGAATTCCTCTTGATTGTGACTTCAATTGGTGACACTCCCACTTACACGGCGTACAGCCTCGGTACTTCCACCTTCTAACCCTCAGAGGGGGCCGCAAGGCCCCCTTCAGGAGATTTATGCCCAGAGCCATCGACCTCGACGCCCTCGAAAGCGCCAACATGAAAATCCTCGACATCAACAACCCGCCAACCAAGAGCATCCCTTATGAGAAATTCCCCAAGATGGTGTATCTGCACCCAAGGGACAAGGCCAAGGAGCATCTGCACAAGACGGTGAACAGCCCCGCCGAATTGGAAGCAGCTCAGGAGCAGGGCTGGAAGCTGAACCCGCATATTCCTGTGCAGCCGGTTCAGGACTTGAGCGAGCACTTCGAAGCTGAACCTGTAAAGCGTGGGCCTGGACGGCCAAAGGCTGATGCCGCTTAAGTTCCCGGTCAAGGTCTTCTATCCCCGCGCAAACGGTGAGCCGAAAGTCCTCACCGCAAAGAATCAGGACGAGCTGGACGGACTTGTCCGTATTGGCTGGAAGGTAGGGGATGGCAGCTAATTCGATCACCGTTACTGCCTTAGCCATCATCACTGCGGCGGGGCAGGAAATCGGAGCGCTAGCGGTAGGGGAAACATTCTCCACCGACGATCAGGCATGGGTTTTACAGAAACTCCAACGTCTGATTGACCGCTACAACGCTACGGAAGCGATGGTTTACAACGTGAACTTTGCCTTATTCACGTTGAACCCTCCCGCGAATCCACTTGACCCGACAACCATCGGGCCGGGAGGGGATTTCGATGTAAACCAGCGCCCGGTCTCGATTGAAAGCATTGGGCTGATCCTGGATGGCGGGACGCCGGGAGTTGAAGTTCCTCTAAACCGCAGAGATCAGGACTGGTGGGCGAATAATCGAATCAAAGGTCTGACCTCAACCCTGCCAACCGACTACTACTACTCTCCAGACTGGCCTTTGGGGCAGATTTACTTCTGGCCCGTCCCTACCGCTTCGCATCAGGTCCGACTGCAATCCAGATTGGTGCTGACGGAGACCACTTCGTACACGCAGTCGTTTTCCATGCCTCCCGCGTATTGGGATTTGATTGTCTATGAACTTGCTATCAGCATCGCTCCGAGTTTCAACACAACTCCATCCGGCGCTCTTACTGCCTTGTGGAAGGCAGCGCTCAAGGCAGTGCAGACGAACAACATCTCTTCGCCAAGACTAGCGAGTGACTCTCCTACGCAGACCAGGGGCGGGCGTAGACCTGATTTCAACTTTCTGGATGGGCTTACTAGCTAATGAGTAAGTTCAATTTTGTTGGGCCGTCCTACACGGCTAAATCGGTCAACATCGCGGCGGAAGAATGCATTAACTTCTACGCGGAGACCAACGAAACACCTGGAGCGCAAGCTCACCTGTCGTATCTTTGGACGCCGGGGCTAAAGCTATTTGCTCAGTTTCCGGACTCTCCGATTCGTGGAAGCATCACGACCGGCGACAGAACGTTTACCTTTGCCTCGGACATCTTCTATGAGCTGTTTGAGGATGGTACTTTCACTGCACGCTCGCCGGAATTGATTGTGGTCTTTGGCGAGCCGGTTTCGATGGCGTGGAGTCAGACTCAAGTTCTCATCGTCGCAGGGGGAAGGGCTTACTGCTTTACCCTTGCAGATAATTCTTGGCTCGACATCACGGATTTGCTCGCAGGAACCCCGGTAAAAGTGGTCTTTTCAGACAGCTACTTTATCGTGATGTTCCGCGACTCCAATAAGTTCCAGATTTCCGACCCTCTGGATGGAACGACATGGCCGGGGATTCAGGTCAATGCAGTTTCGGTGTTCGCTGAGAATCTATCCAACCTGATTGTTTCGCATAGAGAGCTGTGGGTGTGCGGTTTGTATCACATCCAGCCCTATCAGGACTCCGGCACAGACGAGATTTTCGATGTGATCCCTGGTGCCTTGATTGAAATGGGATCAGGGGCGACGTTTGGCATGGATTTGCTGGATAACACAGTATTTTGGGCAAGTAGAGACCAGAGAGGAGCGCGGCAGTGCTGGCGAGCCTCTGGGTACACCCCGCAAAGAATCTCGACTCATGCAGTCGAAACATGGCTTTCCAAGTGGCCTGAAGCCGACTTTGAAAATCTGACCTCGTACACCTATCAGGAGGAAGGGCATCTGTTCTGGGTGCTTTATGTCCCCAATTCAGACGCCTCGTTTGTCTATGACGTGGCGGAAGGACTCTGGCACAAAAGAGCGGAGTGGCAGCAGGATTTTGGAAATTGGGGGCCGCATCGTTCCTGGAATCACGTCTACGCCTTTGGCAAACACTTAGTGGGCGATTGGAAGACGGGAAACCTCTACGAACTGAGCTTGGACAATCTTTCGGATGAGTACACGGCTGACGTACAGACTGCGATTCGGCGTCTGCGCCGATCCCCAACGCTCAATAACGAGATGAATTGGGTCTACTACTCCCAACTCACGGTAGATTTCGCGACGGGATTAGGGCCGCAGCCGCCTCTGATGGATGGAAATGGAAACCCCAGACCTCCACAGGCCACGCTGCGCTGGTCGAATGACGGCGGCAATACCTGGTCGAATCAGCACACTGCGGATTGCGGATTCGCCGGAGAATACGGAACCAGAGTCGTCTGGAGACGTTTGGGAAGGGCGAGAAAAAGAGTCTTTGAGGTTTCGGTTTCAGACCCAATTGCCTGGAGCCTAACCGATGCGTACCTGAACGCGTCGTAGCCTTCGATAAACGATGCCAACTAACAGCGTAACCGTATCCAACACAACCCCTACAGGGGCCTTAGTAGACGCAGATCGCCGCGCTACTTTCGGGATGCTGAAGTGGATGCAGAGCGTTGGCAAACTTGTCAATCAGGGCTTCGATCAGGCAGGGAATTATCAAGGGCCGATTGGGTCCCAGGCGACGATTGTAGGCAGAAGATTCTTGGCCACTATCGTCCAGCACCTCTCGGATGCAGGGGTCATTGACTCGGCAGGACTTCCCGCTGCTTCGCCTGCAGCACAGGGGGCGGTGAAATTATCCGTTGGGTCAGTTGGAAACACTCTGGGTTCAGCGGCGATGGAGTCTACTGCGTCATTTGATCCTTCTGGGTCAGCAGCAGCTGCGCAAGCCAATGCAGAGACGTTTGCCAGTTCCGCAGCAGGGACAGCGCAGAGCAACGCGAATGCATATACCGATTCCAAGATCACGGCCGCATTCGCTCCGGGGATTTCAGTGACCATTACCACCGCTGCCTTGACTGTCGGCGGCACACAGGGATCTCAAACGTTCACCAATGGTCTTCTGACGGCTCAGGTGCCAGCGACTTAATGCATACCTTCCGCCTATTGGCATCGCAGGACGATTTAGACAGATACCTTGTCCCGATTCTTGAAACGAATGGCAGCGAAGTCCCACCAAAGGGCTGTTATGCAGCGGCGGTGGAATTTGACGAGTCTGGACAGGTCGTCGCCTATCAAATGCTGCAAAATGCCGTGTTTTTAGAGGGATTGTGGGCCAAAGAGCCCTCTGCTCAGCTCCTGAGGCTCTACAGAATGGCGACGAAGTACGCGACTGACGTATTAGGCGCGGGACGAATTATGACCATGACCCGAAATGACGATTCGGGCAACAAGATTGGCAGGATTGCGGAGCATCTGGGAATGGAAAAGATGAACTGGAACATATTTCGGAGGAAACTCTAGTGCCATTAGCAGCGGTTGCGGGAATTGGACTAGCGGGAAGCATTGGCAGTGCGATCATCGGCTCCAACGCAGCCGGTAATGCTGCCGACGCCCAGACTGCCGCCGCAAATCACGCTGCAGACCTTCAGCATCAGGACTCTCAGGCTGCGCTTGATTTCCAGAAGCAGCAGTACGAGACCTCGCAAAAGCAACAGGCTCCCTGGCTACAGGCAGGGCAGACAGGTCTTTCGGCTCTTCAGTATGGTCTAGGGCTGGGTGGAAGCGCGAACGGCTCAGGAGTTGCGCAGGGATCGCTGACAACTCCCTATGGGCAGACGTTCCAAGCTCCCACTGGACTCACCGAGCAGAACGATCCCGGCTACATGGCGCGTTTGCAGTTGGGAACAGATGCTCTACAGAGAAGCGCAGCCGCTAGGGGTTCTGTGCTCACTGGAGGCACCGCCAAGGCGCTGGATACTTACGCGCAGGACTATGCCTCAAACGAGTACAACAACGTCTACAACAGGGCATTGCAGGGCTATACGACCAACTTCAATGCCTATAACACCAATCAGGCGAACCAGTACAACCGCTTGGCCGCTTTGTCTGGAGTAGGACAGACCACGGCAAACCAGTTAGCGAATCAGGGGCAGGCCGCAAGCAACAACGTCACGAATAACCTTTTGACTTCAGGAGCGCAGCAGGCCCAGCAGATCAACAACGCTGGAGCAGCGACAGCCTCTGGGTATGTTGGAGCAGGAAATGCGTGGTCTGGCGCTTTGGGCGGAACTGCTAACAACCTGTCAAACCTTTACCTGCTGAGTCAGATGGGCGGCGGAAGTGGTTACAGACCTCAGCCTATCTTCGGTACTCCGAACGAACTTCAAGGATAACCAATGGCGAGCATACCCCTCCCCGCTCTTGATATCAAAGCACCGCAGCAGCCTGACTTGCTAGAGAAGTTTGGGCAGCTTTCCGCGTTGCGCAATGCTCAGCAGGAATACCAGCAGCGCGCGGCACTGGCTCCTTTGCAGCAGGCCCAGGCGCAACAGGCCGTTCAGTCTGGCGGGGTCGAACTTCAGCAAAAACAGCAGGCGCTGAAAGACCAGCAGGCCACTACAGCGGCAATGCATGAGTGGGATGGCAACCTGGACAACCTGCCGGGACTGATCTTGAAGCATGGCGGATCGTCTACGGCGGTCATGGCGATCAAAACCCAAGCTCTTGAGCAGAAGGCCAAGTATGCCCAGATTGCAAAGGATGATGCAGAGACGGGCAAGAACCAGATCGACACGCAGAAACAGAAAAATGACCTCATCTCCGGCGCTCTTTCTGCCGTCATGCAGACGCCGGATGCTCAGTTGCCACAGGCTCTCACGCAGACTGCGCAAGACCTGGTGCAGAAAGGTCTCTTAGACCCTCAGCACGCCCAACTCGCAGCGCAATTAGCGCAATCCGGCAACCCCGCACAGATCAGACAGCAGCTTGACTTGTTTCGCAAGAGCTATATGTCGGATACGCAGCTCTTGGATGAAGCGCAGAAGAAAGTCACGACCGCGAAGGATCAGGCGCAACTGGACTTCTATGCCAAGAATGGTGGTGCGCCGGGGGTTCCGATTGAGCAGCAGCAGCAGGCTGATTGGCTGAGCAAGCATCCCGGCAAAGGTCCAGCGGATTTCGCTGTAGCCCAAGCAGCCAATAAAGCCGGAGCGGAGGAGGCCGCCCGGCTTCCGGGCGAAATGCGCCTTGCCGCGCAAAAACAAGCACTATCGCAGGGCGACCCTAACCAAGCCGCTCAACTGCTTATCAATGGAGACGCCACACTCTCTGAATTGAAAGCGCGCGGCTCTACGCCTGACTTCATTGCGAGGACATTGTTTGCGGCCAACAAGCTGAGCGGTGGGAAGTACAACGCACAATCCGCTGACGCGCAGTTCAAGGTTGCCCAATCTCCAGCTCAGGTGCAGTTCTTCGGCTCTGCGAAGTCTCTGACGGATAAGGGAGGGACGCTGGATCAGCTCGCAGAAGCGGCAAAGGCTATTCCTGGGAATCAGATCCCCGTCTTCAATACCCTTGCAGATGCAGAGAAGGCGGCCACCGGAAACGGCCCCGTCGCAAAGTATGCCTCTCTTCTAGTAGGTGTGGCCGACGACTACTCCAAGGTCATGGGCGGGGGGACAGGGAGCGACTCATCCCGCGCTCAAGCGCTGCATCTTGTCCCAGCAAACGCATCTCCTGAAGCAAGGGCGGCGGCGATTGAGGGCATTCGTGGTGCTGTGGGGTCGCAGATCAACTCTCGGATTGGAAATAACACCATTCTGAAGAGAATGTATGGCGGAAGTGGAGCAGCAACGGCTCCAGCCCCTCAAACCCACTCGTTTTCTCTGAGTGCATGGCAGAAGGCTAACCCCAACGGCGACCCGAATGCAGCCAAGGCAGCCGCGCAGCAAGCGGGATATCAGGTGGTGCAGTAGATGGCTGCGGCTCCCATTGATTTGTCTAGCGGCCTTGTGCCGAAAACACCTGCCGTGGACCTATCGGCGGGGTTGGTTCCCAAGGCTACTCCAGATACCCGCAATTCTTTCCAGAAGTTTGTTGATGGGGCAATTGACTACGCGGAGCACCCGGAGAAGCGGGGCGAACAAGCCAATCCGAACATGACGCAGTTTGTCGGCGGGGCGTTGCGCGGTTCTATTGGAGTCCTAGCGCATCCCGTAGATGCACTCGAAAGCCTCGGGCAGACCATTGCGCACCCTATCGACACAACCAAAGCTACGGTACAGCAGGCTATAGCTCATCCTGCACAGGCGGCGGGAAATGTGGTGGGGGGAATTGCTCTCGGGGAAGCCGCTGCTCCTATCGCAGATACGGCGGCTTCTTTGGCAACAAAAACCGGAGGGAGAGCGGTACTGCTCGGCAGAACCCCCGAAGCCGCTTATGAGAGTGCGCTGAAGCCATCGACTACCCTCCCAGCATCGCAGAGGGCTGCGGTAGTGAAGACTGGGCTGGATAACTCAATTCCTATATCTAAGGGTGGTCTAGAGCGGATCAGCGACCTGATTGATGGCTATAACCAGCAGATCAAGAGCCTCATCAACTCTGACCCGACGCGCCCAATCGACCCGAACAAAGTTGCAACTCGTGCCGATCTCGCAAAAGCCAAGTTCGCAAAACAAGTCAATGCTCAGCCAGACCTCAACGCCATCGAGTCCTCTAAGCAGCAGTTCCTAGCTGAACAGGGAGCAAAACCAGCCATCCCACCCCAACCCACCGGAGTCCTTGACGCTCAAGGAAGGCCGATCATGACGGCTGGAACGCCTGCGACTCCGGCCCAGCCGATGAATGCTGCGGATGCACAGGCGATGAAGCAAGGCACCTATCAAGTGCTCAGGGGGAAGTATGGGGAGCAAGGGAGCGCGTCTGTAGAAGCGCAGAAAGCTCTGGCGCGGGGGCTAAAGGAAGAGATTGCAACGCAGTTCCCAGAGATCACCAAATTGAACTCCTCCGAATCAAGGCTACTGGATTTGCAGCCCATACTGGAGAGGGCGGTCAACCGGACGGCCAACCATCAACTCATTGGAATTGGCACCCCAATAGCAGGGGAGGCTGCAAAGGCCGTTACTGGGAGCGGCGGAGTTGGAGCCGTTGCCTCTGTAATGAAGGCTGTTCTCGATAATCCTGCGGTGAAGTCACGCCTAGCGATTGCAGTCAGTAAGGGCGCGAAGATTCCGTATTCGCAGGCGGCGGCACGAGTGGCGGCGTACTCTTCTGCGCTTCAATCAGCTGGGCAATCTCAGCCTGATACCTCTGGAGCTTCCCAGTAAGAGTGCGGACCCGCCAGCGATGGTATGCGCGCCAGTGGTTTGGTTCCTGAAGTCTCTGTAAGTGAATTTGCCGGTTGAACTCCCACGTACTGCGGCAGCGGCTTTCATCCCAGCGTTCAATCCCGGCTTTTATGACACAGCCGAGTATCCAGTAACCGATAAATGACAGCACGAGGCCTTCGACCATCATCGCCTCACCCTCAGAAAGTAAAGCCCCGCTGTAACGGGGCCGGAGTACTTCTCCTGAATGACAAAAGGAGTGTACTACATGATGTTTCTCAATTCACAGCCGGTGGAGTTCCGTCCTTGGGTGGCACGATTGCTGCGTCTATTCGTGCGGCCACTCCCATCGCCGCAGCGCCAACCTCAGAGTTCAGATTACCTTTCTGGTCTATGGTCAGTTCGGAATAATCCTTCTGGTGGCGCGTGATGGCCATGCTGTTCACGGCCAAAATGTGAACGTAGCCGATCAGCAGCTTCAGCAGCTTCGCTTCATAACTAAGCTCATCGCTCACCGCGTAACCCTCTTGTGCCCAGCCTTTCCGGTGTACGGATTCACGTTGCCCTTGGCTGAATAGTTATCGCCCTGCGTGTGATTCGGCGCTGTTCTGACGTGCGGATGCCGGTAGACGCCTCGCTTGGTCACGGAGGGCCGCACATGAACTTGAGCGAATGCGGGCAGAGACAGCAGCAATAGCAGCCACTTCATAGGGTAATCAGTCTTTCACCAACCCCAAGGACAATCAATGAGAAAAATCCTGCACATAGCGGCGGTTGCAATGTTTTGCGCACTTGGGACAGCACAAGTTCCGGTTTCGCCAATCGTGCAACCTCACATGGTTTTTGTAGACGCGGCGGGGAACCCCTGTGCCGGTTGCCAGCTTTTCACTTTTTCCGCAGGCACGACCACGCCTCTGGCGACGTTCGTTGACTCCACAGGAACGTCGCAGAACCCGAATCCGATCATCCTTGACGCTTCAGGTGGCCCGCAGACCCCCAGCGGGAGTACGGGAGGTATTTGGCTAGGCAGAAACTCCTACAAGTTCATCCTCAAAGACGCTCTCGGAACGACAATCTGGACGGCGGATAACGTCAATGCAGCCTCTTTGTTTCCTTGCGGGCCTCAGAAGACAATCCAGATTGCAAATACAGCAGTAAACGGCCTCAACTGCGACTCGAATATCACGATTGACCCTATCAACCACACCCTGAATGTCGGGGTGATGAGTACCAACCACGTCACCATTGGAGCCTTGGGAACTCCTACTTCGTGGTTCTTCGATACCACTTCTCCCGCGACGGCATGTTCCTCTATTGGGTGCTCTACCAGCTCGGGCACGGTGACTTCTGTTTCGGTCACAACGGCGAATGGAGTTTCCGCTACAGTCGCGAACCCAACGACGACGCCAGCTATGACTTTTACTCTGGGCGCTATCACGCCTACCAGCGTAGCAATCGCAGGCGGTTCTGCGCTCTCGGATAACCAGGGGACCGGGGCAAAGGTTCAGCACTCCACCGGGGCAACGACTGCGGACAATCTGGCAAAGTTCGACGCTTCTGGGAATGTGGTGGACTCCGGCGTTCCGGTAAGTACGGGCGGGACGGATTACTACTTCAGCTTCACAGGCTGCACGCTGAATGTCAGTGGCAACAGCACCAACTGCCAGGGGAATGCGATGTTCTCCTCTGCGTCCCCTGTGGTGCCTACGCAGCCTGACGCCAACTACTATCTCGGCTGCACAACGCTGACCAATGTGGCGTGGGGTTCTTCTACCGGCATCAATAGCCAGTCCACCACAGGATTCCAGTTTGCAGAAAATGTGGACCGCTACAACGGCATTCCCGCGACGGTGACGCCTACTGTCTGGTGCCACCTCCACCACAACTAAAGGACAACTACATGAAGACTTGGAAGATAACGGCGGCTCTATGTGTGCTGACCTCTGCGGTATTCGCTCAGGTGCAGTTGGGGCGGAACGTGCAGATTGGGGCAGGAGGCGGGACAGGGGGCGGCTGCTCCACAGGGGGTATCCCAACCACCAACGGAACAGTAGATGGAGATAACACTTCCACAAATTGTGGGTATCAGAACCGCACCAGCGACACAGCAACAACTCCGGCGAATGTAAGCACCTTCGGCTATCAGAATGGTGCCTCGAATGCCGCCGTAAATGTGGTCGCGATTGGAAATAGCACGGCGGCAGGAGTCACGGCTGGCGGAAGCAACGACCTCGTAGCGATTGGCGACTTTGCTCTGAATTGCAACAGTCTGCGTTGCTACGAAGGCATCGCGATTGGTGACGGCTCGGCCAGTCTTACAGCAGGGCACTACTTCATTGCGCTTGGTAGCGGGGCGCTCGCAAATTCCTTCGTAGATAACACCATTGCTCTAGGGCAGGGCGCGGCAGCAACATCTTCAAGCGATACAGCAGGGCCGGGTTCGACTGCGAACGTGATCGCGCTTGGAAACGGTGCGGTGTTTCTGCACGGCTCGACAGACCCAGCCGACCCAGCGATCTCTGACCTCACAAACGTCATTGGCATCGGCAATGGCTCAGGGGCAGACGTTCAAGGTGTCAGCCATGACGTAGTTGGAATGGGAAACGGTGCTGGAGCGAACTGGCTCAACGGCACCCATGACGTAATTGGAATTGGCGACGGGGCGGCTTCGGGATCAGTTTCATTCAGTAATCCCACCGCAGCCGTGACGGATGTTGTCGGATTGGGAGATGGAGTCTGCTCACATTTAGGTGACGGCTCGGCCAACGTCTTTTGCCTTGGACACAACATCACGAGCAGCGGGGCTATTAGCAACGCCATCGGCATCGGTAACGGCGTTACGCTGGGTTCAAACACTACGACTATCGGCAACTCGTCGATCACCAGCCTGAAGCTATTCGGCTGCCCCTCCGGTCAAGCAGTGCAAGCGGATGGCACAGGGACTTGCTTCACTCCCGGAGCGGGCGGCGGAGGGCTCTCCGGCCAAACCACCGGATATCTTCCTCTGGCGACCTCAGCCACAGCGTCTACTACGTCCTCTGCGCTGCAGGACACCGGCTCGAGCCTTGTGTACCACGGCACAGGGGTACAACACGCCTTTGAATTCGGCGCATCTTCCGGCGGGCTGAAGACCCCAGTGGCAGGCGGTGCAGGATTTGGCACAGATGCCTCCGGCAACTGGAATGCCTATGAGAACGGAGGATCGTGGTCAAGGCTCTGCACTGTAGGGAATGGACTATGCGCCGGAACCGTGGGCGTAACCAGCATTGATTCTCAAACTGGAGCCTTT
>Ga0068852_100000475_pt1 | contig 26290 bp, 15 predicted proteins | sample KBSCornC22_FD_66594 | JGI IMG/M metagenome (GOLD analysis project Ga0068852, IMG submission 66594) | Corn rhizosphere microbial communities from Kellogg Biological Station, Michigan, USA - KBS Corn C2-2 | ecosystem: Host-associated > Plants > Roots > Rhizosphere > Soil ... | reverse complement strand
GGGGTCTCACCGGCGGAAAAGGGGGCGGAGGGGGTGAGGGACCGGACGAACGACAAAAAAGCCCCCGAAGGGGGGCTTGACCTTATATATATGGAGTTATTATTGTTTCCGGGTGTTGGAGAATACTTCCCACTCTTCGCCGGCGCTGCGCAGGGTGACTTTTACATCTGCATTCTCGACAGTGACATAGTAGCAATCCTGGCTGTCTCCGGAGAGCTCGAAGAGGTCGGAAATCCAATAGTTGCTATAGTCCGTCCGGAGGCTAACCAGCAGGTTCACGGGCAGCTGCGAGGACAGGATATTGCGTGTGACGGCCAGCAGCTCTCCATTCTCGGAATAGTAGGCGAACATGATCATGTCATTCATCCTGAACGTGAGCTTGGTGTAGGTCTTGTGCGACTCTTTGCTTATGATCTGTGCATTGCGGAAGCTCTTTGAAAAGGCAATGCTGATCTCGTCATTGGAACGGGCGGGCTCGACGGAAGGGCTGGTGAAACCATAGCTGATACCAAGGGTTAAAAAGAGCGCCATCGTGACGGCTGTGCGGCGGAGGAAAGTTTTCGTGTTACTCACAGTCATAATTGATTTTGAAAGGAGTTCGTGCTTCTTCGAGGTCATAAAATTATTTTTTAAAGTGTTATCGTTTTTTGTTCTTACCAGGCGTCCCTGGTATGCCAATACAGTTTCCAGCCGAGTGCCAACTTTTTTCCCAGCTTGAAAATCAGTCAGTTGAGATTTTTGGTGGGAAGGAGGGTGTACGATCCTGATATGTTCGGTGTACGCTTTTGATATAAAAATTGTCCGGGGGACGGCCTTTCAGTATATTTCCTTTATGAACAGACTACTTTCCTTTCTGCCCTGTCTTATTTTTCTGGCCTGCCAGCATTCTTCCCATGTCCCCATCGAAGGAACATGGCAACTGATATCGGCGACCAGTATCACCAACGGCGTTTCTGCCTCGACGGTAGATACGACAAAGACCCGCATGATCAAGATCATCAATGGGTCACATTTTGCCTTCTTAAAACATGACATCCATCTCCCTAAAGACTCGGCTAACCACTTTGACGCAGGCGGTGGCAGCTATACCATCAAGGGCGACCAATATACCGAGCATCTCGACTTTTACGCCGACAGGAAATGGGAAGGGCAAACCTTTACCTTCACCGTGAGCCTGCATGGTGATACGCTGGTTCAGCGTGGATTGGAGAAGGTGGAGGGAACGGGTGTCAACCATGAGATCATCGAGCGGTATGTGCGGACCACGGGCGACTAACATGCGCCGTCAGTTGGAGAGCCCAGGCCGGCCAATGGATGAGGGCTGACAGTGGGGCAGGCATTCCGGATCAAGGAATCACCTCTCTTTTATTTCCCCTGAAATCAGTGATGACGATCTTTTTTATATTCCCATTCACCGGCAGCTTGCGGGAAGACTGCGAGAGATAAGTAGATCCGTAGTATGCTTCCTCATGCCTCTTCTGCCCATCTGCATAAAACATGTCGATGGAGAAGTCCCCGGGCTGCAGGTCGATCCATTTGCGGGCAGAAGGAGCAGACAGGCTGGTGACGATGAGGCTGTCCTGATTTTGCGTGGCGATCCAGATATCCTCATTGCGCGCCGTGTGCAGCCGGGCCAGACCTTTGGCATCGCCTTTTACATAGAAGCCGCTGGCGGGCAGGGACCATGGAGTAAAGCCGCCCTTGCCATCCCCCTTCATATACAGACCCATAAAAGCATCGTGTCTTCCGCTATAGGGTTCCATTCCATAATCATTACCCACCATCAGCAGGTCGAGGTTGCCGTCCCCGTCGATGTCAGCAGCATCCATTCCGTAGACAGGCGCTATCTGCGCATCGGCCGGCAGCGCATGTATAGCAAACTTCCCATTGCCCAGGTTTTCGATATAACTGCTAGCCATATCCGTAGCCTGGAACATCATGGAATTTTCCCTGTCCTTCGGCTTCCAGAGATCATCCATAGTGGCCAGGCCATAGGATTTGTAGGTAGGAAAGCGTTTGCGGATCGAGATCATCTGGCTGGCCAGATCATCCTTGCATGTCATTGGGAACGGCTTCCGGCTCCCATCCTCCGCCTTCATATAGCAGAATACCATCGCATCCAGCAGACCATTGTCGTCCAAATCCTTTGCATACAATGTCATCGGCTCCGCGGGGCTGCCTTTATAATTGGAATTGAGCCCCAGATTGCCGGCTATATAGTCGATGTCGCCGTCGTTGTCGAAGTCACCCGCCGCCAGGCTGTTCCACCAGCCCTTATGCGCGGCGATGCCCGTGGAGCTGCTTATGTCCACGAGACTTTTACCCGTGTTCTTCAGAAAGGCGGGGGCCATCCATTCGCCCGTCAGCACGAGGTCGGGTTTTCCGTCCCCGTCAAAGTCGGACCAGAGGGCATCCGTCACCATTCCAATATCCTGTAGTTCGGAGCACCATCGGTTGGTGACGTCGAAGAAGCTGCCCGAGTGGTTCTCCAATATATAGGACTGGGGCGGAGCCGGATAGCCGCCCGAGGTGACACGTCCCGCCACAAACAGGTCGAGGTCTCCATCCCCGTCCATGTCGGCGGCACGCACACAGCTGCCATTCGAAAACATTTTCGGCAGGGCGTCATAGCGGGGCGTGAACCTGCCGTGACCGTCATTGAAATACAGGATATCCTGGCTGGCGATGCTATTGGGCGCCAGCTCATAGCTGCCGCTGACCACATAGAGGTCGAGATCACCATCGTTGTCGGCATCGAAGAACAGCACCCCCATATCCTCACCGGGATGGCCTTCTTCCACGGGCAAGCGTGTGCTGTCGATGGTGAAATTACCTTTCGCATCCTGCATGAAGAAGATGCCTCTCTGGCCGACAGCGCCGCCTACAAAAAAATCCTCGTAGCCATTGTTATCGATGTCGCCCACGGCAATGCCGGGTCCATACTGGCTCAGCTTGTGGGGAAGGGAAGGCTGTATGTTGTAGTCGATGACGTCCTTCTCCCGCGGTTTGAAATGGATGCCATAGTCGTCCGCAACGTTCTTGAACAGCGGTGCGGATGCATGATAATCGTAGGGCGTGATATTGCCCGAGGCATCTTTGTAAGACACCGTGAGGTGCTGATCCACGGGTACATCCGTCAGCAGCTGTGTCCTGCCATCCGGCCATCTGACACGCAGAGAGTCGATATGTGTGATGGCGCCCAGTCCGAAATGCGCCCGGTAGTCATCGGTGGACATATAGCCGCGGCAGGGCTGATGTTCATAGAATTGCTGATGCCCATGATCATAATACACCCGCATGGAAGCGCCAATGCCATCAGGGTTTTGACCCGTGCCGGCGAAGCTTGTGCTCAGCCAATGGCTTTTTACCGATTTGCCCGGGGCATTGAGCGTATTCTCATACACAAATGCGTTGTCATTGATATTGTTGATCACCAGGTCCAGGTCGCCGTCATTGTCCAGGTCCACATAGGCCCCGCCGTTAGAGAAGCTGGGATGTGTAAACCCCCAGTCCGTGCTGGTATTGGAGAACCGGAAGCCGCCGTCGTTCCTGAAAGAATAGCCTGGCAGCCGCACGATGGGTAAAGAGTCCACCATGCCGAGATTGTAATGCCCGTAACCTCCCTGCCCGTTGTTGTACGCGATGTAATCGAGATCGGTGACGTCGCGGGGCAGGCCGTTGGTAATTACCAGGTCCCGGTAGCCATCGTTGTCGAAGTCTGCCACCAGCGGGCACCAGCTCCAGTCCGTCTCGTAGACGCCGGCCATAAAGCCAACCTCGCTGAATACGGGATGCCCATCCGGCGACATGCCCCTGTTGAGCTGGAGCACGTTTCGAATGTACTGATGTGTATAGCCAAAGCGCTGGCTGTTGAAATAGTTGTAATATTCATTGCCGGCCAGCATCCTTTTTTTACGGAGATTGTCTTCCGGCAGCATCTCCAAAGAGATAATATCGGGAAGCCCGTCGTTGTTGATATCCACCACATCCGTCCCCATCGCGTTCCAGCCTGTGTGATGAAAATATTCTCCCAGCCTGTCCGTAAACGTGCCGTCATGGTTATTGATATAAAGAAGATCGTTGGAGACGAAGTCATCGGCGACATATATATCGGGCCAGCCATCTCCGTTGAAGTCGGAGATACACCCCGCATGCCCCCATCCCTCCATCAGTATGCCCGCCTCTTTGGTGACATTGGTAAATGTGCCGTTGCCGTTGTTCCGATAGAGCCTGTCGTTGTTCAGGGCGCTGCCATCCTTTAATTTCGGCCTGAACCGTATCGGTGTGCGCGGGTCGTCGATCTGGTTTGTCACGAGGTAAAGGTCCAGGTCGCCGTCATGGTCGTAGTCGAAGAATACTCCCTGCGTGCTGAAGCCCGTGTCCGCGATACCATATGCTGCGGCGGATTCCTTAAATGTAGGAATGCCGTTCTTGTCTACACCCTGGTTGATATAAAGCAGATTGGTTCGCAGACGGGCGTCTTTCCGGAACGAGGCGGACACATAGATGTCCAGCAGGCCATCCCCATTGATATCCACCACGGACGCACCGGTGCACCAATGGCCTTCTCCCGTCACGCCGGCCCTGTCCGTAATGTCCTCGAACTTCATATGTCCTTTATTCAGGTATAGCTTGCTGGAGACCATATTGCCGGATAAGAAGATGTCCTGTAGTCCGTCGTGGTTGAAGTCGCCGATGCCCACACCGCCGCCGTTGTAGATGTTGGCCTGATTGAGGATATTGAGCGAGTCGCTTTCGAAGATATTATTGGTGAATGTGATCCCTGTACGGGTGGAAGGAAGCAATTGGAAGAGGGGCCTGGTCTGTGCCGCCTTTGGCTGGGACCATCCTGTATGGGCAGGCAATGCAAAAAGTAATGCAAACGACCGTAAAAGGAGACGGAATTTCATATGGTTTTTGCTTCGTTTTGGTCATGCAAGATAGGAAAACCGAACGCCGTGCAATTTTTTGCATAAAAATTGAAACAAATCGACTAGAAAATGATCGGATTTGGATAGGTGGGTAGGTTTTCCTGCGGTAAGTTGCCAGCGGATGCAATGTAAACGTTTATGAAGAAGCTTGCCACGACGGTCCTGGTCTCCATTGACCCGCGTATGAGAAAGACATTAGTTGTTTTGTTGTTGTCCTTTTTGCTGGGCGGCCGGGTACTGGGGCAGTCCCTTCGTGCCGGCGACCCGTCCCTGATCCACCGGTGTATCAAGGAAGTGACGGATGTGATGGTACATGATATTTTTTCTCCTCCTGTAGCCAGCCGGACCTACGCATATCTGACGGTAGCCGGCTATGAAGCAGCCCGTCAGGGTAATACTTCCTACGCCTCCTTCGCAGGCAGGCTGCATGGATTGAGCGCGGCGCCTCAGCCTGAAGCCGGCAAAAAATATGATTTTACCGTGGCTGCCATAGAGTCCATTCTGACCGTGGGCAAGGCGCTGGTCATTTCGGAGGATAAAGTAGAGGAGTTCAGGACAAAGGTGCTGGCGGATATGAAGGCCAGTCTGCCAGCGGATGTATACATGAATTCAGTAGAATATGGGAACAAGGTGGCGGCGCACATTCTGGCCTGGGCGGGGAAGGACCATTATAAAGAGACAAGGGCGCTGGCCAAATATGATCCGGGCGGTGATGCGGCAACCTGGAAACCTACTCCGCCCGCGTATATGAAGGCGGTGGAACCCCACTGGAGCGAGATGCGGACCTTTGTCATCGACTCGGCGCGGCAGTTCATACCTCATCCTCCCACGCCTTTCTCGCAGGAGAAGGGGAGCGCTTTTTATAACGATGCGATGGAAGTGTATGAGGCGGGGCTGCACCTGACGGAGGAGCAGCGGTGGATCGCGAACTTCTGGGATTGCAATCCTTTCAAGATGAATGTGAATGGGCATTTGATGTTTGCGACGAAGAAGATCTCGCCTGGCGGGCATTGGATCAATATTACCGCTGTGGCCTGTGAGAAAGGGGGAGCGGACGTAGTGCGGAGCCTGCAGGCCTATGCGTGGGTCTCGGTCGTCATCGCGGACGCGTTTATCAGCTGCTGGGATGAGAAATACCGGAGCAATGCCATCCGGCCGGAGACCTATATCAATCAATATATCAGCCAGGATTGGATGCCGTTGTTGCAAACACCGCCTTTCCCGGAATATACCAGCGGACATAGCGTCGTGTCGGCCTGCGCGGCCGTGGTGCTCACCCGGCTGTTTGGAGAGCATTTTGCTTTTACAGACTCGACGGAAGTGGAGTTTGGACTGCCACCACGGTCCTTTACCTCTTTTCAGCATGCGGCGGAAGAGGCGGCCATCAGCCGATTTTATGGGGGAATACACTTCAAGCCGGCCATTCAGTACGGGCTGGATGAGGGGCGGAAGATCGGGGAGTTTGTGGCGGGACGGATGCCATAGGTTATTTTTTTGCTGGTTTTGAGCGATGCTATCGCGATGTGCATAAGAAATTGTTTACGATATGCTGTTTCAAAATTGAGCAAATTTGAGAAAGGAGACCTGTGGCAATTGCGACATTCTTACCTGTGGTCTGCGACAGGCCATCTGCTAATTGGATAAAGGACGGAAGATCGGGGAGTTTGTGGCGGGAAGGCCCAGGACCTGTCCGTGGCCTATTCGATCCATCGGTAGCTGATTCAAAAAGTAGTTCTCTCGAAGATTGCCAAGTTCTCCTTATTCATTATTGCGATTTTCGCGCTGACCGCATCCTTTAGTTTTTGCGGCAGGGGTTGAAACCCTTTATCCACCTCTGTACGTCTTCCCTCATCCAGATCGCTGTCCTGATGGCGGATGGCGATCTTTTGACCCTTATAATAGATGATAAATTTAATTCTATTGCCTGCAATCTCATCCATGGAATGTGTACCATAAACGATAATGGGGTCAACGAGACCATCATTGTCAAAGTCCCGAAACTCGCAAAATCTTGACCAAAACCAGATTGATATCTCCGAGCCGTCCTTCAGGATAAAATCATTTATTTCCCATGTCTTTGACATCTTCCCATGGTCTGAACGTATATTGATGGCCCTGATCGAGCGATGTGCTGTATCCGGCTCGCCTTTGGCAGTCGTGGCAAATGAATCATTGCTTTCTGTCAGCACGCAAAAATATTGCCCTGACGTATCCGCATATTTATACACACGGTAAATAGGCCAGGCGATCCTGAATGCTTTTTTTACCGAATCGCTAAAAATAGACGAAACCTCTTTTGCAGGCACAATTTCACCTGCGTCCTTATTCTGCTGGGCCCGGAGGATAAGCGGGCTGCATAGGACTATCACATAGAAGGTTTTCGCGATCAAGGAGTGTGGGCGCATGCTCGGGGTTTAAAGGTTATTGTGTGATGGTCAATGCGTCTGCTGCTTGGAATGCATGTACTCCGTGGGCGTCATATTGAACTGTTTTTGAAAGTTGCGGGCGAAGTTGCTTTGGGAGCTGAACCCCACCATGTCGGAGATCTCATAGATGCGGTGCTCGCCCCCGGCCAGCAGCTCGGCTGCCCTTTTGAGGCGGGAGATATTGATGATCTCGATGGGGGACAGGTCGGAGAGGGCCTTTATTTTCCTGTACAGGGTGATACGGCTCATCATCATGATCTTTGCCAGCTTCTCCACATCCAGGTCTACATCGTCCATATTCTTCATGATGGTGTCGTGCAGCGTCTCCAGGAATTTCTCATCGCTGCGTGTATGGGCCATGCTCTTGATATGCACCAGGGGCGAAGAGGCGAAGAACTCCCGCACCATATTGCGATTTTTCAGGAGGCTGGAGATCTGGGCCAGCAGATGTTCCTTCGAGAACGGCTTTTCAATATAGGCGTCGGCTCCCAGCTCAAGCCCTTCCACCTTGGCCTGGATAGTATTTTTGGCAGTGAGAAGGATGACAGGGATATGGGAGTGGTCCACGGTGGACTTGATGATCCTGCACAGCTCGAATCCATCCATTCCGGGCATCATGACATCGCTGACTACGAGCTGGACGGCCTCTGCTTCCAGCACTTGCAGGGCCTCTTTTCCGTTGCCGGCTTTTAAAATGGAGTAGCGGCTGCTGAGTATCCGTTCCAGGAACTCCAGTATCTCCTCTTCGTCGTCGACCAGTAAGATCAGTGGGAGCATAAGTGGTGAATTTTATAGGTTTGCGGGCAACACAAGCACAAATTTATTCATGACCGGCCAAACTTGAGCCGCTGAAGGCGGCTCATCCAGGAAAAGCCGTCCTTTATGCAGCTCCACCAGCGATCGGGCCAGAGCCAGTCCAATGCCTGTCCCTTTCTGCCGGATGGTTTCCTTTAGCCGGTAAAAAGGCTCGAATATACGTTCTTTCATCTCCGCGGGTATGATTGGACCGTCATTGGCTATTTCAATGACGATGTCGGCGCTTTCGGCCTTGGGAGCCAGCAGTTTCACATAGACATTTTCTTGTCCATACTTTACCGCATTGCTGAAGAGGTTGCTGAAGATCTTGTTGAGGGCTTCTTCGTCGGCCATGGCATAAACATCCGCATCAGGATGTTCGAAGTGATAATGAATATTCTTCTTTTTGGCCAGGGCCTGGAAGCTAAGCCAGGTCTCCTGCAGCACGGCTGTAATATTGACCCGGGAGAAGTCGAGGCTGAATCCCTTGGTCTCCGTCTGCCGGAAGTCCAGGATTTGTGTGACGAGGGCGATCAGCCTGTTGGTATTCCGGTCCATCGTGATGACGTCCTCTTTTATCCCGGGGAGCTCATCTATCTTTTCTATAAGATTTTCCGCGGGGCCTTTTATCAGGGTCAGCGGCGTGCGTATCTCATGTGCGATGTTGGTGAAGAAGTCTATTTTGGCCTCGTAGATCTCTTTTTCCTTTTTTATCTCCGTGCGACGGTGGTAGCTGCGCACGATGTACCAGATGAGGAGAATGAGCAGCAGCGCATAAAGCAGATAGGCCCAGGCAGTAGCCCAGAAGGGGGGAAGGACTTCCACAGCCAGCTCTTTGACCTGGTGACCCCAGTGGCCGCCGACAGCGGCTTTTAGCAGGAAGGTATAATGTCCGGGGGCCAGCTTGGTGAAGTAAACCTTCCGATTGGTCGGGATATGGGTCCATGCTTTGTCGAGACCCTGCATGAAGTAGCTGTACTCCGTCCTTTCGGGGGAGGCATAGCTCAGCGCCGCGAAGTCGATGCTGAAGGAAGACTGATCGTAGGGGAGTGTGATCTTGTCCGTGTAGAGTATCGATTTTTTCAGGAAGGAGCTGTCCGGGCTGATCTTCAGCTCGACGTTGTCCACCTGGAAGCCTGTGATATAAATGGCGGGTTCGAAGCCGGGGGTGGTCAGGTCGTTGGGATGGAAGGTGATCATGCCCCGCACACTGCCGAAATAGAGCCGCCCATCTTTGTCCTTGAATCCCGAATTGTAATTGAACTGATCGTTGAGCAGACCGTTGGCCCTGGTATAGACCCGGATGTCATTGCTGCTTTTATGGATGTTGACCAGGCCCTTGGAAGTGGTCACCCAATAGTCGTTGTTATTGTCCTGTATCATCCGGAATATAAAGTTGCTGGGCATTCCATTGGCGGTCGTAAAAGAAAAGAATGTCTTTCTGTCCGGGCCCAGTCTGCAAAGCCCTCCCCCCTCCGTAGAGAACCATATGTTATGGTCATTGTCCTCTGTGATGGCGTTGATAATGGGGGAAGAGAGGCCTTTTCCATCGGCGGCCCTTCCTTCGAGGTGGCCTGTGCGTCCTGTTTTAGGGTCCAGGTAATAGACCCCGCTGTTGTGGGTGCCCAGCCAGAGTACGCCATCATGGTCTTCCATTATAATCGCGACAAAAATATTGAGCGGGACGCCGGGCAGGGGAGTGAAGTCATTTGTCTTTTCGTTGAACCAGTAGGCGCCGACCGAAGAGCCCATCGCTATCCTGCCGGATGAGGTCTTTATGAGGGTGAGGACAAAATTGCTTTTCAGATCGTGCGGGCGCGGCCCGAGCATATAATGACGTATGACCTTGCCCGTCCTTATGTCCATGACATCCAGCCCATGTTCGAAGGTGCCGATCCATAGCTCATTGCCGGCGGAGAGGAGGCCATGGATATTGGTATAGGCTATATCCTTCGGGGAGCCGGATGGCATGAAGTGAGAAATATGCCCCGTTCGGATGTCGAGCTTGTTCAGCCCCGCGTCCTCGGTGCCTATCCATATATTATTGTATGGGTCCTGGCAGATCTCCCGGACGGCGCTGCCGCTGATGGAGCCCTGAGAATTGTCAGGGTAATATTTTTCGAAGATGGCCCTGGAGTAATAGTTGACTCCGCCGAAATAGGTGCCTGCCCACACACCACCCTCGGAATCTTTACAAAGGGAATACACCGCATTGTCGGAGAGGGAATAGGGGTCGAGGAATTTCTTTCGGATGTTGGTGACCTTGCCCGTAGTTGTATTAACAATGTATATGCCTGACTCAGTAGCCACCCAGAATTCGTCGTCGGAGTATTGCAATATATCCCGCACATAGATAGTGGACCCATCGGGATTATAGGTGAGTATATCCTTGTACTGACCTGTAGAGGCGTCGAATATTTTCAATCCCTGGTCGTTGGTGCCGATGATGAACCGGTGGTTGCCAGCGTAGCGAATGCGCTGCATCCAGCGTGTGGTGGGAGTGGGAGAATGGGAAAAGACATCGAAGGAAGTGAAGTCTTCGCTGTCTTCGTTGTATCTCCAAATATGGCCGTTGTTGTCGCAAAACCATATTTCGCCTTTTTCGGTCTTGCAGATACAGGTGGCGTAAAAATATTTTGCCTCGGGAAAGTGTTTGAGCTGATGGGTAGTGAGGTTGTAGCGGTAGACGTTGTTGAGGCAGAGGAACCAGAGATTGCCTTTGTCGTCCGTCTGTATCCAGTTGATCTCTACCAGCGAGTCGATGACGCGGACCAGCCTTTCCTGTTCCTGGTCGAATCTGAAGAGGCCGTTCTGGCCGCCAGCCCAGAGTGTTCCATTGGGGTCGCTGAAGAGACAGTAGACCATATCGCTGCCCACGGAGCCGGTGCCGCCCGTATGTGAGAACAGCTTGAAATGATACCCGTCAAATCTGTTGAGCCCATCTTTTGTACCGAACCAGAGAAAGCCATTCTTATCCTGCGTTGTGCAGAAGACCGTGCTGTTGGAGAGCCCGTTCTCTACCTGGAAATGCCGGAAGTAGTATGGCTGTGCTTCCACCCTGGAGAGGCAGATGATGACCAGGAGGGTTGATATGGCAAGGGATTTCGAATGTAACATTTTGCAAAAATTATGATACGGAGTGAATCAGCGCCGTCGTATATAACTTCTACTTTCGACAAAGGATAAAAATAGTCAATAAGACTTGAATATCCATGCAAACGTTTACACCCGCCGCACAGATTCGTTGCTGGAGGGTATATTTATTAAAAAACCAACAATTAATTGCTGTATGAAATCCTACCAAGGGACATTTCTACAAAAATGCGCATCAACAGCGTATTTGGCATTACACAGAAAGAGGCTGTTGTTTTCATTGATCCTCTTTTTTTCCTTTACATTGGCCGGACATGCACAGAACGACACGAGAGTGACGGTCACTGGCATCGTAACGGATAGCGTCGGAGCGGGTATCGCCCAGGTGACGGTGTCCGAAAAAGGCACTAACAATGCGGTGATCACTGGCGCCGACGGTAAATTTACCATTCGTGTGGCCGGCGAGCGTTCCGTGTTATTATTTACCTCCGTGGGGTATTCGGCGTATGAGGTGAGGGTCGGAAAGAAAACCCAGCTAAAGATCCCGCTTCAGCAGGCGAACAAGGACCTGAATGAGGTGGTGGTCGTAGGTTATGGTACGCAGAAGAAAGCGTCGCTGACCGGCGCCATTGCCACCATCACTTCCAAGGACATCGACCGCGTGCATGGAGGCGCTACGGTAAGTACAACCCTGGCGGGTAAATTGCCGGGCGTTACGTACCGAATGGCGGATGGCCGGCCGGGTGGATCGGCGGCTATTCAGATCCGCAACTACGGACCTGCCTTGTATGTCATCGACGGGATACAACAGGACGAGGGACAGTTCAATAACCTGGCGCCCAACGACATCGAAAGCATCACTATCCTGAAGGACGCCAGCGCCGCTATTTATGGTGTGCGCGCCGCCAATGGTGTAGTGGTGGTCCAGACGAAAAAAGGCTCTATAGGACGTAATAATATAAATGTAGACGCCTATGCGGGATGGCAGAACTGGTTCAGATTCCCCAAGGTGCTTAACAATACGTACGAGTATCTGTATTACAAGGCCGATGCGGAAGTGAACAGCAATATACATGTGGCCGATCCTTCCCAGCGTACGGGCATTACACAGGCCGAGCTGGATGCGGCCAAGAAGGGCACTGACCCTGCGTACAGGAGCTTCGACTGGAGAAGCTTCATCCTCGCCAACAAAAACGCTCCTCAAAATTCCGTCAACGTCAATATCAACGGCGGCACCGACAAGGTACAGTATTATGTATCCGGAACCACTTTCTACCAGAACTCCCAGCAGGGTAAGGAATATATGTTCCGCCGGAGCAATATCCAATCCAACGTCACGGCCAAGCTGGCTGATGGATTGAAGGCAGGCATGGATATCAACGGACGTATCGAGACCCGTGAGAACCCTGGTGTACCGGGACTGGACGATTACTGGCTGGCCCGTTACGCCGTCCTGAACAATACGCCGATGGACAGGCCTTATGCCAATGACAATCCCAAGTACCTGGCGGATATGGGTTCCAAGCAGCAGACGAACTACGCCTATCTCAATAAGACGCTGGCAGGCGTCTACCACAGCGACTGGCGGGTGCTCCAATCCAACTTCCACGTGGACTACGACATCCCCGGCGTAAAAGGGCTCAGCGTAAGAGGCTTATATTCGTACTATATCGCCGATTATCTGTTGAACAACCATGAGTATACTTATAATGCGTATACCTATGACGCCCCCACTAATACGTACAAGGTGACCAACGGCAGCACCAACCCCTGGCGTGAACGGGAGCAGATCAAGCAGATCAATGTCACGCAGCAGGCGCAGATAAATTACAACAATTCATTTGGAGATCACAATGTTGGGGCAACGGTGGTAGCAGAAAGGATAAGCAGCCGGAGGACGAGGAACTGGATCCACTCTTCACCGGTGTCGAACAGTTTGCCGCTGATCTATTTCCCCACGGCGGACCAGTACCAGGACAGCGATGATAAACAAGCCCGCCTTGGCTATATAGGTCGTGTAACATATAGCTATGCCAGTCGCTACTTCTTCGAGGCATCTGTACGCCGCGACGCCAGCTACCTGTTTGCACCGGGCTATCGTGTGGGTTATTTCCCGGGAGTATCCGCGGGCTGGAGGATCACGGAAGAAGAATGGTTCAGCCGGCTGCTGGGTAATCATTCCCCGCTGTCTGACTTGAAGATCAGAGCTTCATACGGTCAATTAGGTGACGACAGGGCCCCCAACGGTACAGACCCCATCATTACACCGTATTCCTACCTGGCCGGTTATAACTACAACCAGGGCACCGCTATCATCGGCGGCAATCCGCTGACCGTAAGCCGTGACAAGGGAATACCTTCTACTCGCTTCTCGTGGGTGAAGAGCAAGGTGACGGACATCGGTATCGACTATAGCCTGCTGAACAGAAAAATCACCGGTACCTTCGACTACTTCTATCGCAAACGCGATGGTCTCATCGCCTCGAAGAATGATGTCGTCGTCCCCATGGAGCTCGGATATAACCTGCCGCAGGAGAATGTGAACAGCGATGCGCAGTACGGCGGTGAGATGTCGATTGCATACAACGGGAATATCCGCAAGGTTTTGATCAACGTCAGCGGCAACTTCTCCATCAGCCGGAAGAAATTCCTGCACAGCTACAGACCTGTTTTCAACAACTCGCTGGATAGGTATCGCAACTCCGGTGAGACCCGTTATACCGACATCGGCTGGGGATATAAATGCATCGGTCAGTTTACTTCCATGGACCAGATCAACGGCTACAAAGTGGACATCGACGGACAAGGCAACCGCACGCTGCTGCCCGGCGACCTGATCTATGAGGATGTCAACGGAGATGGCAAGATCGACGGAGCCGACCAGCGGCCCATTGGATATGGATATGGTACGCAGCCGAACATCAACTTCGGGTTCAGCATAGGTGCGGCCTATAAAGGGTTCGATATGCACCTGGATTTCTCGGGAGCAGCAGGGTACACCTGGTATCAGAACTGGGAATCCCGCTGGGCATTCCAGGGCAATGGTAACCTGAATACGATCTTCAAGGACAGGTGGCACAGAGAAGATCCATTCGACGTCAACAGCAAATGGATCCCGGGCAAATACCCCGCAAACAGGTATAACCCAGGCAACGGCCATAGCGACTACAACGTGCAGTCTACCTTCTGGCTGCATAATGTAAGATATCTCAGGGCGCGTACGCTGGAGATCGGGTATACTTTGCCGGGCAAGATTGCAAAAAAGGCGGGTATGAACAGGGCAAGGGTTTATATCAATGCGTATAACCTCTTCTCCATCGACAACCTGCATCAGTTCAATATCGATCCGGAGGTCATCGACGACAACAGTCTGGAGCATCCGCAAAGCAGGGTCGTGAACATAGGATGTAACCTTACCTTTTAATTAAAAATGATCTTACGAACAGCATAAAAAATAAATTATGAACGTGAGTAAAAAATATTTTTATCTCTTCGCAATGACGCTGGTCCTTGGTGTTACGGGGTGTACGAAGGATAGTGATTTTCTGGAAATACCACCGAACAGCATCATACCGACGGAGACGATGTTCTCCGATCCTGCGCTGGTATTGTCGGTGCTGGGCGATCTTTACAACCGTCAGCTGGACTTCTCCAATTTCGATCAGGGCTGGGGTTCTTTCGCGGATTTCAGCGAAAGCTTGATTTCAGACGACGGGGCGTATGGTTATGTACAAAATACGGGCTGGGGTTATGGGGCCTGGGGCGTGGACTGGAAGGCGGCGTACACCTATATCCGTGAGCTGAATCTCTTTATCGAAAGGGACAGCGCCTCCACGAAGCTGACTGACGCGGACAAGGCGCGATTCCTGGCGGAAGGCCGTTTCCTTCGCGCCAACTATTATTTCGAGCTGACCAAGCGGTATGGAGGCGTTCCCCTGATCCTGCATTCGGAGACCTATGATTACAAGGGCGATCCTACCTATCTGCAGCATCCCCGCGCCAAGGAGTCCGATATGTATGATTTTATCATCAGCGAGGCCGAGGCGATCAAGGACCAGCTGCCCGCCAATCAAAACGATAAAAGCCGTGCCAGCAAGGCTGCGGCCCTGGCCATGGAGGCAAGAGCTGCCTTGTATGCGGGCTCCATCGCCAAGTATGGGGCTACTACGCCGGCTGTGTCACTGCCCGGCGGGGAGGTAGGTATTCCTGCCAGCAAGGCCAATGATTATTATCAAAAGGCGCTGACCGCGGCGCAGTCCATCATCAACGGTGACGCCGGACCGTATAAATTGTACAAAGTGCTGCCTGACCTATCCGACAATTTCGCCGCCATCTTTTTGGACAAGAGCTCGGTGAACCAGGAGTCGATCTTTATCACAGACTACAAGGCGCTCAGCGGAAGAACGCACTCGTTCACGACCAACAATCAGCCCTTCTCCGTCACGGATGAGCCGGATGATGCAGGCAGGATCGATCCTTCGTTGAACCTCGTGGAATCTTTCGAAATGCTGGATAATACGTTCGCCCCCATTCCCACGGTGGATGGCGGCGGGAATCCCATATACTATGATCATCCGCAGGACATCTTTGCCGGCAGGGATGCACGCTTGAGGGGCACGGTGATGACGCCTTTCGATCAGGCGGACCCCTACCGGTACAAAGGCGCTGTACTGGACATCTGGGCCGGCTATCTGCTGGCTGATGGCAGCGTAGTTACGAGCGGCAATGCGGCTGACCAGGTGGCGCTGCCCGGCACCACCACCAAGGTGCAGGTCGTTGGGAAAGATGGCCCCATCAATGGGGTAAGGTATCATACGCAGACAGGGTTTTATATTCGTAAGTTCATCGATCCTACCATTGGATCGGGCCGTCGTGGAAGAGGCAGCGATGTACCCTGGATCCACTATCGTTATGCAGAAGTTTTATTGAATGCGGCCGAAGCGGCTTTTGAGCTGGGCGATCCCGGCACTGCGGCGGGTTATATCAACCAGGTCCGTCAGCGGGCCGGCTTTACCACGGACCTGACGCCGGCAGAGATCACTTTCGACAGGATCGTGCATGAGCGCAGGGTGGAGCTTGCGTTCGAAGGTCATATCCTGTATGATATGAGAAGATGGAGACTGGCGACATCGGTATGGGATGGCACTGCCACCAATCTGAGCGATCTTCGCTCCAACATCGGCACTGCCGGCAAGCGGAGTACACAGCCCTGGGGTTTGTGGCCTTACCGCTACTACAATCCTGCCAGTCCGAACAATGGCAAATGGGTGTTCAGGGAAGTGCTGCCTTCGAAGGTCACGGGCACCAACAGATTCACTCTTGGCAATTATTACACGTTTATCGGGGATGACGTCCGTGCGGCCAATCCAAAGATCGTCAAACAACCGAACCAATAAGTATAACCCATCAATTCATTATTATGAAGCGTAATTATCGATATATACTATTGTTCCTGGCATGTGGCGCGGCAGCGGCCTGCAGCAAGGACAATTACAAAGCGCCTGCGGCTATCCTGAAAGGCAGGTTGATGTATAAAGGAGACAGCATTGGGGTGGAGAGGAACCAGGTGCCTTTGCAGCTGTATCAATACGGCTTTGGCAAGATAGGTCCCATCAACGGAACCTTTTCACAAGAGGGAGCGTTTTCCTTTTCGTTGTTTGCCGGTGACTACAAGCTCATCATACCCAATGGGCAGGGGCCTTTCTTATGGAATCTGGACGCGAACGGCAATCCGGACAGCGTCGATGTGGTTTTGAAAGGCAGCCAGACACTGGATCTGGAGGTTACGCCCTATTATCTGATCAAGAATACCAGCATCTCGGGTGGCAGCGGAGCAGTGACGGCGAACTTTTCCGTTACGAAGGTGATCAACGACCCTGCGACGGCCAAGGACATCGAGCGGGTGACGCTGTATGTGAATAAGACCCAGTTTGTCTCCGGCGCCGACAATATTGCGAAAACGGATCTGGCCGGTGCAGGCATTACGGATCCCAGCAATATCTCGTTGAATGTGACCGTACCGGCAACCTATCCGGCGCAGAGCTACGTATATGCGAGGGTGGGATTGAAGATCGCAGGTGTAGAGGATATGATCTTCTCGCCGGTGGTGAAGGTAACCTATTAAAGTCTTATATTGTATTTCTAAAAGGTCACCTGTTTTGAAAGGGATAGGTGACCTTATAATTTTAGTTTATGAAAGCGAGCCCGGCAATCAAAGGATGGGGTTTTGCCCTCTGTTGTTTTTTATCCATACCCGCTGTTCCGATGGCGCAGGGGACAGCTGTGGAGCTGGTGCAGAAGCCTCCGGCGGATGTTTCCAACAAATATTATGCGGGGAACAGAGCGCCGCTATTGAAGGAGCCGTTCAGCAAGCTGCCTGTCACCGCCTTCCAGCCGGGGGGCTGGCTGAGGAAGCAGCTGGAGCTGCAGCGGGACGGCCTTACGGGGCATCTGGGAGAGATCAGCATCTGGCTGACGAAAAAGGATAATGCCTGGCTGACAAAGGACGGAAAAGGCAAGTACGGATGGGAGGAGCTGCCTTACTGGCTCAAGGGCTATGCCAACATCGGGTATATGCTACGAGACTCCGGCATGATCAAAGAGTCTTTGTTCTGGATCAATACCGTGCTGCGCAATCAACGTGCCGATGGGGACTTTGGCCCTGCCGTGCTGAGGAACGGCAATCGTGACCTGTGGACGAATATGCCGATGCTGTGGTGTCTTCAATCTTATTATGAGTACTCCCACGATGCCCGTGTATTGAAGTTCATGAGCAAATACTTCAAATGGGAGCTTTCAATACCCGATGAACATTTCCTGGAAGATTACTGGGAGAAGAGCAGGGGAGGGGACAATATGCTGAGCGTATACTGGCTCTACAACCGCACGGGCGAGCCCTGGCTGCTGGACCTTGCTACGAAGATAGACCGTAACACGGCCGACTGGCGTCAGAAGAATAATCTGCCCAACTGGCACAATGTAAATATCGCCCAATGTTTCCGTGAACCTGCTACTTATTATTTGCAAAGTCATCAGCAGGGCGATCTGGATGCTACCTACAATGATTTCGCCCTTGTAAGAAATATCTACGGACAGGTGCCGGGGGGTATGTTCGGAGCCGATGAGAATGCCCGTAAGGGTTACGACGATCCACGTCAGGCTGTGGAGACCTGCGGCATGGTGGAGCAGATGACCTCCGATGAGTTCCTGCTGCAGATGACGGGAGATACCAAATGGGCGGAGAACTGCGAGGATGTGGCCTTCAATACTTTTCCCGCCGCCTTTATGCCCGACTACCGCAGCCTGCGTTATCTCACTGCCCCCAATATGGTTGTCAGCGACAGCCGGAACCATGCGCCGGGTATTGCCAACGAAGGACCTTTTCTGATGATGAACCCTTTCAGCAGCCGTTGCTGTCAGCACAATCATGCGGCTGGATGGGTGTATTATGCGGAGAATGCCTGGATGGCGACATCCGACAATGGACTGGCGGCACAGCTATATGTGGAGGGTAGGGTGACGGGGAAAGTGGGAGCCGGTGGGCAGAGCGTGACGATCGCGGCAAAGACACATTATCCTTTTGAAGAGGCCATCGAGTTCACTGTGGCCGCGAAGGCGCCCGTCAATTTCCCCTTGTATCTGCGTGTACCCGGCTGGTGTACGGGCGCCAGGGTAGAGGTGAATGGCCAGCCCGCCCAGCTCAGCGGCGACGGCGCTTACATACGGCTGTCCCGTGTCTGGAAGAATGGGGACAAGATCAGGCTGACCCTGCCGATGACATTGAAATTGGTGACCTGGAAAAGGAATAAGAATAGTGTCAGCGTCAGCTACGGACCGCTGGGATTCTCTGAAAAGATCGATGAGAAATACAGCCAGAAGGATAGCAGGACCACGGCGCAGGGTGATGCCGGATGGCAGCAGGATGCCGATGCCAGCAAGTGGCCTTCCTATGAGATACATGCGGGCTCCGCCTGGAACTATGGGCTGCAGCTGGACCCTTCCGGTGATCTTTCAAAATCTTTTAAAGTTGTTAAGAGACCGTGGCCGGCTGACAACAATCCTTTTACAAATGCCGCGGCTCCTATTGTCCTGGAGGCAAAAGGCCGGCAGATACTTTCCTGGAACATCGATCAGTATGGGCTTTGCGGGTTGCTTCCACAGAGTCCTGTGTCTTCGGGCGAGCCGCTGAAAGAGCTGACGCTGGTGCCGATGGGCGGAGCAAGGCTGCGGATATCCGCATTTCCTGTTGTAGAGCCTGCGCCGGCTGGAACATATACGAACCCTTTATTGCCTTCGGGTCCCGATCCTTATAGCTGCTATCACGACGGATACTATTACTATACCCATACCATGGGCAACAGACTGGATCTCTGGAAAACAAAGGATATTACAGACCTGCGTCATGCCGAGCATAAGACTATTTATACGCCTCCTGCCGGTACTGCCTGGTCGAGCGATCTGTGGGCGCCCGAGATCATGTTCCTGGATGGAAAATGGTATGCATACTATGCCGCGGACAACGGACATAACAAGACACACCGGCTGTATGTGCTGCAGTGCGACTCGCCAGATCCCATGACCGGGGAATGGATCTTTAAGGGAAAGATCACGGATGCCACCGACAAGTGGGCGATAGACGGCGATGTGTTCAAATACAAAGGCCAGCTCTATATGGTATGGTCAGGATGGGAAGGGGACGAGAATGGGCAACAAGACATCTATATCGCCCGAATGAAAGACCCATTGAACATCGGGAGCCAGCGGGTTAAGATCAGCAGTCCGCAATATGGCTGGGAGCAGTTAGGAGATATCAAGAACCCCAAGGATGATCCTCCGCATATCAATGTCAATGAGGGACCGCAGGGGCTGGTGCATGGCGACGACCTGTTTGTCATCTACTCGGCCAGCGCCTGCTGGACGGACAATTATGCGCTGGGAATGTTACGCTACAATGGGACGGGGGATATCCTCGATGCCAAGTCCTGGAAAAAATCAGACAGCCCTGTTTTTAAACAGTCGCCCGCCAATGGGATATATGCCACCGGTCATAACTCCTTCTTCCTTTCACCGGATGGGAAGGAGAGCTGGATCCTGTATCATGCCAATTCGCAGCCTGGCCAGGGTTGTGGGAATACGCGGGCTCCCAGGGCGCAAAAGTTTACCTGGAATGCAGCGGGAGAGCCTGTCTTTGGTGAACCTGTAAAGGATGGCGTGGCTTTGCCTGTGCCTTCGAGATAAAATTTGGCCGGCCCGGGGCCGTGGACACGGCCCGGGCGGATAGGAAATGTCCGGCCCACCGTGCCCGGGTCGGTAGAGATAACTAAAAACAAAAGTATCGGATGAAAAAAACTTGTATGCTGACGGCTTTGTGCTTAATGGTCAGTTTTGTATGGGCCCAGGATTTTCGTGCCCCGGCTTATCCTCTTATCACACATGATCCTTATTTCAGCATCTGGTCTACAAGCGACCGGCTTACGGCTTCACCTACCAAACACTGGACCGGTACGGATCAGCCGCTGCTGGGCATCGTAAAGGTGGATGGTCTCACCTACAGATTTCTGGGGGCGGAAGACATGGGATATAAGACTGTGCTGCCAGCCGCCGATGAGAAACCTTATGAGATGGCCTACACCGAGGCTGCTCCTGCAGGAGAATGGAAGTCCATTGACTTTAACGACGGCGACTGGAAAAGAGGCAAGGCGCCTTTTACCGACAACGAAAGTTCGGCCGGCACCTTGTGGAAATCAAAGGACCTGTGGGTCCGCAGGACCTTCAATATTGCAGGCAGGCGTTCCCAGCCCCTGTTCCTGAAACTGCAGCATGACGACAATGTGGAAGTCTATCTCAATGGAACACTGATCTATCAGCGTGAAGGCTGGACCGGCAAATTCATCTATATCCCTCTGGAAGGAGAGAAAAGGGCGGCAGAACGGGCCGGAGGCTCGTTGTCCGAAGGACAGACATTATTAAAAACGGGCAGCAATATCCTGGCCATTCATGTCGCCAATACGGCAGGTGGGGCATGGCTCGACGCGGGGCTTGTTGAGAAGGTAGTGGATCCAACTGCCGTGGCCGTGAAGGAAGCCGATCAAAAAAGCGTCACCATCCAGGCGACGCAGACAAAATATGCTTTTACCTGTGGCAAGGTGGATCTCTCGCTGACCTTTACGTCCCCCTTGCTGCCGAACGACCTGGATCAGCTGTCCAGGCCCGTATCTTATGTATCGGTGAGCGTGCAGTCCAACGATGGAACCAAGCATGCCGTGCAGGTATATTTCGGAGCGTCGACGGATATTGCCGTGAATACCGCTGCACAGCCCGTCAAAGCGGACAAGTACTCCGCTGAAGGTCTTGCCATTTTGAAGGCCGGCACCGTGGAGCAGCCCGTGTTGAAAAAGAAGGGCGATGATCTCCGGATAGACTGGGGATATATGTATGTCGCCGCGGCGGGAAAAAATATTACTCAATCCATTGCAACATCGGTGTCACCTGCCGGTCTATTTGCAGGTGCAGGTTCCGCCGCCAGCATGCAGGGGAAGCATCTTTGGCTGAATACCGTGGCCAATATGGGTTCCGTGGGTACTTCGGCGAAGGAGCAGGTATTTCTTGTCGGATATGACGATATCTATGCCATACAGTATTTTCACCAGAACCTCCGCGCCTGGTGGAGGGACAAGCCCGGCGCCACCATCGAGAAAGAGCTGGCTGCCGCTGCTGCCGGCTATGAGGATGTCGTCCGGAAATGCGTATCTTTTAATCGGCAGGTTTACTCCGATGCCCTGAAGGCAGGCGGTGAGAAATATGCCCGGCTTTGCGAGCTGACCTATCGACAAAGTGTAGCTGCGCACAAGCTATTGAAGAGTCCCCAGGGCGAGATACTTTTCCTTTCCAAGGAAAATTTCAGCAATGGGTCCATCAATACCGTGGATGTCACCTATCCTTCTGCGCCCCTGTTCCTTGTCTATAACCCGGACCTGCTGAAAGGCATGTTGAATGGCGTCTTTTATTTCAGCGAGAGCGGCAAGTGGACAAAGCCTTATGCGGCGCATGACCTGGGCACCTATCCCCTGGCCAATGGACAGACATACGGAGAGGGCATGCCCGTGGAAGAATCCGGCAATATGGTCATTCTATCGGCTGCCATCGGAAAGGTCGAGGGTAATGCGGATTATGCGAAAAAGCATTGGCAGACGTTAAGCACTTGGGCTGCCTATCTGGCGAAGGAAGGATTTGACCCGGCCAATCAGCTGTGCACCGACGACTTTGCGGGACATCTTGCCCGGAACGCTAACCTTTCCGTAAAGGCCATCGTAGCATTGGGCGGCTATGCCCAGCTGGCGGCTCAGATAGGACTGAAGGATACGGCTGACAAGTATGGCGCCCTGGCAAAGAATATGGCCATAAAGTGGATGGGCATGGCCGGTGACGGCGACCATTATGCGCTGACATTTGGAGGCAAGGGCACCTGGAGCCAGAAATACAATATGGTATGGGACAAGCTATTGGGACTGGACCTTTTCCCTAAAGAAGTTTATGAAAAGGAAGTGGCCTACTACCTGACGAAACAAAATAAATACGGCCTTCCCCTGGACAGCCGCCGCAAATACACCAAGTCGGACTGGATCATGTGGACTGCGACGCTGGCGAATGACCGGCATGATTTCGAGACCATCGCGGACCCTGTGTACCTCTATGCCACCGAGACGCCCAGCCGGGTGCCGTTGAGCGACTGGCATGAGACCGACGATGCGAAGCAGGTAGGGTTCCAGGCCCGTAGTGTCGTAGGCGGCTATTTTATCAAAGTGCTGGAAGAGAAACTAAAAAAATAATTCCATGCGAAACCTTATCTGTTTATGCATCCTCATGTTCCTGGGAATGCGTTCGATCGCCCAGGATACGACAGGGACTACCATTGCACATTATCTGTTCGACAAGTTCGAGAAAGGGAAGGTCTTTTTAAAGGACGGCTCGACACAGGATGTGGACTTGAATTACAATACGCTGACGGCAGAAATGGTTTTTGATAAAGGGGGCGGGCAGTACCTGGCGATGGCAGAGCCTGAGAAGGTGGATTCCGTAGTGATCCTCAAAAGAGTATTTGTTCCCGGAGATAAGAAATTCTATGAATTGTTGTGCCGGTGTTCGTCTCCGCTGCTGGAAGAACATCGTTCCACGATCAGGGAGGAAGGCGCCAGTGTAGGATATGGGATGACGTCGAATACGACTGCCACACACTCGTTACGATCGCTGATCCAAAGCGGCGGCGCCTACAATCTGAAGCTGCCCGATGGGGTCCAGGTCATTCCCAAACGCGAACATTTGATATTTTCCGGCGGGCAGTACCGTCCCGCGAACAGCGCCCGCCAGCTGAACAATATATTCCCTGCCAAAAAAGAATTTATCAACCACTGGGTTAAGGACCATCACACTGATTTTTCAAACAATGATGATTTGGTAGCATTGATACAGGCTATCGATAAAAATTAATGATAAGTATTATGAAGAAATGTATTTTTTTGAGTGTCGGCGTGTTATTGCTGACACTGACCGTGGGAAGGACTCTTGGTCAAGGTAAGGTCTGGTCTGCGGAAAAGGCCAATGCATGGTACAGTCAGCATAAATGGCTGACGGGCGCCAATTATATTCCTGCCAATGCCATCAATCAGCTGGAGATGTGGCAGGCGGAAACATTTGATCCGGCCACTATCGATAAGGAGCTGGGCTGGGCTGAGAGCATCGGGTTCAATACCATGCGGGTATTCCTGCATTCCGTGGCCTGGAAGGAGGATCCGGCAGGCTTTAAGAAAAGAATGGATCAGTTCCTGACCATCGCCGATAAGCATCATATTCAACCTCTGTTCGTGTTTTTTGACGACTGCTGGAACAAGGTTCCCAAGGCCGGGGTACAGCCCGCTCCCAAACCCGGCGTACACAATTCCGGCTGGGTACAGGACCCTGGGCAGCCTGCTTCTACCGATCCGGCAAATTTTCCCGGGCTGGAGAAGTATGTAAAGGATGTTCTCACGACCTTTGCCCATGACAAGCGGATATTGCTGTGGGACCTGTACAATGAGCCGGGCAACAGCGGAAAGAAGGATTCATCCCTGCCACTGCTGACCAAGGTATTTGAATGGGCCAGGGCGGTGAACCCTGATCAGCCCATCAGCGCGGGTCTTTGGGATTGGAACTTTGAAAAGCTGAATGCCTTTCAGGTGGCCAATTCGGATGTGATCACCTATCATGACTATGAAGAGCTGCCGATGCATCACCGGGTGGTGGAGCTGTTAAAGACCTATGGCAAGCCATTGATCTGTACGGAATATATGGCCCGAACCCGGAACAGCCGTTTTTCCACGATACTGCCGATGCTGAAGAAAGAAAATGTGGCGGCTATCAACTGGGGCTTTGTAGATGGAAAAACAAACACTATCTATGCATGGGATACGCCCCTGCCGGATGGGAGCCAGCCTGTCGAATGGTTTCATGATATCTTTCATAAGGATGGAACGCCTTACCGCCAGGATGAAGTGAACCTGATAAAAAAGTTAAATGGGGTAAATTAACCCATGAGCAACCGGATATCCAAAGTGACCATTCTTGACATTGCCCGGGAGCTGAATATTACCGCGGCTACGGTGTCGCGTGCGTTGAATGATCATCCCGGCATCCGTGAATCTACCAAGAAGGCGGTGCGGGAGACGGCGACCCGGCTGAATTACAAGCATAACAAGATCGCCTCCTCTTTGAGGCTGGGCAAGTCCAATATAGTGGGGGTCATCATTCCCTCGGCGGAGATCAATTTCTTTGGCTCCGTCGTGCATGGTATCGAGAAGGTTGCGGCCGAGAATAATTACACCGTGCTGATCTACCAGTCGAATGAGCTGTATGAGTTCGAGAAGAAGGGGGTCCAGACATTTTTGCAATCCCGGGTGGATGGAGTGCTGGCCTCTATTTCAAAGGAGACGATCAACCTGGATCATTACAGCGAGATACGCAACAGGGGTATTCCTCTTGTCTTGTTCGACCGGACGGATGACAAATTGGGCGTTTCTTCCGTGGTGGTGGACGACTATGCTGGCGCCTTTCAGGCTACCAGTCATCTCATCGAAGAGGGGTGTCGCAGGGTGGCCCATATCGCGGGTCAGCAGCACGTGAATATTTTCAATCTCCGGCTGAAGGGATATATAGAAGCGCTGAACGTTCATAACATTCCGCTGAATGAAGATCTTATCGTATATGGGAAGGTGAGCATCGAGAGTGGCAGGGAGTGTATGAAGCAGCTGCTGTCCAGGCCGGTGGTTCCGGATGCGGTGTTTGCCGTGGAGGATTTTACGGCCCTGGGAGCGATACAGGCTATCAAGGCGGCCGGGCTAAGGATACCGGAGGATATAGCCATTATCGGATTTGCCAACGAGGCGTTTGGGGAATACCTGACCCCTTCGCTGTCTACCGTCAATCAACAGACGGTGACGATGGGCGAGGAGGCGGCGCGGCTGCTGTTCGAGGGACTGCGTAGCGGAGAGCCTTTTCATATGCATCCGCGGAAGCTGGTGCTGAAGCCGCAGGTGATCTGTCGCGGGTCCAGCGTAAAATACCCCCAGGGGAATGGACAATGAAATTCCTTACTCCAATAGCTGTCCGACTCGGCCCGGTACTACTAATGATCTGTTGCTGGCTGCAGTCAGTGATGGGGCAGGGGACAAAGGCCGCTACAGAGCGGGTGGTCGAGTGGCCGGCGGGTGGGCACCGGACGGGCAAACTAGTGTTGTCTTTAAAGAAAGACAGCAGTTTGATCCGGGAGCTGTCGGTGGTGACGCGGGGTGTGGTTAAAAAAGTGGTGAGCGATGTTGACCCGACCTTTTTACTGCGGGTGGGTCGTCGGGATCTGATATCACAGAATGGATGGAATATATTTTTTGATAAGGTACCGTTGAAGGGATATAAGTCCTATGAGGTCAGGCTGGAGAAGAAGCGTATCGCTGTCAGGCGGTCGGCTGCGCGGACGGTGATAGCGGTAGATGGAGTAAGTGCGCCGGGTTTTACGGG
>Ga0068852_100000469_pt1 | contig 26461 bp, 27 predicted proteins | sample KBSCornC22_FD_66594 | JGI IMG/M metagenome (GOLD analysis project Ga0068852, IMG submission 66594) | Corn rhizosphere microbial communities from Kellogg Biological Station, Michigan, USA - KBS Corn C2-2 | ecosystem: Host-associated > Plants > Roots > Rhizosphere > Soil ... | reverse complement strand
GCACGCCGCCCACCGCCGCCGAGGCCACCAAGACGCTGAGCGACTTCAACGCCGGCTCCTCGCCGTGGCTCGCGTTCGGCGGCATTCCAGCACCGTTCGCCGGGCTGTTCCAGGCCACCGGCTCGACGGGGGCGCTGATCGACCCGAACTCGCCGTCGCTCGGCCAGCAGTTCCCGCTCCTGCCGGCCAACCTCAAGCCGCCGGTGCCGGTCACCAACCTCGGGCAGTTCGGTTACGCGCTCGACACGAAGACCTCGCCGGCGTCGCTGCGCGCCGCGCAGGCGCACCTGGGCCAGCTCGCCGCGAGCGGCAACCCGCGCGGCTGGAACGGCAAGGGCGCGCTCACGCCGATCAAGCGCTTTGCCCAGATGTTCTCGGGCACGGGGCTGAAGGGCCTCGACGGCACCGCCTGGTACCACCCGATGCGGCTCACAATCGACGCCTCGGCGGTGGCCGAGGGCAACGCGAACCCGGCGCAGAAGGTGATGAACGTGCGCGCCACGATGGGTCACAGGCTGCCGCGCAACCTGAAGATCTACGCGTTCGGCGCGGCGCTGGGCGGACCCAACGTGCCGGCGGCGGCCAAGCTCCTGGCCCGGCAGTCGCACATCCCGCTGCGCAACCTGGTGCTGATCAGCCGCCAGTCCACCTACGCGCACAACGACCCGGCGGGCGCCTCGCCGGGGCGCAACCTGTTCCTCAAGAAGCTGGTGCCGTTCCTGAGGGGGATCGGGAAGAAGTAGCCGCGACGGCGTCGTCGCGGTAGCGCTCGTGGCCTAGCTGGACGAGCCAGCTCCGGAGCACTCGGTGCACGTGCTCCGCTCCGATGAGCGGCTCGTCCGGCGCCGCGAGCTCGACGGGATGGAGCAGGAACGGGAACGACTGCGTGCCGCCCATGCCGCCGTGCGAGCCCACCAGCTCCTCGAACGCCGCCACCTCGTCGAGCTCGTGCCAATAGGTGCTGTTCACGACGATGTCGGGGCAGTGCTCGAAGCTGTCGGTGCGCTTCACGTGGCGGGCGGCGCCCGGCCCGAAGGGGGCGAGCGGATCCTCTCCCTCGATCTCGCCGGAGTCGAGGTGGTGCACCCCATGCGCGCCGATCGCGAGCGCGCCGTGCTGCTCCGAGCGCACGAGCAGGAAGCCGATGCCCGGGTGCGCGGCCAGCGTGGGCACGAGCTGCGGGTGGAGCACGGCGATCTTCTCGAGCGTGAGACGGCCCGGCTCGCGCGGGAAGGAGATGAGGCCGAGGCAGCCGCTCGCCATCACGGATATCTCGGGCGGCTGGTTCTCCTCCGGCTCGGCGGGCTTGCGAGCGGCTCGCCGGAGGATCCTGGACTTGGCGGAGTCGCCCGTGGACGCCTCGGTGATGGACGCGCCCAGGAATGCCGCGGCCTCGTCGGGCGGAGCGGCGCCCGCCACGTCGGCCCGCGACGCGTCGCTCGCCTGATGCACAAGCTCCTCGAGCGTCATGCCGTAGGCGTCGCGAAAGGTGGTGCCCTGCGACTGCCCGTGGTCCGAGAGCACCACGAATCGATACGGCCGCGGCGCGTCCTCCGCGGCCGCGACGATGCGCCCGAGCTGGCGGTCCACCTGGCGCAGGGTGTTGAGCGTCTCGGGACGTTCGATGCCCGAGTGGTGCGCCACCTCGTCGTAGGCCAGGAACGTGGTGTACGCCACGGGCAGCCCCGCGTAGATGTCCGAGATGATCGCGGACACCTGCAGGTCGCGCTGGATGATTGTGGCCCACGCGCGCATGAGCGAGTAGACGAAGCCGCGGTGGATGCGCGGCCGCACGTCGAGCCGCCGCTGCTGCGCCGCGCTCCACAGCTCGCTCACCACTTCGCGGAGCACCAGCGCGATCGTGCGCATGACCGTGTACGGGCTCGCGAAGTAGGCGAAGTAGTCCTGGCCGATGCGGCCCTCACGGTCGCGCCGCAGCACCGTGCTCATCGTCAGCAGGCTGTGCGGGGCGTCGCCCGACACGATGTTGGCGCGGCTTGCGCCGTCGTCGAACAGCAGGCCGCGGCCGTTCGAGTGCCTGCGCTCCAGCTCCATCGCGTCGCGCGGGTGGTTGGTCACGATCGGCGCGCCACGGTCCTTCTCCCACCAGCGGAACGCCGGCATGTCGTGGTTGTCGCCGTGCAGGAGCCCCGCCTGGCAGGCCCCGGTCTGCGACGACCAGTCGGTCTCCCAGCGAGTGAGTGAGTACTCGCCACCGCGCAGCCAGCGCGCCATGTTGGGAGCGTTGCCGTCGCGCATCGCGCGCATCAACACGTCGTGGGCCAGCCCGTCGATCTCGAGGAAGAACAGGCCCGGCACGTCCGTGGGCTCGCGCTTGAAGGTCCGGCGCGCTTGGCGCTTGACCACGTTGCGCACCCAGAACGCGTCGTCGTCGATCGCGAGCAGCGAGGTGACCGCGGTGTTCACGACCGTCACGCCGAGCGCCACCACGATCGCGGCGCCGAGGTCCTTCACGTCGAGACCCGGGCTGATCGCCGACACGAGCAGGATCATCAGGCCGTTCAGCACGATCGCCGCGAGCCCGATCGTGAGCACGGTGATGGGCAGCGCGATGCGCACGAGCACCGGCCACAGCACCGCGTTCAAGACGCCTATCAGCGCCGCCGAGCCGAACGCGGCGGCGGTGTCCTTCAATTCCACGCCGGACAGGAGCGCGCTCAGCGCGAGCAGTGTGCCCGCGGTGGCCAGCCACACCACGATCAGGCGCATGAGCCGGTGGCGCACGCTCATGCCGCGGAGCTTCGTATCCCGCGCCGCGAGTGGCAATGGTGGCCGCACCACAACTTGGGTGATGTGGTGCCGCCACCCTTGCGCCACCCGGGCCCGCGCAGGAGCCTCGCCCCGTGGGGCTCGAGATCACGTGGCTGGGCCACGCCAGCGTGCTGATCGAGCTGGACGGCGCGCGCCTGCTCACCGATCCGCTCGTGCGACGGCGCGCCGGACCGCTCGTGCGGATCGCGCCGCCGGTGGACCCGGCCAACACCCGCGGGATCGACGCTGTCGTGATCTCGCACCTGCACGGAGACCACATGCATCTGCCATCGCTGCGCCGGATCGAGCGCCTTGGACCTCTGGTGGCGCCGGCGGGCGCGGCCAGGTGGCTGGAACGCCATGGCCAGCGCGACGTGCACGAGGTGCGCGCCGGCGACGAGGTGCGGGTGGGCGCGGTTCAGGTGCTGGCGGTGCCGGCCGAGCACGGGGACACCCGCGGCCACCCCTTCGGGCCGAAGGCGGCGCCGCTCGGATACGTGATGCGCGGCTCGGGCAGCGTGCACTTCGCCGGGGACACCGATCTGTACGAGAGCATGGCCGACCTGCGCGGGACGATCGACGTGGCGCTCGTGCCCGTGTGGGGCTGGGGGCCGTCGATCGGTCCCGGCCATCTCGATCCGCCGCGCGCGGTGCGGGCCGTGCAGCTCATCGGCGCGCGCGTCGCGATCCCGATCCACTGGGGCACCTACGCGGTGCCACGCATCGTCAGGCGCAACGCCCGGGGCGACGGGCCGGCACGCGAGTTCGCGGCGCTCGCCGCGCGCGACATTCCGGACGTGGGCGTGCACATCCTGCAGCCCGGCGAGCGACTGACGCTCTAGAGGCCGGCCACCGCCTCCACGCGACCGTCCTCGATCGCCTGGAGCAGCAAGCGGTGGTCCTCTTCGTTCACGTCCGCGTACCTCTCCGAGAACTCCACGAGCGCGCGGTCGAACGAGTCGCCGTTGCCGAGGTAGGCGGCGATGGCGATCGCGTCGCCGGAGCGGGCGTGCGCACGCGCCAGCGTCCAGCCGCAGAGCTGCCCGTACACGTCCATGCCGGACGGCAGCATCGACTCGACGTCTGCGGACGTCTTCCAATCCCAGAGCTGGCGGATGTAGAAGTCGCGCCGCTTGCCGTCGACGCCCGTGGTGCGCAGCCAGCCAAGGAACACGTCGCTCGCCGCCTGCATCACGCGCTGTCCCTGGACCACGCGCTTTCCCTGGTTGCCGAACTCGCTCTTGCCCGCGAACGGCTCGAGCACCGAGGGCCGCGCCTCCTTGGCCTGGAGGAAGAGCGGGTCGCCGGTGTCGCGCCCGATCAGAAGCATCACCCAGGCGCGCGTGCCGACGCTGCCCACGCCCACCACCTTGCGGGCCAGGTCCACGAACTCGTAGCGGTCGAGCAGGTGGCAGAGGTGAAGCGGCAGGCTGGAGCGGTACGCCTCGAGCAGCGACTCCATCCCGCCCCGGAACTCCTTCTCCTCTGGCTCGGGCAGAAGATCCCGGATCGGTACGAGCAGCGGCGGGTCGGCGACGATCCGCGGCTTTGCGTCGATGGTGGTCGCGAGCTTGGTGAAGGCGCGCGTGCTGTCCTTGCGCCTGCCCTTTGCCACCGTCTTCTCGAACGTGCGCAGCTGCCGCGCCGTGGCCTGCGGCCCCACCCGGTCGCGCAGCATTCCGGCGTCCACGCGTTCGTACCAGATGGCCAGCTCGCCCATGCCCGCCAGCCGGTGCATCGCTTCGCGGTAGACCCGCACGGTGGACTGGACGATCGAGCGGCGCTGCTTGCCGGAGAAGCCGCGGTCGCGGCCGGCGATCGCGACGCTTGCCGCCAGGCGTTTCACGTCCCACTCCCACGGGCCGGGGAGCGTCTCGTCGAAGTCGTTGAGGTCGAAGATCAGGTCGCGCTCAGGCGAGGCGAAGCCGCCGAAGTTGGAGAGGTGGGCGTCGCCGCAGAGCTGCGCGCGCATGCCGGACACCGGCGTGTTCGCCAGGTCAGAGCCCATGATGTACGCGCCGCCGCGGTAGAACGCGAACGGGGACGCGGCCATGCGCCCGTAGCGGATCGGCAGCAGCTCGGGCACGCGGGTGGCGGCCTGCCGCTCGAGCATCGCGATCGGATCAGGCCGATTCTTCGCGGGCGACCAGTCGGCATGGCTAGACCGCGGCGTCTCGGAGCGCGCGGCGCGGCCGCGCTCGGCGCGTTCCTCGGGCGTACGGTGCGAGGAAGGAGCGGTGTCTGCCGCCACGGTAGCCATGGGACCCGCCGAGCTTCCCATCCCCGCGGCCGGACGACAAGTAAGCGTGCAGGTATCCAAACAGGCATGTCTCCACCCTCGCGTGTGGTGGGGAGCGCTTGGGAGGATGGCGCCGAGGAACGGGCGTTGCTCGGCACTTCGCACATCTCAAGGCTCGGCGCCTCCATCGGGGGCGCTGTCGTGGGCAGGGCCGGGCGAGGCACGCTCGCGGTGATCGACGCGGTGGTGGAGTCGCAGTTCGCGGCCGAGGCCTCTGAGCGCATCATGAGCAGCGGCCTGATCGACCGCGTGGGCAAGGACATCGCGCGCTTCGACGTGATCGGCCGGATCGCCGAGCCGCTCGTATCGAGCGGGGAGATCGACCGCCTGGTGGACCGCGCGCTCGAGAGTCCGGCTGTCGACCGGCTCGCGGGGCGCATTCTGGAGAGCCCGGCGGCCGAGCGCCTCGTGGTCCGTGTGATCGAGGGACCGCTGCTCGACAAAACGGTTCAGCGCCTGCTCGAGAGCGAGGATCTGTGGCTGATGGTCGACGTGATCGCGCAGAGCCCGGCCGTGACAGAGGCCATCGGCCGCCAGAGCATCGGCTTCGCCGATCAGGTGGCGGGCGCCGTGCGCGCGCGGTCGGTGAGCGCCGACGATCGGCTCGAGTTCGCGGCGCGGCGGCTCCTGCGGCGACCCAAGCGGGACGGCAAGCCTTGACCCAGACCTGGGAGCGCGTCGCCCGGCGCGTGCACGGGTCCCCGCCGCCCGTCGTGATCACGGTGCCCGAGTACGCGGGGCTCGTCACGCGCGCGATCGCCGGCGCCGTGGACGCGGCGCTCGTGAACGCGATCGCCGCCATCGTGGCCGCGGCGACGGCTCTCGTGATCTCCGTCTTCCCGGTGTCGCATCAGATCCACACCGTGCTGGTGGCCATCGGGGGAGTGGCCTTCTTCATCTGGGTGGTGGCCTACTTCACGACCTTCTGGTCGACCACGGGTCAGACGCCGGGCAACCGCTTGATGGAGATTCGCGTGACCCGCGACGACGGCGGCCCGCTCAAGCCGCGCTGGGCGCTGCTGCGGGTGATCGGCGTGGGCCTGGCGGTGATCCCGCTCTTCGCGGGCTTCCTCCCGATCCTCTTCACCGAGCGCCGGCGCGGGCTGCAGGACTGGCTGGCCGACACCGTGGTCGTGCGCGTGCCGCGCGATCCGCAGCCGTCAATGCGGGCCGTGCCGCGCCCAGAGCTCCTGGAGCAATGAGGGATTGAGCTGCTGCTTGCGGGCGAACGGCGTGACGCACTCGCCGTCCACGAGCTCGCGCGGAAGGTCCTCGTCGCCGTGGACCGAGATCAGGATCACCACCACCTCCGGGTGAAGCTCGGCCAGCGCGCGCGCCGCGGCCAGTCCACCCATGCCCGGCATGCGCACGTCCATCAGGACGAGCTGCGGGTGAAGCGCGTCGACGGCCGCGAGCGCGTCCTCGCCACTCGGCGCCTCGCCCACGAGCTTGAATCCCGGCACCACCGCCAGCAGTGTCCGCAGCACGTCCCGGAACGCCTCCTGGTCATCCACGACCAGCGTGCGGATCTCCTCGGCCTGGGCGGCGAGCACGTCCTTGCTGATTCTCTCGGGACTTCCGATGCTCATGGATGGGGCGGGTTTGAGTGCTGACGACTATCTCAGTCCGAACTGTCGGGCGCGAGGATGCTGCCCGGTATCCCGGGGGTGGGGTCCGCACCCGAGCCCCGGCTTGGCTGCATGTAGAACCCGATCCCGCCCGCGCGCTCCGAGATGCCGAACGTGACCAGCCGGTTGCCGTCGAGGCCGTTCAGGTCAGAGAGCGTCATCGACCGCAGCTCACCTCGCGTGTACCCCACGGCGGCGCAGAACGCGCGGTTGGCCTCCCTGATGCGGCCGGAGGCGTCGAGGATTCCCATGCCCACCGGGCTTGAGGCGAACAGCTCGTCGAGCAGGCGGGCACGGGCGCGCGGCGTTATGTCGTAGGACGCGCCGGCGATCCCGATCACCCGGCCGTCCTGGTCGCGCAGCGGCTCCACGGTGATGTCGAAGTTGGAGCGGCCGTCGGGGAAGTCCACCTCCACCTGTCCGTGCGCGCGCTGTCCGCCGAGGGCCCGCCGGTTGAGACGCGTGAGCGGCCGTGCCACGACCCGGCCGAACAGCTCCTCATCGGTGCGGCCGATGGCCCGCTCGTCGCCGCGCAGGCCCACGCGGTCGTTGAACACCCACGTGTAGCGAAGGTTCAGATCCATCGCGTACAGCACGAGCGGTGCACCCTGCACCGCCAGACGCACGCGCTCCTCGTACAGGTGAAGCGCGTCCTGCTGCGCACGACGCTCGCTGATCTCGCGCCAGGTCACCACCAGGCGGCCGCCCCCCAGCGGCGCGGCTCGCACCTCGTAGGCGCTGAGCAGCCGCCGGCTGCCGGCAAGCTCCTCGTAGCGAACGTCCTCGCGGGACGACGGCCCGCCCGCTTCCAGCGCTCGCACGTGCCAGGCGAACAGCTCGGACTGGCGGTATCCCGGCTGCAGGTGCTCGAGCGTGCGGCCAACCTGGACCTCGCGCGACCGGCCCGCGAGCCGGCACGCGGCGTCGTTCACGTGCTCCACCGTGAAGTCCACCACGGTCCCCTGCGAGTCGCGCACCGCGCGGTAGAGCGCGAAGGCGTCGTCGAGTGCGTCCGTCGCACGCTGGAACAGCATCTCCACGTCGGGCGTGAGATGGGTCAGTCCGACCGGCACGCTGCCGCTCACGCTCGTGCCCTCGCCCGGCTGCGACTCGATCGTGAGCCGCCCGCCCGCGGACGCGATCCGGTCGCGCATGTTCTCGATGCCCGCGCCGCCCGCGCGCGCATGCTCGAAGCCGCTGCCGTTATCGCGCACCTCGAAGTGCAGGTCCTCGTGCTCCCAGATCCGGATCGCCACCGCGTCGGCCCCGGAGTGCTTGGCGGCGTTCTGCATCGCCTCGAGGCAGACGAAGTACACGGCCGCCTCCACGTGCTGGGAGTAACGGCCGATCCCGCGTGCCGTGACCGTGGGCCGCACCGGGCTGGCGCGCGCGGCCATTCGCAACGCCTCCGCGATACCGTGGTCCGCCAGGAGCGGCGGGTAGACCCCGCGCGCCAGCGAGCGCACGTCGTCGAGCGTCTCCTCCACGGCCGTGCCCAGCTTGGCGAGCTGTGCGGCGGTGGCCTGCGGGTCGGCCTCGGCCCGCTCAGCCGCCAGCTCGAGCGCCACCCGCAGCGCCACGAGCCGCTGCTGCGCGCCGTCGTGCAGGTCGCGCTCGATACGCTGTCGCTCGAGGTCGACCGCGGACAGGATCCGCGCGCGCGACTCGCGCAGCTCGCGCAGCGACGAGCGCAGCTCAGCGCCCAGGCGCTGGTTGTCGAGCGCCATCAGCACGACGCCGCTCGCCACCTCGCGCACGGAGTGGTCCGAGGCGACCGCCGGGTCGTGGATCAGCGCGGCGATGGTGGTGCCGCGGCTCGTGACCTCGGTCACCGCGCGCGAGGGGTCGTCGAGCGGCAGGGTCACCGGCCGGCCGGCCGGGCTCACCCAGCCGCGCGGGTCCTTGCTCCAGTAGGCGATCTCGAGCGACGGGTCGCCGATCGCCTCGGCGATCAGCCTGCGCACGCTGGACGCGCGGGGCGAGCCGCTGAAGCCCTCGGTGAGCCGCCGCAGCACGCCCAGGGCGGAAAAGCGCCAGCGCAGGAGCCCGAATGCGAAGCCGAGCACGAGGCCCGAGATCGCCACGATCGCGACGAACCCGAGCATCTCCGTGGCCCACGAGTACGCGTCGATCCGGCGGGAGATGAGGAACGCCGAATTGCTCACGAGCGCCACGATCGCGCCGATCGAGACCGGCACGAGCGTACGCCGCAGCGGTTGGGAGGCACGCGCCATCCTCACGCCGAGGATCGCCGCGGCGACCAGGAACAGCCCGATCACCCCAACCTCGCGCAGCGGCTCGATCACCGAGCTCACCACATCCGGCTCGGTGCTGGTGAGCGCGAGTGCGTTGCCCGGGCAGTCGTGCACGCACGCGCTCCACGGACTCGGCGATGGGTAGCTCTCCGCGAGCAGCATGGTGGGCAGGTAGAGCACCGCGAGGATTCCGCAGCCCGCCGCCACGACCGTGCGCGACCCGCGGGTCTCGAGGCGGCCGGACGGGAAGGCGAGCAGCAGCGCGACCAGGCTCAGCTCCAGGATCCAAGCCCACACGCGGCCGATGCTGTAGAGCGTGGCGTTGTCGGAGCTGGCCAGGAGGGTGGGCGCCCAGAGGAAGCCCGCGCCGATCAAGAGCGGCGCGAAGCGGCTGTCCGGCTGGCGCTCCAGCGCGTAGAGCCCGACGAACAGCGGCGTGGCGATGAGCAGCGCGTGGAGCACCGCCACCAGCAGCTGCTCGTCGCCATAAGGGGCCGACAGGGTGACCGTGGCAGCGGCGGTCGCGAGCCCCACGCCGGCAGCCACGATCGCCCCGGCCACCGCCGGGCGCGGGACGGCCCTGCTCTGACGCTGTGGCTGCATGCGGGAGCCCTGTCTCAGGCTCACCCACGTACCGAACGCGAGCAAGGGTGCGCGCATGTGAATAGGAGTGCGCGCCTACCGCAACCCGGGGGCGAGCGCCCTTGGCTCACGCCCGCGGCCGGGACATGCTCTGGCAATGCAGGAGCTGAGCACGCTGCCCGTGGCGCACGCTCCAGGTCGCGACGACCTGGTGGCTCGGCCGCGCCTGGTGCGGCGCCTGCTCGCGGCGCGCGGCACGCCGGTCGTGCTGCTCGTCGCTCCGGTCGGCTACGGAAAGACGACGCTGATCTCCGAGTGGGCGAGCCGGGACGGTCGTCCCTTCCAGTGGGCCGACCCCGATGACATCGACGACGTGCTCGGCGGCAAGCCCGACCGCGTGATTGTGATCGACGGGCTGCAGGCGAGCGACTGGACGAAGTGCATGCGCCTCCTCTCGCGCGCCATCGACCGGCTCGATCCCGGCTCGCAGCTCGTGCTGGCGTCGCGCACCGAGCCGCCGCTGGGCCTGGGCGCGCTGCGCGCGCGGCGGAGGCTGTTCGAGCTGCGGGCCCACGACCTGGCGATGACGACCGGCGAGGCGGCTCAGCTCATGGCCCTGCACGACATGTCGCTCGACCACGACGAGCTCGAGGCACTGGTCCGCCGCACGGAAGGGTGGCCCGCCGCGCTCTACCTGGCCACGCTGGCCGCCGGCGAGGAGCGCCATCCCGAGCGGGCGCTCGCGAGCTTTGGCGGTGACGACCGCTTCGTGGCGGACTACATCGGCGACGAGGTGCTCCAGCCGCTCGGCGCGAGCCAGGTCGCGTTCCTGGCGCGCAGCTCGGTGCTCGGCAGCCTCTCGGGCGCGCTCTGCGACTTCGTGCTCGAGCGCGCCGACTCGGCTCGCCAGCTCAAGCGCCTGTCGCGCATGAACCTGATGCTCGTGCCGCTCGACCGCTCGGACGCGGAGTACCGCTTCCACCGCCTGTTCGCGCAGGCACTGCGCGCCGAGCTGCGTCGCTCCGAGCCAGACATGGAGGCCGTGCTGCACCGGCGCGCGGCGCTCTGGTACGGCCGGCACGGTGACGTGGACCGCTCGATCGAGCACGCGATCGCGGGCGGCGACGCCGCGGGCGCCGGCAAGCTCCTGTGGGCCAACGCACCTGCCCTGCTGGGCTTCGGCCAGCGCGATCAGCTCGGCGAATGGCTCGGCGCGTTCGGCGACGCCCAGGTGGCCACCTGTCCCACGCTCGCGCTGACGGCGGCCGCGCACGGCCTCGCGGCAGGCGACCGGGATGTCGTGGAGTACTGGACCTCCGCGGCCCTGCGCGGTCTTGACGAGGCGGACGACGGCGAGGCGATGCTGCTCCGCGCGGCCGTGGCGGAGGACCGCGTGACGAACATGGGCGAGCTGGCCGCCGCGGCTGCCACGAGCCTGCCTGACGACAGCACCTGGCGAGCCCTCGGCTGCCTGATCGAGGGCGTGGCCGCGCACCTCACCGGCCACCGCGAGCGCGCACGCGAGATACTCGAGGAGGGCGCGAGGCGGAGTGCGGCGCGGGCGCCGAACATCCAGGCCCTGTGCCTTGCGCAGCTTGCGCTGCTGGCACTCGAGCGCCGGGACCCCGCCACCGCGGAGTCGATCGCGGCGCGCGCCAAGGCGCAGGTGGTGCGCAGCGGCTTGTCCTCCTATCCGACCGCGGCGCTGGTGTTCGCGGTGGCCTCCGACGTGGAGGCTCAGATCGGTCGCGTGGAGGCTTCGCAATCGGACGCGCGCGAGGCCGCCGGACTGCTCGAGCGGCTCGTGGACTTCAGCCCCTGGTACGAGGCGGAGTGCCGCATCGCGCTGGCGCGCGCGGCCCTGCGCCTGAGCGACGCGCGGCAGGCGCGCGAGCTGCTCGAGGAGGCGGCAGTGCAGCTCCAGCGCTCACCGGACGCGACCGTTGCGCTTCGCTGGATCGAGGATTGCCGTGTACAGGCCGACCACTGGTCGGCCTCGGGCGCCGGACGCGAATGCGCGCTCACAACCGCCGAGCTGCGCATCCTCCAGTTCCTGCCCACGCACCTCTCGTTCCCCGAGATCGCCGAGCGGCTGTACGTGTCCTCCAACACGGTCAAGACGCACGCGCGCGCGGTGTATCGCAAGCTCGGGGCGTCCTCGCGTGGGGAGGCCGTGGTGCTCGCGCGCGACCAGGGCCTGCTCGATCAGGCATCCCACGCCGGTCTCGCATATTCCGGCCTCGGCGAGCCCGCCTAAGAGCAATTTCACCCGATCAGAGGGAGGCGTGGGCCGTCGCTCGGCGGGTAGCTTCGCGCCATCGCTCTGCTGCGCAAGACATCGCCTCCGCCGCCGCCGGAGTGCTCGGGCGACATGCACGAGCAGCTCCTCGACGAGTGGCGCTCCGCCGCCAGGCGCGTGGCCCGCGCCTGGGAGGTGTGGCTCTCGTCCGACGAGGCCGAGCGGGACTGGGCGCACGGGGTCTACATGGAGGCGCTCGACCGCGAGGAGCGCGCCGCCGCGCGCCTCGAGGACGGCGCGCTGCTCTGACCTGGCTGGAGGACGCCGAGCGGATCGACGTGGCCGTGTACGCCGCGGTGGCCGCCACGCCCTCGCTCTCCCTCGACCGCGCGATGAGCGAGCTCTCGCGCGCCGCCGACCACTCCAAGCTGTCGATTGCCGCGGCCGGCCTGCTCGCGCTCGGCGGCGGCTGCCGCGGCAGGCGCGCGGCCAAGGCGGGACTGGCGTCTGTTGCCGTGACCTCCGCCGTGGTCAACCAGGTGGTCAAGCGGCTCGGTCCGAGGGGCCGGCCAGACCGCGAAGCCAGCGAGGTGCCGTTCGCCCGCCATGTGCCAATGCCCACCACGAGCTCGTTTCCCTCAGGCCACTCGGCGGCAGCCTTCGCCTTCGCCACGGGAGTCGGCCACACGCTGCCGCACGCCGCGGTGCCGCTGCGGGCGCTGGCCGCGGTGGTGGCGTACTCGCGCGTGCACACCGGCGTGCACTACCCCGGCGACGTCGTGGTCGGTGCGCTGATCGGCGCCGCGCTGGCGCAAGCCACCGCGCGCGTAATCGAACGCCGCGCCTAGCTGCAGTCCACGCCGGCGAAGGCCTGCTGGTACGCGGTTCCCAGTTTCTTCAGCGCGTCCGCCAGCTGCGTTCGGGCCTGACTGATCGACAGGCTCGAACCGAGGCTGCCGGCGATCTCCTGGAACGAGGAGGAGAACTGCTGGTTCGCCTTCTGCACCTCGGCCTTGCGCGCGTCACTCAGATCGCCCTGGGCGCCCGAGATCTTCTTCAGGTCGTCGCGGATCGCGTTCAGGCTGTCCTTCACGTCGTTCGTGGTCGCGCTCGAGAGCGTCATGCCCTGCAGCTTCTTCACCTGGTCCTGGATGTCCGAGCGGGCGTTGCAGACCGTCTTCTTGGCCTTGTCCTGCTTGGACTCACCGCAGGCGGCCACGAGCGCGACCGAAGCGATCAGGACGATCGCTGTGAGCGTCTTCATGGCGATCAGGCGGGCGTCGGCTCGCCGTGCAGCGCCTCCTGCAGCTCCTTCTCGGTCTCCTTGGAGAGCGACGACTTGAGCACGGTGCCGCCGTACTGGCTGAGCGCCTCCACGGCCTTGTCCGGCGTGACCTTCTCGACCACGACGAAGAGCGCGGACGTGCCCGGCTGGAGCAGGTCGCGCACCTGCTGCTGGAACTCCTTGTCGATGCCCGACTTCTCGATCTTGCCGAACAGAGCGCCGAGTCCGGCGCCTACGGCCATGCCGAACACGGGCACGAAGAAGAGCATCCCGAACAGGAGGCCCCAGAACATGCCCCAGGTGGCACCGCCGCCCACCGGGTGGTGCGACGTGTTCACGTGGTACTTGCCCTCTTTGTCGCGCACGATCACGGCGACGGCGTCGGGCTCGATGATCAGCTCGGACGCCAGGCGCCTGACCTCTTCCGCGGCAAGCGCGCCGGTCGTCTCGTCCTGGTAGCCGATGGCGACTAGATCCGCCATTGAGTCCTCCTAGCTCGAAATCCTGGTCAGGCCAAGCTACGAGCGCCAGGAGCCGGCGACATCATCCGAACGGGGTGATCCTTGACGACAAACGGCCCCCTGGGGGCGGGGGGCCGTCGTCACTGCGACCGGAGGGGGGCGGGTCTCAGCGAGAAGCGATCGGGTGTCTCACCGCAGCAGAAGCTACGCAGGCAGCCACGACCCGACCAGGGTGCACGCACGAGAGTCGGTTGACGCTGGCACCCGATACCCCTACCGTGCGTTTTGCAGGAAATTCCGTGGGGGGACTACCAGGAGGAGCGCTGATGACATCGGCGACACTTGATGGCAGGACCCACGACTTCAAAGAGCGAGATCGCCCGATCCGCGTGATCCTCGCGGAGGACGCATATCTGGTCCGGGAGGCCGTCGAGTTGATTCTCGAGGCGGTCCCTCAGATCGAGGTCGTGTGCGCATGCGAGGACGGAACCTCGCTGCTCGAGGCCGTGGAGAGAGAGCAGCCGGATGCGGTGGTCACCGACATTCGGATGCCGCCGTCGGAGACCGACGAGGGCATCCGCGTGGCGCACAGGCTGCGCGAGACCCACCCGCAGATCGGAGTGGTCGTGCTGAGCCAGTACGCCGAGCCGAGCTATCCGCTGGCGCTGCTCGACGGCGGCTCGTCCGGGCGCGCGTACCTGCTCAAGGAGAGCGTGCACGACCGTGCCCAACTGGTCGCCGCGATCGAGGCTGTGGTGGCCGGCGAATCCGTGATCGATCCCAAGGTGGTCGAGGTGCTGGTGGAGGCGCGGGCGCGCGAGGAGGCTTCGCCGCTGGCCGACCTGACCCGGCGCGAGTACGAGGTGCTTGCCGAGATTGCCCAGGGCAAGAGCAACGCCGCGATCGCCTCGTCGCTCTTCCTGACCAAGCGCGCGGTGGAAAAGCACATCAACGCGATCTTCATGAAGCTCAACCTGTCGAGCCCCGACGATGTGAGCCGCCGGGTGAAGGCCACGCTGATGTTCCTGGGTGACCACGACGCCTAGGCGTGCGCGCCCCCCCGCGTAACACAGGCTGACGCCCTTGCCCGGGTGCGGCGGGAGTTCGATGCTGCGGAGTGGCGAGTCAGGGTGTCCGAGTCGACCGCACCAGCTGAGCCCGCAGCAAGGGGCGAGAGGCCGCGCAAGGAGCGGCGGCATCGGATCCTGGTTGGCAGTCTGCTTGCGCTCGCCGTGATCTGCGGGCTGATCGCGATCCTGTCGACCTACGTCAGGCGCCAGGCGCTCGACACGAACAACTGGACCAACACGAGCACGAAGCTGCTCGAGGACAAGAACATCCAGAACGCACTCGGCGCGTTCATGGTCGACTCGATCTTCTCGAACGTGGACGTGAAGACGCAGCTCGAGGGAGCCCTGCCACCTCAAGCGCAGGCGCTGGCGGGCCCCGCCTCAGCCGGATTGCGCGAGCTGGCGGGCCGCGCCGCGCCGGAGCTGCTCGCGCGGCCGCGGGTGCAGGACGCATGGCGTGCGGCCAACAGGGCAGCCCATCTTCAGCTCATGGCGATCCTCAACGGCGGCGGCAACACCGTCTCGACCCAGAACGGCGAGGTGGTGCTGAACCTGCACAACCTGGTCCAGCAGCTCGCCAGCAACCTCGGGCTGTCGGCGCCCCCTGCGGGTGCGGGGCAGCAGCTCAGCGGGGCAGCCCAGAACAGGCTCGGCGTGACCCTGCCGGCATCGAGCGGGCAGCTCGTGATCATGCGCGCCAAGCAACTGAAGACGGCGCAGGACATCGCCAAGCTGATTCGCCACATCTCGATCATCTTCACGATCCTCACGTTCCTTCTCTTTGCCGCGGCCATCGCGCTGGCCGGCGGGTGGCGGAGGCTCGCCCTGCGCTCAACCGGCTGGTGCTTCGTGGGGCTGGGCATCGCTGTGCTGCTGGTGCGGCGCGTGGCCGGCAACCAGATCGTGGACGGCCTGGTGAACGCCGAGTCGATCAAGCCTGCCGCGCACGACGCCTGGAACATCGGCACGTCCCTGCTGCGCGCGATCGCCATCGCCTTCGTGATCTACGGGCTGGTGATCGTGATCGCGGCCTGGATGGCGGGCCCGACCTCGAGCGCCACGGCGATGCGCCGCGCGCTCACGCCCACCTTCCGCGATCACCCCGTGCGCACCTACGCCGTGGCCGGCTTCCTCTATCTGCTCGTGCTGCTCTGGGGCCCGACGCCCGCGCTGCGCGAGCTCGTGCCCATCCTGATCATCGCCGCGCTGCTCGTGCTCGGCATCGAGATCCTGCGCAGGCAGGCCACGCTCGAGTTCCCGGACGCCCATGCGGGCGACACCGCCAAGCGCTTGCGCGCGTGGTGGCACGCGCGCCGCCATCCCGCACCCACCGGAGGGGCCGTATGACCGAGATGTACGTTCCCGAGGAGCTCTCCGCCACCGACGTCCGCCGCGTCGATCCCGGGCAGTTCTGGTGGCTGCTCGTGCTGGCCGGCCTGATCAGCCTGGGCGTGGGAGTTGTGGTTGTCGCCAACCCGGACCGGTCGCTCAAGGTCCTCTGCGCGCTCGTGGGCATCTACCTGCTGGCGGCTGGCGTGATCCTGATCGTCAAGACCGCTAACGAGCACGAGCGCGGCGCCGGCGGCATCCTGGCCGGGATCCTCGCGCTGATCGCGGGCGTGGTGGTGATCCGGCATCCCGGGCAGAGCCTCGTGGCGGTGGCGCTGGCCGTGGGCCTCTGGTTCATCGTCGGCGGGGCGATCGACCTTTCGCACGCGATCACCGGGCCGCACCGGCTGCTCTACCTGCTGCGGGGCGGGCTGATCGTGGCCGCCGGGACGATCATCGTGGCCTCCCCGCACATCACGCTCAAGACCCTGGCGATCCTGATCGGCATCGGCTTCATCGTGAACGGCGCCCTGCAGATCGCCGAGGCGTTCGTGGTGCGATCGCGCCAGCACGCAGCGCCCGGATAAGAAAGGTGGCCCGCCGGCGGGTCATCTGAGATGCTTTTCCGTAGATGTCGTCCGTGGGGTCCGTCCCACACTCCGCGTCGCAACGCGTCGCCCTCGGTCCGCTGCGTGTTCCCGTTCTCGATGGAAGCGCTCTCTTCCGTCGCGGTGCGGGCATCGTGCTGCTCGCCGGCCTCTACTGGGGCTCGGCGGAGCTCGGCTATGCGCTGAACTTCAGCGGCGCGGTCGCCGCCATCGTCTGGCTGCCCGTGGGCGTGGCGATCGCGTTCCTCTACCTCGGCGGCCTGAGCTTCTGGCCTGGCGTCGTGATCGGCGACCTGCTGGCGAACGACTACTCGGTAATGCCGCTCGGCTCGGCCATCGGGCAGACTGCCGGGAACCTGCTCGAGGCGGTGCTGGTGGTGTGGGTCATGCGGCGCTTCCTGCCGCGCAATCGCCCGCCGAGCAGGACGAGAGAGCTGGGCATCCTGTTCGGCTCGATCGCGATCGGCACGATGATCAGCGCCACGATCGGGCTGCTCTCTCTGCGGCTCGGCGGTGTGGTGGAAACGGGTGACCTGCCCCGGCTGTGGCGAACGTGGTGGCTCGGTGACGCCTGCGGCGCGTTGCTCGTGGTGCCGTTCGCCATCGCATGGTCGAATCCGGCGATGCGAGAGCCGATCCGGCGCAACCTGCCGGAGGCGCTGTTGGTACTCGCGGCGATCGTCGGGCTGAGCGAGCTGTCGTTCCACAGCGCCAGCCCGCTCGCCTACATCGTCTTCCCGGCGCTGATCTGGGCGGCCCTGCGCTTTGGCTGGTGCGGCGCGACCGCCGCGATGCTCGTTGCGGGCGGCTACGCGGTGTGGGGCACGACTCACTACGTCGGGCCGTTTGTCTACGACACCGTCTCGCGCAACGTGCTGGTCACGCAGGCCTACATCGCGGTGGCCGCGCTCACCTCGCTGGTGCTCGCCGAGGTGGCTTTCGAGCGCCAGCGGGCGGCGGAGCGCCTGCGGGACACCCGCGCGCGCATCACCGAGACGGCGGACCTCGAGCGCCGCCGGATCGAGCGCGACCTTCACGACGGTGCGCAGCAGCGGCTCAGCGCCCTGGCGATCTATCTGGACATCGCCTCCGAGGAGGCGGACCGCAGGCCGGAACGCGCCCCCGCCCTGTTCGCTCGAGCCGAGCGCGAGCTCCTCCTGGCGATCGACGAGCTGCGCGATCTCGCGCACGGCATCCAGCCGCCGGCGCTGACCCAGTCCGGTGTGGGCAGGGCGGTGCGCAGGCTGCGCGCGGGCTCGCCGCTGCCGATCGAGCTGGTGGAGCTTCCCGAGGGCCGCTTCGACCCCGCGGCCGAGGTGGCCACCTACTTCGTGGTGGCCGAGGCGCTGACCAACGCCCAGAAGCACTCGCGCGCCACCTCCGTGGAGGTGCGCGTGGGGTGGCGCAACGGCAAGCTCGAGGTGCGGGTGGACGACAACGGCATTGGCGGCGCCTCCGAGAGCGCGGGCTCCGGCCTGACCGGCCTGCGCGACCGGGTGGAGGCCCTCGGCGGCGACTTCGCGGTCGACAGCGTGGCCGGCGGCAGCACGCGGATCTCCGCCTCGATTCCGGCGATCGTCGTCAGTCCCTAGCGCCAGAATCACCCCATCTGGATGACGCCGCCCGGCACGGGCGGCCCGACCATCCGGGCATGACCGCTCAGGCGACGGCGGGCCTCGGGATGTCGCGCGAGCCAGGCGAGCGGTGGACGCGGTTTGCCCGCAGGGTCGCGAACGCGTTCGGGCTCGTGGTTCTGCTCGTGCTGCTCACGTACGTGCTGGCGTCGCTGCTGTCCTACAAGGAGTGGACCGCGCTGCTGATCACCATCTCGTCCGTGGCCAGCGTGACCGTCGCGCTCACCTCCGCGGAGGCGCGGCACTGGGTGGTGCGCTGGGGCCTCCGGCTGGCCTTGCTGGCGGTGCTGCTCGCGTTCCTCAACGCGCTGCTGGACGCACCGAGCCTGCTCGGGCTCGCGTCGCTGATCCAGATGCTGCTGTTCATGTGCGCCGCCGCGGCTGTTCTGCGTGCGGTCGTGACCGAGAGCGAGGTGGGCTTCCGCACGATTCTCGGGGCCATCAGCGTCTACCTGATGTTCGGGCTCCTGTTCACGTTCCTGTACGCGGCGATCGACCGGCTCCAGCCGGGGCTCTTCTTCGGCGAGCCGGCGAACGCGGGCGACTACGTGTTCTTCAGCTTCACCACTCTCACCACCACGGGCTACGGCAACCTCGTGCCCGCCGGGCAGCCGGGCGAGATGTTCGCCGGCCTGGAGATGCTCATCGGCCAGATCTTCCTGGTCACGCTGATCGCCGGGCTGGTGAGCCTATGGCGGCCCGGGCAGGTTGCGCGGCTGCGGCGTGACAAGGCCGCCGCGCCCGAGTCGGAAGCGGCGGCCGAGCCAAGGCCCGCGGACTAGAAGCGGGCGTTCTCGATCCGCGAGCCGTAGGCAACCAGGCCGTAGATGGCCAGGATGTCGACCGCGAAGATGCTCAGTGACCAGAACGGGTACGCCGGAATCATCAGCAGCTGAGCGATTGCGTTCAGCGACAGGATTCCCACCCCGGCCCAGCGAGCGAACTGGTTCTTGGAGAAGATCCCGATGCCGACCAGGATCTGGCAGGCGCCGATGATCGTCATGATCCAGCCCCAGGTGTTGAGGCTGCCGGCGATGTAGTTGGTGCCGTGGACGAAGAAGTGCGCGTCGCTGATCGCCGCGATGCCCTCAATCAGGTTGAGAGTTCCGAGGATCAGCAGCAACACACCCGCGAAGCCAACCCAGCCGTCACCCGCATCTCCTACGGAGTTCGGGTAGCCCAGGTCTCTGTCAGCGCTCTGAACGCTCATGTCTGCCCTCCGATTCGTGTTCGAACCGCGTCAGCGCCAACTTGGCAGCCGCATCCCCGGCGGGCAATAGTGCGCCCCTGCCAATTGCGGTAGGTGCGCACCCCGCCGCTTCACACGACCGGATCGACGATCAGAAGCAGACCCTCACGCGCGCGCACCACCACCGGTTCACCCGCGTCCGCGCCGTCCTCGCAGCGCGCGTTCCAGAGCGCCCCGTCGAGCGATACCTGACCCTCGGGGCGGCAGGCGCTCACCACCTTGGCACGCGCGCCGATAAGGGTCTCCGCACCGGTTTCGATGCGGCGGTGGCGGACCTTGCGCCACCAGTAGCTCACCTCGCCGGCGCCGAAGATCAGGAACGCGAGCAGCGCGATCGCATTCCACGGCGTGGGAAGCACGACGAACAGCACGATTGCCACCAGGAGCAGCACCCTGGGGCAAGCTTGCGCCCTGATGGCGCATCCCGCCTCATCCGAACAGGAGGAGGCGCGCGGCCCGCCCGCGCGGGAGCCTCCAAGTGGTGGCCGCTGGTAGGGCGAACGCCTCGGATCGGTTGCGCGCCGCTTCCGCGCGCGCGGTCAGCCGTGCGCGACGCCATCCCGTGATCACGCGGGCCATCCGCTCGTTCGAGCGTGAGCAGCGTTCCGGCGCGGGCCTCTTGGCGGGCGGGCTCGCCTACCGGTTCTTCTTCTGGCTTGTGTCGTTCGGCCTGCTCAGCGCGGCCATCGCCAGCTTCTGGGTGCGCTCGAGCCGTGGCAGCCTGGAGGATGCGGCGAAGGCTTTCGGCCTGAGCGGCGTGGCCGCGCGCTCGGCCGCCAGCTCGGTTTCGGACGGCGCGCACTCGCGCTGGTACCTGCTGGCGGCGGGCATCCTCGCGCTCCTCTACTTCGGCATGGGCGCGGTGCGGGCGATGCGCGTGGCCGCCATCGTGGGCTGGCGCCTCGAACCCACCCGCATGCGCAAGCCGCTCACCGCGAGCACCGGGTTCACCTGCATCTGCATCATCGGGCTGGCCACCACGTCGCTTGCCTCGTGGGTGCGGCACCACTCGCCGGTCGGCGGCGTGGCCTTCACGGTGTCCAGCGCGTTCGTGTTCGCCGGGCTCGCGCTGTTCGCCTTCCACCACCTGCCTCGGCCCGAGCGCACGAGCTGGCGCGATCTGCTGCCGGGCGCCGCGCTCGTAGGAGTCGGCGTCACCTGCATCCACGTGTTCACGGTCTACTACCTGTCGGCCAAGCTCGAGCGCTCGCCCAAGCTCTACGGCACGCTTGGCGCCTCCACCGTCGTGCTGCTCGGCCTATATCTGATGGCGCGCGTGATCGTGTCGGGGATCTTTCTCAACGCCTCGCTCTCATCCGATCGGGGTGATGAAGATCCGGCCCCGCGGGCGGATGCTCTGAGCAGCGATGGCTGACATTGCTCTAGAGCGCATCCCCGAGTTCATCGAGCCGTTCCGCGTGAAGCCCGGCTCCAAGGTCAGGCTGCCGCACGACTTCGACCCCAGGTTCAAGGCCGGCATCACCAAGAAGAAGCGCGGGCGCGATCTGCTCGACCAGGGCGTCAGCCTCCTGAGCGAGTACCAGGCCCGGCTGGCCGCGCAGGACAAATGGGGCCTGCTCGTGGTGCTGCAGGCGATGGATGCCGCGGGCAAGGACGGCACGATCCGCCACGTGATGAGCGGGGTCAACCCGCAGGGCGTGGCGGTCCACAGCTTCAAGGTCCCCTCGGCGGAGGAGCTCGACCACGACTTCCTCTGGCGCTACGCGCAGCGCCTGCCATCACGTGGCCAGATCGGCATCTTCAACCGTTCCCACTACGAGGAGGTGCTCGTCGTGCGCGTGCACCCCGAGCTGCTCGACCGCCAGAAGCTGCCGGAGCGCGCGAAGAAGGGCGACGTGTGGAAGCGGCGCTACCGCTCGATCAACGACTGGGAGCAGCACCTCTCGGACAACGGCATCCGGGTGGTGAAGATCTTCCTCAACCTGTCCAAGGAGGAGCAGCGCCGGCGCTTCCTGCGCCGCATCGACCTGCCCGACCACAACTGGAAGTTCTCGGCCGCGGACGTGAAGGAGCGCGAGCACTGGGACGAGTACCAGCACGCGTTCGCCGAGGTGCTGTCGCACACGAGCACCGAGTGGGCGCCCTGGTACGTGATCCCGGCGGACCGCAAGTGGTTCATGCGCATCGCCGCCGCGGCGGTGATCGCCAACGCGCTGATGGAGATCGACCCGCGCTTCCCCGAGGTGAGCGAGGAGCAGCGCGACCAGCTCATGGAGATCAAGGGAGCGCTGGAGGCGGCCGCTCCCAAGGACGCCGCGCCCGACCCGTTCGAAGCGGAGTTGGCAGCGCAGTCCACCGAGTGAGAGGCTGTGTCCGCGTATGAATGTGCGGACCGCGCGCTTGGCCGGCGCGCTGATCGTGGTGGCATGGGCGGTCGTGCAGCTCGAGGGGCGGCGACCGCGCTCTCGCCGTGCCGGTAACCGGGGCGGCGACCTGGAGATCGAGCGCAAGTTCGTCGTCGCGGATGTGCCCGCGGACCTCGGCGACTATCCGGGAGAGGCGATCGAGCAGGGCTACCTCGCGCTCGACGGCGATGTGGAGCTGCGCGTGCGCCGCAAGGACGGAAGCGACAGCGTGCTGACCGTGAAGGCGGGCAAGGGCAAGTCCCGCGTTGAGCAGGAGTTCGAGCTGGACGCGCCGGCCTTCGAGTCGCTGTGGCCGTTCACGGTCGGGCGAAGGCTGCGCAAGATCCGCCACCGCATCCCCGGCGAGGGTGGGCTGACCCTGGAGCTCGATTCCTACCTGGGCTGGCTGCGCGGGCTGTTCACGGTGGAGATCGAGTTCCCCACGCTCGAGGCCAGCCGCGACTTCCAGCCGCCGAAGTGGGTGGGCAAGGAGGTGACCGACGACCCGAGCTACAAGAACCAGGCGCTCGCGCAGCGCCAGGGCGCCGCGCGCGCAAAGCGGGCGTTCCGCCTACGGATCGACGAGCGCGTGTCCGTGGATATCGCGCGGATCGCCACCGCCCAGATCGACGAGGTGCTCGACCGGCTCGAGGGACGCACGGACGAGGAGCTCGGCAAGGCGGTGCACGAGTCGCGCAAATCGCTCAAGCGGCTGCGCGCGGTGGCGCGCCTCGCGCGCGCGGAGATCGGCACGAAGGACTACCGGCGCGCCAACGCCACCTTCCGCGACGCCGGCCGCAGGCTCTCCGGCGCGCGCGACGCGCAGGTGCTGATCCAGGCGTTCGACGCGCTGGCCGAGCGCTACCCCGCGGAGCTGGGAGCGGCGCGCCTCGGCGAGTTCCGCGCACGCCTCGTGGGCGAGTACGAGAGCCTGGGCGGCAACATCACGGCTGGCTCGGCGCTGTTCGTGGAGATCGCGGGCGACCTGCGCAAGGCGTCGGCAAGGGTGGAGAAGTGGTCGTTCAAGCACTCGGGCTTCCGCGCCGTGGCGCCCGGACTTGGCACCGCCTATCGCGACGGCCGCGGCGCCTACCGGGTGGCCCTGCGCGATCCGACGCCCGAGCACCTGCACGACTGGCGCAAGCGCGTGAAGGACCTCTGGTACTCGGTGCAGCTCCTCGAGGCGGCGGCGCCAAAGCGGATGGACAAGCTCGCGGGCAGCGCTCACAAGCTGTCCGAGCTGCTCGGCGACGACCACGATCTCGTGGTGCTCGGGGAGCACGTCGAGCGCTACCGGGACGCCTTCCCCGACGAGGCATCGGCCGCGCTGCTGCGCGGCGCCGCCGAGCGGCGGCGGATGGAGCTGCAGGTCCGCGCCTTCGGGATGGGCGACGAGCTGTACAGCAAGCGGCCGCGCGCGTTCGTGCGCGAGGTCGAACGCGGCTGGCGCAAGCACGGCGGGCGAAGGTGAGGCGCCTGGCCGCCGCCGCCGCGCTGATCCTGTTCGTGGGATCGCTGGCGCTGGCGGTTGTGGTGACGGCGCAAACCTTCCCGCACGGGCTCACCGTGGCCGCGTGCCTCGTGATCGGCGTGGCGGTGGGCTGGTGGGCTCTGCTGCTCAGTGGGCCGGCGCGGCTCGTGGCCGCCGGCGTGGCGCTGCTGCTCGTGGCAGGCGCGATCGTGTTCGTGGTGGCCGAGGGCAGGCTTCTGCTCGACGCGATCATCTTCGTCGCCTTCTGGCTCTCGCTGGGACTCGCGCGTCATGCGTTCGCCCGCGAGGCGGAGCTGCCGGACGCGGCGCGGCCTGAGCGCCCGGTGCTCTTCTTCAATCCCAAATCCGGCGGCGGCAAGGCCGAGCGCTTCCACGTGGCGGACGAGGCCAGCAAGCGCGGCATCGAGCCGGTCGAGCTGCGCCTGGGCGACGATCTGAATGAGCTCGTGGAGGCGGCGATCGCGCGCGGGGCGGACGGGCTGGCCATGGCGGGCGGCGACGGTTCGCAGGCGATCGTTGCCGCGCACGCGGCGGCGCATGGGCTGCCGTACGCGTGCATCCCGTCGGGCACGCGCAACCACTTCGCGCTCGACCTGGGCGTCGACCGCGACGACGTGGTGGGCGCGCTCGACGCCTTCGTCGACGGCCGCGAGCGCGTGGTCGACCTGGCCGAGGTGAACGGGCGCGTGTTCGTGAACAACGTGTCGCTCGGCGTGTACGCCGAGGCTGTGCAGAGTGCCGGCTACCGCGACGCCAAGCTGCGCACGCTGGCGGACACGGCCCCGCAGGTGATGGGCTCGAGCGCCGACCATCTCGACCTGCGCTGGAAGGGCCCGGACGGCGCCGATCACGAGTCGGGCGCGGTGCTGCTGATCTCGAACGACCCCTACCGGCTCGGCCGAGCGCTCGGCTCGGGCACGCGGCCCCGGCTCGATCGCGGCGTGCTGGGCGTCGCCGTCTTCGGCTCCCCGGACGGGAACGGTCACACGCGCATGCGGATGCAGCAGTGGTCGGCGGCGGACTTCGAAATCGGCTCGGGGGCGCCGGTGGCCGCGGGCATCGACGGCGAGGCGGTCAGGCTCGATCCGCCGCTGCGGTTCACGAGCCGGCCCGCTGTGCTGCGCGCGCGGATCGCCCGGCAGCACCCGGGGGCGTCGCCTTCCGCGTTCGTGCCAGACACTCCATGGGGCGCCGTAGCCGGGCTGGCTCGAATCGCGCTACGCGGCTAGCAGCCGGTCGAACCGGGACTGGCACGTGAGGATGTGACGTCGCGCCCAGCCGTAGGGGGCGAAGCCCTCGTCCGCGTCGTTGGCGATGTGGTCGTCGATGTCTGCGAGCTTGACCGCGCGTGCCACTCGTCCCTCGCGCCCCTTCGCGTAGGCGATCCGCAGCGCGTGCAGCTCGAACGTCTCGTCGGCGTCTCGCGTGAGCAGTGCCAGCGCCGCGCGCTCCAGCGACGTGAGGCCCTCGGCCTCCAGCTCGGCCAGCGGCGTGTCCGTTCGCTCGAGCAGGTCGTGCAGGTAGGCCACGCTCAGCACCTCTTCGTCAACCAGCGCGGCCACGCGCTCGAGGTGCTCCACGAGCAGGCGGCCGGAGCGGTCGAGCTGGTCGCGATGGTGCGCGTACGCGAGTTGCCGGGCAGTGGCGGAGTCCATGGCGTCCCTACTGCCGCCAGTGTGCCGCAAATTCCGCTTAAAGAGCAAACGTGCGCGCACCCGCATAGGGCTAGTGCGGACCCCATTGCCCGGCGGCACGGGGGCTGAAAGCCTTGCCCCGGTGAGTCCGTTCCGAGAGAGGGAGCACTTGCATGACGATTGCCGCTGATTACCCCCTGCTGGACGTTATCTGGACGATGATCGTGTTCTTCGGATTCGTGATCTGGCTCTGGATCCTGTTCGCGGTGTTCGTGGACATCTTCCGCCGTCACGAGCTGTCCGGTTGGGGCAAGGCAGGCTGGACGGTGCTGATCGTCTTCCTGCCGCTGCTGGGCGTCCTGATCTACCTGATCGCCGACGGCAAGGGCATGGCCGAGCGCCGGGCGCAGGACATCCAGACGAGCCAGCACCAGTTCGACCAGCACATCCGCACGGTCGCCGGCGGGCCGGCCTCGCAGATCCGCGAGGCCAAGGAGCTGCTCGACTCGGGCGTGATCACGCAGGCCGAGTTCGACCAGATCAAGAGCTCCGCACTGAGCGGCCAGGGCGGAGGCGTGCCGGCCGCGGCCGGCTGAGAAAGACGTGGGCGGATCCTCGGCTCAGCCGAGGATCCGCGCCTTCTCCTTTGCGAACTCCTCTTCCGTAAGGACGCCCTGGTCCTTCAGCTCGGCCAGCTCCTTGAGCTGGGCGTAGGGATCGGCGCCCGCTGCGGGAGCGGCCTGCGGAGGCGGAGCTGCCTGCTGCGGGGGCGCCTCCGTGTAGCCCACGCGCTGGACGGGCGCGTATTCCGAGCCCTGGTCTGCCCACTTCCGAGCCTGGCGCCTGCTAACTCGATTCGACACCGAGGTGGCGGTCCCGGCCACGACGGCCGTGCGCGCCATGCCCCTGAGTAGTCCTGGCATGTCGGTTCCTTTCTCGTTTCAGGAGGCCGGATCGAGCGCGTCGAGCGCGTCGATCACGTCCTGGTGGGGGATGCGCTGGTTGTCGATCAGCACGCCGCCGGCGCGCCGCAGCGCTCCGGCGAACGGGGCGGCCCAGCGGTTCTCGTAGAGGATGAGCACGGCCGAGGTGCCGGCCTCGATCGCGTCCGCGGCGGTGGCGGCGTCCTCGTCGCCGAGCAGGCCGGCCGACGCGCCCTCGAGCACGTGGAAGTCGCCGACCGACTCGGGCTGGAGATCGCGAGCCTCGAAGCCGGAGAACGTGCCGTCCGCGTTCTTGATCACGAACATCACGTCGAGCACGCGGATGATCCCCTTCTCCACGAGGTCCATCAGCAGTGCCGCGCTCTCGCCGGTCATCGGCGCGTCCGGCGGGAATGCGATCACAACCAAATCGATGGGTCCGATCTCGTCATGCTGCGCGGTGTACGCCGCCGACAGGTCCGGGGTCCCGTGTGAAACTGCGCTCATAACCGATCCTCCTGGTCAGGTGGAGCGGATGATCGAATGGGGACCGGGCCGCCGCCTCCCCCGATCAGGGTGATTCGCTCGGGATGAGGTGGTGCGCGCCGCGCGGCCGCTGGGTCACGACCGGCGGG
>Ga0068852_100000468_pt1 | contig 26515 bp, 28 predicted proteins | sample KBSCornC22_FD_66594 | JGI IMG/M metagenome (GOLD analysis project Ga0068852, IMG submission 66594) | Corn rhizosphere microbial communities from Kellogg Biological Station, Michigan, USA - KBS Corn C2-2 | ecosystem: Host-associated > Plants > Roots > Rhizosphere > Soil ... | reverse complement strand
CCGCCCACCGAGCGCAGCGGACCGATGTCCCAGACCTCGATCGCGTTGCCCGTGAACGGGAAGTGCTTGATCCGCGGGATGCCGAAGAACACCCGCTTCGCGCTCGCGCGGCCCGGGTCGAGGATCGGCGTGCGCACCGAGGCGCCGATCGTGCGCGCCTCCACCTCGGTCATCACGTTCGTCACCTGATGGTCGCCGAACGCCATCTCGATGAACACCTTGTGCGATGGCGTGTTCGCGTACGGGTGCGACGTCATGTGGTTGGCGAAGCCGTCGGGATCCGAGCGGTCCCACAGCTGCTGAATCAAGCTCAGGAGCAGCGGCCGCACCGCCTCGTTCGGGTACGACGGGTAGAGGATCTGCGCGTAGGTGTCGAAGTCGACGCTGCGCGGCAGCAGCACGCTGTAGGTCATCCCGGGCACGGCCAGCACCGCGCGGTTGAAGTCCGGCGCGACGGCGGTGAGCGTGCCGCCGAAGATCCCGCCCTGGCTGCCGCCCACGTAGTAGAGGCGCTGCGTGTTGATCACGGAGCCGCCGCCGAGCTGGAACGCGGCGTTGGCGCCGAAGCCCATCGGATGGATCATCGCGCGGCCCAGGTACATGAAGTCCACCATCGACTGGTCCACGCGATCGGTCAGCTTGGGGAACCCGGAGAGGTCCTGGAGGATGCCCGCGGCCGTCGGGACGTCGTTGCGCGACATGCCGATCCAGTCGGTGGCGCAGAGCATGATGTTGTGCTCGTTCGAGAGCTGCTCGAGCGGGCGCGAGTTGATCTCGGTGGCCGCGCCAAACAGCCCGTGGCCGTAGAGCGACGGCCGCGCGGGCGTGCTCGCGCTGGCCGAGCGCGGGATGTTGCAGACGAAGTTCGCGTTGATGGTGTTCGTGCCGGGACCCGGCAGGTCGAGACCCCTGCCCTTGAAGGCGAAGCGCGAGCCGGCCGGGCAGCCGGGCTGGTTCAGGTAGCACGGAACCGTGACCGTGCCCGCGATGCGGCGTGCGATCTGATCGTCCTGGGCGGGCGTCAGATCCGTCACGCTCGTCACGTTGAACGCCGGCGAGCCGCCCTGCACCTTCATGTCCTTCAGGTTGGTGTCCCCGAGGCGCTTGAACGCGTCGTTGCGGATCGACAGGAGCGGCCCGGCGATGCTGCGGCCGCTCGCAACCGTGAAGTCCCAGGCCATGTACAGGCCCCTGCGCTTGATGCCTGCCTTCGCGAGCCTGCGCAGCAGCTTCTTCATGTGCGCGCCCTTGCCCAGATGCGCGCGGCCCGCGCGCCGGCCCAGGTTGCGCAGCGCGACGATGTAGGTGTGGCCCTCGCGGAAGTTGCGGCCGGGGTGGATCTCGAGCAGGCGGGTGGCCGGGTGCGAATCGTTCATGTCCACCTCGGCCCACGCGAGCTGCCGCTTGCCGCTCTTCGCATCGATCACCACCACCGGTGAGCCCTTGCGCAGCGACAGGGCGACGTTGTCGACGGTGGGCGCGTGGATGCGGCTGAGAGCGGCCGGCGAGCTCAGGCCGCGCACGTGAACCAGAATCGGCGCGCCCGGGCTGAAGCCGTCGGCGCGGTTGTAGGGACGCGGGTCGATCGCGACGCCGCTCTTGTTGCGCGGCATCTGCGCCTTGACGAGGTGCACGCGCCGCCCGGTGGGCGTGTGCTTGTCGCGCACCGTCAGCGTGTTGTTGGGGAACGGCAGCAGGCTCTTTGCCGCCTGCGCGGCGGCGGCCCCCGTCGTCAGCGAGACCGCGACGGCGATTAGTGCAGCGACGGATCGTGCCCTCATGCTCCCCTCCGTTCCCCGGTTTGGCGCGCAGATTACGGCAGCTTGGCGAGCGCCGCGTACAGCTCATGCGCCGAGCGCTCGCCCAGCTCGAGGCTGCGCAGGCTGTACGACTCGTCGGGCGCGTGGAAGGCGTCGTCGGGCAGCGTGAAGCCGCTCACGATCGTGGGGATGCCGTGGTTCATCAGCTCGGCCACCGCGGGAATCGAGCCGCCGCTGCGCACCAGAGCGGTCTGGGTCCCGCACGCCTTCGTGATCGCGTCTGCCGCGAACCTGATCGGGGCGGACTCGGGGTCGGACAACGCCGGGTGCGCGAGCTGCCAGTGGAAGTCCACCTCCGCGCCATCCGGAATGGCCGAGCGAAGCAGCGACTCCATCGCGCGCTGGATCTCGCTCGGCTCCTGCCGGGGCGCCAGGCGCAGGCTCAGCGTTCCCCTCGCCGTCGACGGGACGACCGTGCGCGGCTCGCCGCCCTCGATGCAGTTGATCTCCAGGGAAGCATCGGCGCCGTTGCGCACGTAGTAGTCGGCGCCCGCGCCAGGCGACACGGGCCGGCCGCCCACCTCGGCGATCACCTCGTCGCCGGGCTTGAGCCGCCGCCACGAGTCCAGCTCGGCGGGCGACGGGGCTTCGATCCCCGCGCGCAGCTCCTCGCGCACGCGGCCCTCGGCGTCCGGCGCAACCGTCGCGATCATCCCGTGCAGCACGTGGAGCGCGTTCAGCACGCTGCCGCCGTACATCCCGGAGTGCAGATCGCGCGTGGCGGTGCGCACCTCGATGTCCACCATCACCATGCCGCGCAGGCCGACCGTGACCGCGGGCGTCTGCTCGTCGGCCATCCCGGAGTCGAACACGATCGCGCAGTCCGCGCCGCGCTCGTCGGCGGCGATCCACTTGGCCACCGCCTCGCTGCCCGCCTCCTCCTCGCCCTCCACGAGCACGCGCACGTTCACCGGTAGGCGGTCCTCGCGCGCCAGCTCGCAGGCCACGTGCAGGAGAGGCAGGAAGTTGCCCTTGTCGTCCGCGGCCCCGCGCGCGTAGATGCGGCCGTCCCGGATGTCGGGGTCGAACGGCGGCGTGGTCCACGCTGACAGATCGCCCACCGACTGCACGTCGTAGTGGCCGTAGATGAGCACCGTGGGTCCACTGCCGTTCGAGGCCTTCAGCTCGCCCACCGCGAGGGGGTTGCCGCCGTGAGTCGTGTCGGCGCTGGCCTGACCGCCCGCCGCAATCACGCGTTCGCAGACCCAGTCGGCGGCGCGAGCGATGTCCTTGGGATCGCCCCCACCCGTGGAGATCGAGGGGATGCGCAGCCAGGCGATCAGCTCGTCGAGGATTGGTGGCGCCACGGCGCGGCAGACTAGCGGGCGTGAGCACCCAGTCGGATGGACGCTTCGCGCCGAGCCCGAGCGGCCGGCTTCACCTGGGCAACCTGCGCACCGCGCTGTTGGCGTGGCTGTTCGCGCGCTCGGCCGACGGCAGCTTCCTGCTGCGCATCGAGGACCTCGACCGCGCGCGCTCGAAGCCGGAGCACGAGCGCCAGCAGCTCGAGGACCTGAAGGCGATCGGGATCGACTGGGATCGCGAGGCGCCGCGCCAGTCCGAGCGCACCTACCGCTACCGCGAGGCGCTTGCGCAGTTGCAGGCAGCTGGCCGCGTCTATCCGTGCTGGTGCACACGCGCAGAGATCCGCGCGGCGGCCGAGGCGCCGCACGGGCCGCTGCCCGAGGGCTTCTACCCCGGCACCTGCAAGCACCTGACCGCAGGAGAGCGCGCCGAGCGCGAGCGCTCCGGCCGCCCGGCCGCCCTGCGGCTTGACGCCCGGGCCGCGCGGGTCGAGTTCGAGGACCGCCTGCACGGCACGGTCACCGGCGCGGTCGACGACTTCGTGCTCTGGCGCGGGGACGACACGCCCGCGTACCAGCTGGCCGTGGTCGTGGACGACGCGGACCAGGGCGTGACCGAGGTGGTGCGCGGCGATGACCTGCTCGATTCCACCCCGAGGCAGATCGAGCTGGGCCGCCTGCTCGGGCTCCCCGCGCCGCGCTACGCGCATGTGCCACTGGTGCTCGGGCCGGACGGCCGGCGCCTGGCCAAGCGCCACGGCGCGGTCACGCTCGAGGACCGCGATCCGGCGGAGGCTCTGTCCTGGATGGCTTCGAGCGTCGGACTGGCCCGACCGGGGGAACCGGTGACCGCGCGAGAGCTGATACCTCGCTTCGACCCCACCAGGCTCGTAACGTCGACGGGGCTGCCGGGACTGTCTCTATAGAGAGATAAGAGACCTGGAGAGCTAGGAGAGCACTTGTTCCAGATGCTTCGTCACAAGACTCGAATGCCGGGTGCCGAGGACGCGCTGCCGGGGCGCTCCGAGCGCATGCGCGTGCCCGACAAGCACTACGTGCTTGGCACCCCGCTCGAGCCGCCGTTCCCCGACGGCCTCGAGCGCGCGGTCTTCGGCATGGGCTGCTTCTGGGGAGCCGAGCGCGGCTTCTGGGAGCTCGACGGCGTGTACACCACGGCCGCCGGCTACGCGGGTGGCTTCACGCCGAACGCGACCTATGAGGAGGTCTGCAGCGGGCGCACCGGGCACGCCGAGGTGGTGCTCGTGGTGTTCGACCCGCAGAAGATCTCCTACGAGGAGCTCCTGAAGAAGTTCTGGGAGGGCCACGACCCGACCCAGGGGATGCGCCAGGGCAACGACATGGGCACCCAGTACCGCTCGGTGATCTACACGAGCTCCGACGCCGAGCGCGAGGCCGCCAAGGCGTCGCTCTCGAGCTACCAGGAGCGACTGTCCGCCGAGGGCTACGGCGAGATCACGACCGAGATCGCCGACGAGCCCGAGTTCTACTACGCCGAGGACTACCACCAGCAGTACCTAGCGAAGAACCCAGGCGGGTACTGCGGACTCGGCGGGACCGGGGTGTCCTGCCCAGTCGGTCTAACGCAGGCCTAAATCCGATCCTCCTCCGGCCGCCGCGTGGAAGTTACCCGCGGCGGCCGGCGTCTTCTCAGGAAGGAAAGACGTACATCAAGGAGGATTCCCAATGACCCCCAAGTACCTCGCCGCGCTGGCCTCAGTGGCCGCCGCCGCGCTGGCAATCGCCGGCTGCGGTGGAGGCGGCGGAGGCAACTCCAGCTCCACTCCGGCCGCCGCGTCCACAACCGGCCTGGCCGTGAACGCGAGCAACACGCCGCTCGGCACGATCGTGACCGACGGCAAGGGCCGCACGCTCTATCTGTTCACCAAGGACAGCGGCATGACCAGCACCTGCACCGGCGCGTGCACAAGCGAATGGATGCCTTTCACGGCCACGAGCAAGCCCGCGGCCGGCGATGGCGTGTCCGGACCCGTCACGCTCGTAAAGCGCGCCGACGGCGCCAAGCAGGTGGCGCTGGACGGTCACCCGCTCTACTACTTCGTGGGCGACCAGTCCGCCGGCCAGGCCAACGGCCAGGGCGTCGACGACTTCGGCGCCAAGTGGTTTGCGGTCGGTCCGTCCGGCGCTCAGGTGACCGCCGCGGCCAAGTCCACCAGCTCGAGCGGTGGCGGCGGCTACTCGTATTAGCCTCAGCGCCGCCGTGCTGGCGGCGCTGATCGCACTGGCAGGTTGCGGCGCTTCGGCAAGCGATTCCTCGCAGAGCCACGAGCGCCGCGACCTGCAGGCGTACGTGAGTGGCATCGAGCCGCTGCGCGTTTCCGTGAACCACCTGCTGGATGGCGCGGACCCGATCCTGCACGCCTACCGCGCGCACACGTTCACGGCCGCCGAGGCGCAGGTGCAGCTGGGCGAGCTGGAGCGCAGGTTCTCGAACTACATGCGCAGGGTCGCCAGGGTGCGGCCAGTGCCGCCCGACCTGGTGGCGGCGCATCACGCCTACGCCTACACCTACGTGCAGGAGGACGCGTACCTGCGCGCGCTGATCGCGGCACTGCCCTCGCGCGACTGGTCGGCCCTGCCCCACACCGAGCGCCAGCAGCGCAACACGCTCGTGGCCTGGCGCGCGAAGGTCGCGCTCGAGGCGGCGCGGCTGCGGGTGAAGATCCCGCGCGACATGCAGAAGGTCGGGCGCGACGAGATCGTGCCGTCGCCGCTCGGCGACAGCTAGCCGATCGCGCTGGCGGTCGGCCCGGTGCGGCCGCACACCGGGCAGGTGTCGCCCTCTTCGAGGGGGATCTCCGCGCAGCGCGGGCAGTCCCGCACCTGCTCGAGCACGCCGAGCAGCTCGCCCACCCGGCACACGAGCAGGCGCTCCTCGTCCACCTCCACCCACGCGCCCGCGGAGGCGGGGAACACCACGTGGTCGCCGGGGCGCACGGGCATCGCGATGCCGGCGCTACCCCACCAGTCGAGCCCTGGGCCCACCGCCAGCACGATGCCGTGCTGCGGCGGCGGCTCGTGCGTGCCCGGCGGGACGACCAGGCCGGAGCGGCGGACACGGTCCGGCTCGAGCTCCTTGATCACCACCTGATCGAACAGCGGGCGAAGCTGGTTACGCATGGGCCAAACCTAGTACGAACTGGACTCTTCCCAGATGTTGATGCCGAGGTCGACGGCGTGCTGGTCGATCGCGGCGAGCTCCTCGTCCGTGAAGTCGAGGTTGTTCAGCGAGTCGAGATTGTCGTCGAGCTGGCGGACGCTGCTCGCACCGATCAGCGCCGAGGTGACGCGCTCGTCGCGCAGCACCCAGGCCACGGCCATCTGCGCGAGCGTCTGGCCGCGCGCCTGCGCGATCTCGTTGAGCGCGCGCACGTGATCGAGGTTCTGCTCGGTGAGCCAGTCCTTCTTGAAGAACACGCCCTTGTCCGCGCGCGAGCCCTCGGGGATGCCGTTCAGGTAGCGGTCGGTGAGCATGCCCTGCGCGAGCGGCGAGAACACGATGCAGCCCACGCCCTCCTCCTCGAGCACGCCCAGCAGGTCGTCCTCCACCCAGCGGTTGACCATCGAGTACGAGGGCTGGTGGATGAGCAGCGGGGTGCCCATCCCGCGGAGGATCTGCACCGCCTCCTGCGTGCGCGCGCCCGAGTAGGACGAGATGCCGGCATACAGCGCCTTGCCCTGGCGGACCGCCGTGTCGAGCGCGCCGAGTGTCTCCTCGAGCGGCGTGTCCGGGTCGAAGCGATGCGAGTAGAAGATGTCCACGTAGTCGAGGCCCATCCGCTGCAGGCTCTGGTCAAGCGAGGCCAGCAGGTACTTGCGCGATCCCCACTCGCCGTACGGGCCGGGCCACATGTCGTAGCCCGCCTTGGTGGAGAGGATCAGCTCGTCGCGGTAGGGCCGGAAGTCCTCGCGCAGGATGCGCCCGAAGTTGGTCTCGGCCGAGCCGGCCGGCGGCCCGTAGTTGTTCGCGAGGTCGAAGTGGCACACGCCGCGGTCGAACGCGCGGCGCAGGATCGCGCGCTGCGAGTCGAGCCGCGTGTCGTCGCCGAAGTTGTTCCAGAGGCCGAGCGAAACAGCGGGAAGCGAGATCCCGCTGTTGCCGCAGCGGCGATACTGCATCGCGTTGTAGCGGTCGGGTGAGGCGTCGTATGGCATCGAGTTTCCAGTTTCGAGTTACGGGTTTCGAGTGTCCTAGCAGAACTCGAAACCCGATACTCGAAACTCGAAACTCCTAGTAGCTCATGTTCGGCTCACCCTGCCCGTCCAGTCCGGTGCTGCCGTGCGTGCAGCTACCCGCCCGCACCGCTCCGCCGTTGTACGCCTTCCGCACGCAGTTGCGCAGCGCCAGCTCGCCCCAGTAGGACGGGTGTGCGTCCTCCTGCAGCTGGTACGGCCCGAAGAGCGTGGAGGTGGTCCGGATCTGGGAGACCCACTCGGACTTGTCCGCCGCGCCCGTGGAGTGCCAGTTGGCGAGACCTTCCTCCTCGAGCAGGCCGTCCGTGTTCTCGCACAGCCGGTGGCCGACCAGCGCGTTGCGGCCGTCGAACACCTTCACGTTCGTCATGCCCGACTGCGTAACCGCGTTCGTGACCGTGTTGTCGAGCGTGGCCACCACGGTGGAGTTGGCCCAGTCCGCATCCTTGTTCCACACCCCGCAGCCGCCTGTCGACTGCCGCGTGTATCCGGACTGCGAGTAGCGGATCTGCGCGCCGTTCGGCAGCGGCGACGAATACGTCTGGGCGAGCAGCGTCCACGCCGAGTCGGCGTAGCCCGCGTTGCGCATTGCCGTGCGCAGGTTCAGGAACGCGCCCGACACCTGGCTCGTGATCGTGGAGATGTTGGAGGACGTGAACTTGGCCTTGATGCTCGAGTCGTCGTTGCAGTAGTCGGGCCACCACGACGGCGACAGCAGCCAGTCCTCCACGCAGGTCTGCACGATGTCTGCAAAGCCGTAGTTGTTCGCGCCGATCAGCGCGACGACCATCTTCACGTTGTGCGATGACGCGTACTGCTGCAGCGCCCTCGCCTGGCCGATGTGGCCGGCGCCGTCGTTGTAGAAGTCCAGCCCCGGCTTGAAGTCGTTGCCGCTCGAGTAGGGCTGGGTGTACGTGCGCGCGCCGGAGCAGGCGAGGTTGGCGGACTGCACGCCGCCGCCGATGTGGATCTCGGCAGCCTTGGAGCGGTGGCAGCCGTGGATCGTCTCGGCGCTGTTCGAGGAGTTGTCGTAGTAGGCGGTCGACCCGAGCGCGTCCACGTTCGACGAGCTGCCGTTCGTGTTGCCGGCCCAGCGGCCGGCCTCGCCTGAGATCGCCGAGTCGCCGACGGCGACGATGCTCGGCGTCCCAACACCGGGCCCGTCCGCCAGCGCACCGGCAGCATTGAACGCTCCAGCCACCGAAAGCGCGGCGGCCAGCCCGAGCACGAACCTCCTCATTCTCTCCTCCTTGGTCGCGAACCCGGTGCGTGTTCTATCCGCACCGGGTACCGCGATGCAAGGAGCTCAGGTCAGTTTCTGCGCGTGGGCTCGGGATCGTCTGCGCGCTCGCGACCGAAGCGGCCGGGCTCCTCCTCGGCGCGCTCGTCGACGCGACCCTGCTCGTAGTCGCTGCGCTCCGCGACGTCGGCGCTCGTGAGCTCGCCGTGGTGCCGGTCGTCCTCGGCGTCGCCGTCGCGGTCCTCCATCAGCCGGTCGTCGGCCATGCCGCGCTCGGTGGCCGCGGCGCGCTCCTGGTGCAGATTCGCCTCCGCGCGCTCGACCCGAGCACGCTGCTCGGCCTCCTCGGCGCGGCGCTCGCGCGCGTCCGCGTGCTGGCGGTGTTCTGCCGCCACCTCCTCGCGACGCTGCTCGAGCTCGCGCTGATGCCGGCGCGCCCGCGCCCGCTCACGAGCCGCGGGGACGATGAACGCAAGTGCCAGCAAGATGATCGCCGCTGCAACGCAGATGGCGATGATCGCTCCAGTGGACATTCCGTGGTCCTCCCTCTCCCTGCCTTAGGTTGTGATCGGGGTGCCCGTAGCGGGCTCGGCCAAACGGAGCCATTCAAAGTCGGCGCGTTTCTGCCGATCAAAAGGGGCGACGCCGACCAGGAAAAGGGCAGGGAGGCCCGTGTCGGCTCAACCGCACAACGTGATGAAGCGATCGACCCCGAGCATCGCCGCCGCAATAGCGCTGCTGGCAGTGCCCGCTTCATCCGCGGCCGCGCAGACGCAGCGCGGCGACGTGCTGCGCGTCGACCACGGCCACCGACGGGTGGAGATCGTGGACGCGCAGCACGCAGTTCGAAGCTACGCCGTGCCCCGCCGCGCCCTCCGCAAGCTCAGCGCTGGCGCCAAGGTGACCTTCCAGACGAGCGGCGGGCGCATCAGCTCGCTGCGCTCGAACGGCCGCGCGAGGAAGCTGTCCTTCTACGCCCAGGTCGTGTCGAAGGCGAGCGGCGCCGCCGTGGTCCGCCTGGGCGACGGCAAGGCACTGCGGCTGCAGCCGCGCCGCCATCGCGCGCACCGCGGCTCGGTGCAGATCAATCTTCAGGGGCTCGAGGCCGGCCAGGTCGTACTCATCACCGAGACGATCGGCCGCGCCGGCAACGTGACGATCACGATCAAGCTCGTCCCGCACGCCGACCCCAACGGCGACGACAAGGACGTGACCGGCGCGATCACCGCGATCGGCGCGAGCAGCGTGACGATCCAAACCGACTCCGGGCAGTCGATGACCTTCCAGGCGTCGGCCGATGTGCTCGACGGCTTCGAGGTGGACGACCAGGTGGACGTGACCTACTACAGCGAGGCCGACGGCACGCTCGTGGCCGACGACATCGAGCCGGTGGACGACGGCAGCGCCGATGACGGCGGCGACGACCTCGACGCGATCGGCACCGTGAGCGCGCTCGCCCCGGACTCGATCACGATCCAGGTGGACGGCGCCGGCCCGATGACCTTCGAGGCCGACCCGGACGTGACGGACGGCATCGGCGTCGGCGATCACGTTGACGTGAGCTACTACCAGGACGACGACGGCTCGCTGGTGGCCGACGACGTCGAGCTCACCGACGACGAGTAGCACTGCTTTACGGCTCTGGCCGTTTACAGCCCGTTTCTGCCGGTCGCGTACACTGCTGCTTGACAGCAGCGGACTCGTGACCCGGGGAGGTCTGGATGGCTGATGGCTCGGTTGTGATCGTTGGCGGCACGCAGGGACTGGGCCGCAGGCTGGCGGAGCTGTACGCCGAGCGCGACCGCGACGTGCTGATCACCGGTCGCGACCGCGCGCGAGCGGAAGAGGTTGCAGCCGAGATCGGCGGGCGCACGCGTGGCGCGGCGCTCGACCTGGCGGAGCCCACCGCGATCGCGGGCTGCTTCAGCGACTCCGGGCCGATCGACCATCTGGTGCTCTCGGCGATCGAGCGCGACGTGAACACCGTGCGCGAGTACGACATCGAGCGGGCGGTGCGGCTTGCCACGCTCAAGCTCGTGGGCTACACCGAGGTGGTCCACTGCCTGCATGCCCAGATGCACGACCGCTCGTCGGTGCTGCTGTACGGAGGCCTCGCGAAGGATCGCCCCTACCCCGGCTCGACCACCGTCACGGCGGTGAACGGCGCGGTGACCACGATGATCCGCACGATGGCGCTCGAGCTCGCGCCGATCCGAGTGAACGCGATCCACCCGGGCATCGTCGGAGACAGCCCCTACTGGGAGGGCAACGAAGCGGCGGTGGAGGCGACCAAGGCCCGCACGCCCACCGGCCGCCTGGCCACGATGGACGACGTGGCGAACGCGTCGGTGTTCCTGCTCGAGAACGAGTCAGTGAACGGAGTGAACCTGCCGGTCGACGGCGGCTGGGTGATGACCTGAGCTAGTCGCCCGCGGCGTCGGGCGGCCAGTTCATGCGCGCGTCGCTGCCGGCGCGTCCGATCACGAGCCAGATCGCCCGCACGGGCTCGTCGCCGATCGTCTCGAGCCGGTGCGGCACCGCCGAGTCGAAGCAGATCGAGTCGCCAGGGCGGAGCTCGTACTCCTCGTAGCCCACGGTGACCTTGAGCATGCCGCTCGTGACCAAGCCGTACTCGCGGCCCGCGTGGTGCACGAAGGTGCCGCCGCGGCTGGAGGCCCCGCCAACGTCGTACTCGACCTCGAGGAAGTCCACGTCGCGCTCGCCTGTGGGGTTGAGCCGCTCCCAGCGCACGCCGGACTCGAGCGCGATCACGGGCCGGTCCTCGGCGCGCTGCACGATCTGCTGCTCACCCGACTTGATGCGCGGATGGCGGGCGGGCGCGCGCGCGGAGCCGTGCTCGGGGCTGACCGCGAACAGCTCGTCGAAGGAGATGCCGAGCTCGCTGACGATCGCGTACAGCGTGCTGACCGACGGCCGCGAGCGCCCGGTCTCGATCTGCGAGAGCGCGCTCGGCGAGATCTGGAGCCGGCTCGCCAGCTTGCGCAGGCTCAGCCCCTGCCGGTCGCGCTCCTCACGCAGGCGCGCGCCGATCTGGTCTTCGGGCGACGTTGCGGGCGGGCCGGCCGAGGCGGACTCCATGCGGCGAGTCTACCTGCTGCGTCGGCCCGCTCCACCCTCTGTTTAGAGTCGCTGAACGCCGGTTTCGGCTTCGTTCACGGCTCTTTGTTTACCTCGTGACCGCCTCGTGAAGTCACACTTGACGCACAGCGGCGACCCCTCTAGGGTGCCTCCGGATGTTCCACGCGCAGAAGGCGGACGCGATCGAGCTCGCCGGCCCGGCGCCTGCCATCGCGGACCACGTGAAGGGGCTGCGCCGGGCGACCCTGGTGGGCGCCGACGTGGGCGCGGTGCACACCGGCTTCGCGCTCGTCGCGCTCGAGCCGGGCGGCCACGTGGGCATGCACCTGCACTCCACGGAGCAGAGCTTCTACATCCTGCGCGGCCATCCGGAGGTCACGCTCGAGGGGAGGACCTACCGCCTCGGCCCGAACGACTGCGGCTTCATTCCCGTCGGGGCGCCGCATGCCTGGCGCGCGCCCGAGGGCGAGGAGGAGCCACTCTTCCTCGAGGTGAACGCGCCCGCCCCGCGCACCCCGGGCGTGGGTCAGCCGGACACGTTCTGGACCGGCGAGCCGGCGCCCAGCGGCGCGGCCGAGACGCCGGACATGCGCGATGCCCGCACGCGGAGCTTCTACCACCTCGACCTCGAGCAGATGAAGTTCGACAACCTCAAGGTGGGCGCGTCGCTGAGCGATCCGACGGTGGCGGCCGGCATGGACAGCGCGCTGCTGGCCTACAGCGGCATCGGCGTGAAGATGCTGATCGACCAGCGCATGGACGCGGCCCTGCACACGATGTTCATGGTCGAGTACGAGCCCGGCGGCGCCGCGATTCCACACGATCATCCGCTCGAGGAGACGTACTACTTCCTCGAGGGCGAGGTGGAGGCGACGGCCGACGGCGAGCACTTCGTGTTCGGGCCGGGCGACGTCTTCTGGACAGGCGTTGGCTGCGTGCACTCGTTCTCGAATACGAGCGGCGCACGCGTTCGGTGGCTCGAGACCCAGTCCCCGCAGCCGCCGCGGAAGCACTCGTACCGCTTCAACCGAGACTGGGATTACCTGGCCGACAGGCTCAAATAAGGAGGGGAAATGGCTGCTGATTACCGGGCCGACGTACTGGGCTCGCTGCTCCGCCCCGCGTACCTCGCCGAGGCGCGGGAGAAGTGGGGCGCGGGCGACATGCCCGAGGACGAGTTCAAGCAGATCGAGGACCGCGCCGTGGACGAGGCGATCGCGCTGCAGGAGAACGCGGGCGTGGACGTCGTGACCGACGGCGAGTACCGGCGCTTCACGTTCTTCGACCAGTTCGCCGCGGCGGTGGAAGGCGTGTCGCACGAGGAGGGCGAGGCGGTCCCGTTCCACAGCGAGCCCGGCAAGGTGGACATCGACTTCCACAGCCCGGTGTCGGTGGTGGGCAGGGTCAAGCGCAAGCAGATGCTGTCGCCTCCGGAGTTCGAGTACGCGAAGGCGCATGCATCGAAGCCGGTGAAGGTCACGCTGCCGAGCCCGCTGATGTTCTTCACGATGTGGTCGCCGGAGCATTCCACGGCCGCGTACGACGATCCGTTCGAGCTGTTCGCCGACGGCGTCGCGCTCGTGAAGGAGGAGGCGCAGGCGCTGGCCGACCTGGGCTGCAAGTACATCCAGATCGACGCGCCCGACTTCGGCCAGCTCGTGGAGGACTCGGAGCGCGAGCGCTGGGAGCGCCTCGGCATCCCGGTCAGCCGCGTGATGACCGAGGGCGTGGAGATGCTCAACGCCGTGGCCGACGTGCCGGGCGTGACCTTCGGCCTTCACCTGTGCAAGGGCAACTTCCAGAGCCTCTGGATCAGCGCGGGCGGCTACGAGGAGATCTCGTCGCACGTGTTCAAGGGCACGCCCAACTTCGACCGCTACCTGCTCGAGTACGACGACGAGCGCTCAGGCGGATTCGAGCCGCTGGCCGACCTGCCGGACGACAAGGTCGTGGTGCTGGGGCTCGTGTCGACCAAGCACGACGATCTCGAGAGCGTGGAGGATCTGACCGCCCGCGTGGACGAGGCGGCCAAGCACTTCCCGCGCGAGCAGCTCGCGCTGTCCACTCAGTGCGGGTTCGCCTCGGTGGCGATGGGCAACGAGATCAGCCCGGAGGCGCAGGAGCAGAAGCTGCGTCGTGTGGCTGAGGCTGCCCGGGCGATCTGGGGGTGAGGGACAGGACAGACGCGAGTACGCGCGTCACCTCGTCAGGTGACGCGCTCGCGTCGTCCGCCGCTCGCCACGCCACGTAGCCGTCCGGGCGCACGAGCACTGCGCCGGTCGGGCTGATGCCGTAGTACGCCGGGAAGTCCGAGCGCTCGATGCGGTGCACGTCGAGCTCCGCGCCGGAGGCCTTTGCCGCCTCCTCCCACGCCGTCCCCGGGGTGAGCAGCACCATCCGCTTGCGGAAGAGGTCGAGCGTGGAGACGCCGTGCTTGACCCACATGTGCGGCGCGCGCGTGCCGGGCAGGGCGTGCGATTCGCGCGGATCGACGTAGGGCAGGCCGTCGTCCTCATCGGCCGGGTCGGGCAGCACGGCGCTCGAGCGGTAGCGGTGCCCGATCTCGAGGCTCAGGTCGTCGGCGATCGGCTGGATGTTGTCGGTGCCGAGGTAGGGCGCGGTGCGCAGCACGTAACGCGTATACGCCTGCTCGATCGTGAGCTCGCCGATCGGCTGGCGCTCGGCGTTGTAGGTGTCGATCAGCTCGGCACCCGCCTGGCCGTTCAGCACGTGGGCGAGCTTCCAGCTGAGGTTGAACGCGTCCTGCACTCCCGTGTTGCCGCCGAAGCCGCCGTTGGGCGGCATCGTGTGCGCGGCGTCGCCGGCGATCAGGATGCGGCCGCTCTGGAAGCTCGTGGCGTTGTCCGCCACCGCCTCCCAGGGCGCGATGTCCAATACCTCGACGGGGATGTCCGGCACGCCGATCGCCGCGCGCAGGAACTCCTCGGCGCGCTCGGTGGTGATGCCCTCGGCGATGTTGTTGGCGTCGGGCCGGTCGGTGTCGCCCAGCGTGTTCACCACGAGGAAGCCCGTCTGGCAGTCGCGGTCGAGCCGGAAGAAGCCGCGCATCACGTCGTTGAAGACGTAGAAGACGCCCTCGGTGCGGCCGCCCACGTACTCGGCGCAGTCGGCGCGGAAGTAGATCGTGATGCTGTTGGAGATCAGGCCGTGGCCCTCCATGCCGATGCCGAGCCGCTGCCTTATCGGGCTGCGCCAGCCGTCGCACGCCACCAGGTAGTCGGCCCTGATGCGGCGCTCGTCGCCGGACTCGAGGTCGCGAGTGGTCGCGGTCACCCCCTCATCGTCCTGCTCGAAGTCCGTGAGCTCGGTGCGGTAGCGCAGCTCGGCGCCGAGCCGCAGGGCATGCTCGCGCAGGATCGGCTCGAGCGCCTCCTGCGTGAGGAACAGGCGCCGCGACGGGCTCACCTTCTCCACGCCGGCGTTCAGGCTCGGGATGTACTTGGCGATCTCCTTGCCGGCCAGCGACTCCACCGCCGAGATGCCGCCGTCCGAGTCGTACTGCTCCTCGGATTTGGTCTTCACATCCGGCTCGAGGCCCATCGCGCGGAACACCTCGAGCGTGCGCAGGTGGAAGTGCGCCGCGCGCGGGTGGATGGCCGTGCCGCCGTGGCGCTCGACCGCCAGCGCGCGCACCCCGTGGAAACCGAGGAACGCGGCGGTGGACAGCCCCACCATGCTGCCGCCCGCGATCAGTATCGGGACGCGTTCATCCGCACTCATCGTCAAGCCGCAGCGTACAGACATTGCCCGAAACGGTCTAGAAACCGTGCGCGTCTGTTTACTGACGCTGAACAGGCGCGTGCCCGCACCACTGAGACTGAAGGGCGCACGCCATTGCAAGCGGGACACCAGCCTGCGAGCGTCGCACCATGAAACTCATTCACGCCGGGTCGTCGCGGCTGGTGGAGGATGCGCTCAGCGGCAGGCTCCCCCACCACAAGCTGCCGGAGCACGGAGTGGGCGGCGACGTGGCGAGCGACCTGATCAAGAACGAGCTGCTGCTCGACGGCAGCGCGCGTCTCAACCTCGCAACGTTCGTAACCACTTGGATGCCGCCCGCGGGCGCCGAGCTGATGGCCGCGACGGCGGACAAGAACATGATCGACAAGGACGAGTATCCGCAGACCGCGGAGATCGAAGCTCGCTGCGTCCACATCCTCGCGGACCTGTGGCATGCGCCGGACGGCGAGGCCGTGGGCACGTCCACCACGGGCTCGAGCGAGGCGGCGATGCTCGGCGGCATGGCGCTCAAGTGGCGCTGGCGCGAGCGCTTGCGCAAGGAGGCCCGGGAGACCGACCGGCCCAACCTCGTGATGGGCGCCAACGTCCAGGTCTGCTGGGAGAAGTTCTGCCGCTATTGGGATGTCGAACCGCGGCTCGTGCCGATGGAGGGCGACCGCTTCCACCTGACCGCCGCCGAGGCCGCGCAGCGCTGTGACGAGAACACGATCGGCGTCGTGGCGATCCTCGGCTCGACCTTCGACGGCAGCTATGAGCCGGTGCAGGAGATCTCCGAGGCGCTCGATCAACTGGCCGCCCGCGGCGGGCCCGACGTGCCGCTGCACGTGGATGCCGCGTCGGGCGGATTCGTCGCGCCCTTCGTGCAGCCGGATCTCGTCTGGGACTTCCAGATCGAGCGTGTGCAGTCGATCAACGCCTCCGGGCACAAGTACGGGCTCGTCTACCCCGGCGTTGGCTGGGCGCTGTGGCGGAGCAAGGAGGCGCTGCCGGACGACCTGATCTTCGACGTGAACTACCTGGGCGGATCGATGCCCACGTTCGCGCTCAACTTCTCGCGGCCGGGCAGCGAGGTGGTGGCGCAGTACTTCAACTTCCTCAGCCTCGGGCGCGAAGGCTTCGAGGTGGTGCAGCGCACCACGGGCGACATCGCCACGCGGATCGCCCACGAGATCGCGGGGATGGGGCCGTACTGGCTGCTCACCGACGGCAGCGAGCTGCCTGTCTTTGCCTTCGCTCTGAACGGCGACGTGAAGAACTACACGGTGTTCGACGTCGCCTCCCAGCTGCGCGAGCGCGGCTGGCTCGTGCCCGCGTACACGTTCCCGGAGAACCGTCAGGACCTGTCGGTGCTGCGGGTGGTCGTTCGCGCGGGGATGACGCAGGACATGGCCGATCTGTTCGTGGAAGACCTGCGCAAGACGACCGAGACGCTCGAGTCACTCGACAGCCCGCTACCGCAGCGCAGCGCCGAGGAGCGGGCGGGCTTCAAGCATTGAGATGAAGTACGAGGAGGTCCGCCTGGTCGATCCGCCTCGCCAGGAGGGGATCTTGCTCGTTCCCTCGGTGCCGCAGCCGCGCGAGGCTCACACCGGCTGGACCGTGTTCGCGGGAGCCCTGATGCTGCTGGCCGGCCTCGTGAACATCGTCTGGGGCTTCTTCGAGATCCTCAACGACTACTACTTCACGGGAGACACGGTGGCGAGCGGCTCGCACTCGCTCTGGGGCTGGCTCTACATCCTGATCGGCGTGTTCCTGCTGATGGTCGGCCCGCTCGTGTTCCTGCGCAACCCGGCCGGACTGTTCTTCGGCGCCCTCGCGCTCGGCGCCAGCGTTGTCACGCACGCGCTCGGGCTCGGTTCGCGGCCCGCGTGGTCGATCGTCGCCATCGCGATCAGCGTGGTCGCGCTGTACGGGCTCATCACGTATGGCGCGAAGGTCCAGGAGCCGCGCCGGCGGCGATGACCCGCGAGCGCTGGATGGCGCTCTGCTTCGCGCTCGGCTCGGCCTGCTTCTTCATCGGCCCGTTCCCCGGCTACGCGAAGCTCGTGGGCGCGAAGGCAGACGGCATCACGTTCTTCGTCGGCTCGATCCTGTTCACCGCCGGCGGCGCCCTTCAGGCGTGGCTGGCGTTCCCGCAGCGGCGCTCGCCCCGCGCCGGTCGCGCTGCATGGTGGTCGGCGCTGACGCAGTCGGTGGGCACGCTGTTCTTCAACGTGACCACGTACCGGGCACTGCACACCACGTTCTCGAACGCCGACTACAACCGCCTGGTCTGGCGGCCCGACGCGTTCGGTTCGGTGATGTTCCTGATATCCGGCACGATCGCCTACCGCGCATCGCGGCGGCACGGCTGGCTTCCCGCACGCGGCGAAGCGGGTTGGTGGCAGGCCGGGGTGAACCTGCTCGGCTGCATCTTCTTCGGCATCTCGGCGGTGGCCGGCTACGTGGTGCCCTCGAGCGGCGCGATGCTCGACCTCGCGGCCGCGAACTGGAACACCTCGCTGGGCGCCCTCTGCTTCTTCGTGTGCGCGGTGGGGAGCGCGCGGCTCAGTCGCGCGCGTCCGGCGGAGGCGCGTAGATCCCCCGCTCCTGCAGCTTGAGGATCTGCGGCTCCAGCACCTGCTCGCGGTACCCCTCGTGGTCATACGGCTTGCGGTCGAGGTAGAGGTTCTTGGGATAGACCTCCTGCTCGTAGATCAGGCGGTACTGCTCGGTGGTGAGGTCCTTCATCCAGTTGCCCCAGCGCGAGTTCGCGCGGAACTTCCGCAGGGCGTCGATGTCGACCGTGCCCGCCACCCACGAGGACGCGCCGCTGTTCTTCAGCTCGCCTACGACGCGACCCTGGTGGTCGGCGATCAGCGAGCCGCCGCCGAAGGTGTCGATCGGCGTATCCGAGTCGGCTGTGAGGTAGTAGGTGCCGAGATTGGGAGCGATCACGTACATGTTGTTGTCGAGCGCGCGGGCGCGAGTCTGGATCACGAAGGCGTCGCTCGCGCGGTGCGGGAACGACGCGCGATAGACCACCTCGGCGCCGTTCATGGCGAGCCCGCGCGCGTTCTCGGGATACGAGCCCTCGTTGGCCATCATGATCCCGAGCCGCCCGATCTCGGTGTCGACCACCGGGTAGAAGGCGTCGAGGTTCTCGCCGTACAGCTCCACCCAACGGTCCCACACGTTGTGCGGCGTGAGCGAGTGCTCCACCGGCAGGAGCGTCGCGACCTTGTGGTGCTTGAGGATCACATCGCCGTTCGGGTCGATCACGAAGCCGACGTTGAAGAAGCGGCCGGGGAACTCCTCGTGGTGGGCCTTGGCCTGGGCCATGATGAAGATGTCCCACTGGCGCGCCAGCTCGCCGAGCCGCTCGGTCTCCGGGCCGGGGATGTCGATCGCGCACTCGCGCGCGTAGTCCTCGTGGTCGAGGTCCATCACCTCGTCGGTGAACCCCTGAAGGGCGCCCTCCGGAATCGCGACGAGCTTGACCGGCTGGTCGAGCCCGCCGAGCCAGAACGCCGCCTTGGTCAGGTGCTCGAGGTGCTCGAGGTTCTTGGCGATCTCCTCGCGGCGGCGGATGCCCCACATCGTGGGCACGAGTCCGATCGCCTGGTAGGGCTCGGGCATCTGCTCAGCATCTGAGCTAAGCCGCCCGCTGTCAACGCCGGACCGGCCGCAGCCCGCGCCAGGCGAGCGGCAGGATCCGGGCCGCCAGCAGCGCGGTGACCAGGAGCAGCAGGATTGCCGCGGGCGTGCCGAGCGCGTTGAGGCCCGGTGCGTGCGAGAGCGCCGCGCCCGCGATCCCGAGACCCGCCGCGCCCGCGAGCGCGCTGTCGGGAAGCGGCCGCGGCGAGGGCATCGCGCGGGAGAAGTGGCGCACCCGGACCACGACGGACAGCAGGTGGAGCAACGAGCCGGCCACCGTCAGGCCGATCCAGCCACCGGCGATGAGGGCGGCGAGCGCCGCCCGGGAAGAGCCCGCGAACACGGCGGCCGATCCCTCGCTCAGGGTCGCGACGAACGCGAGCGTGAGGCCCGCGCCGAGGAAGCACTGAGCCAGGCCGATCAGCCTGGCGGGGAGCGTGAGCGGCGTATCCGCGCCGCGCAGCGAGGTGATCAGGTTGATGCCGAGCAATCCCGCCGCGCCGAGCAGCGCGAGCCAGCCGATAGCGATCACGGCGTCGCTGCCGAACGCGGCGCCCAGCGCGATCGCCGCGACGCCGCCGAGCCACAGGCCGAAGGTCGGGCTCTGCAGCCGGGCAAAGCGCAGACGCGTGTGCGTGAGCGAGGGGAAGAACGTGTGCAGCGTCCCGACGATGGCCATGCCCAGCCAGCCGCCGAGGTTGAGCGCGAGGTGCGCGCCGAGCAGGCTGCCGTGCGTCCACGAGGTGCCGGCCGCGAGCAGCGCGCCAACCAGCGCGCCGGCCGCGAGGCAGGCGGCGCACGCCAGGTACCAGCGCACCGCCCACGGGGCGCGCTGAAGCGAGCCGCGCTGCATACCGCGCAACGCGTAGGCGAACAGCAGGAGCCCGGCCAGCACGAGCACGACCCCGGCATCCACGAGGCCGTGGAGCTCAGCGGGAACGCCGATGGCCACCAGCGCGGTGCCCGCGTTCCAGGTGGCGAGCTGCGCCGCCACGAGCCTGCGCGACGGCGGATCGGTGGCCAGGAAGGCGCAGGCGAAGAACTGGCCCGCGCCGAGCACGAGCTGCGACACGCCGCCGAGCAAAGCCAGGTGGAGCGAGAGCCAGTGGAGCCACCAGGGACCACCCAGCGCATCGGCGATCGCGGCGGCGCTTCCGAACACGAGCATGGTCAGGCCCACCGCGAAGAAGAGCGCCAGCAGCTGACTCGGCCGCGGCGAGTTGGGAGACACCGCGCGCCGGCGGCAGCGGCGCTCCGTCACGGCGTCTTCACCGCGAGCTCGATCAGGCAGCCGGCCTCGTCCGGGTCGTGCGGCACGAACCCCGCCAGCTCGGCCTCCGGCTCGAGCACGTCGAGCAGCCCGCGCGTGAGGCCACGGTGGAGCGCGCAGATCAGCTCCGGGTTCTCGCGCACCGCGTCGCGGTAGGGGCAGTTGCAGAGACAGAACGTCACGTCGCCGCCTTCGTCACGATCGATCCGGGGCGCGAAGCCGAGCGCTATCAGCGTCGCGTGGAACGCCTCCTCGGATGGCTCGGGCGCCACCTCTCGCCCGATCTCCCGCCCTGCGGCCTCGACCTCGCGCAGCCGCTGTGGTCCCACGGGAGTCGCGCGCGCGAGCCAGCGCACGAGCTGCACATATGCGTGTGGGGCCTGGCCGCCCGGGCGGGCGCCCGGCGCGATCGCCCAGGTGTCCCGCGGCCGCCCGCGCTGCTGCCGCGCGCGTGCGCGCTCCACCAGCCCCGCCTCGAGCATGCGGTCCAGGTGCAGCCGCACCCCGTTGGGATGCAGCCCGACGCGCTCGGCCAGCTCGCTGGTGCTAGCCGGTCGTCTCAGCTCGGACAGAAGCTCGAACAGCTGTGCCCGCGCCGGCTGCGCGAGCACGTCCCGCGGATCGGCTCGGTGTGGCATGTCCATCGTCACCAGTTTTACACAGCACCGTTGGGAAAACCACGGCGTTTCCTGTTACCATTTTACCCAAGAGCGCTGTGTAAATAAGAAGGGACTTCGATTGGCGTACGTGATCAACGAGCCGTGCATCGGCGTGAAAGACCACTCGTGCGTCGAGGTCTGCCCGGTGGATTGCATCCATCCCACGCGGGACGAGCCGGACTTCGATCTACACGAACAGCTCTACATCGATCCGGCGGAGTGCATCGACTGCGATGCGTGCGTAGAGGCGTGCCCCGTCGACGCGATCACTCCCGAGGACGAGGTTCCGCCCGAGTGGCAGCGCTACATCGAGATCAATGCCGCCTACTTTCGGAAGGGCTGAGAATGAGACTCCTTTACATCTTCTCGCTGGCAACCGCGGCCGTGGTGGCCGGGGTGTGGGCGCTTGGCGAGATCGACACCTGGTGGATCTTGGTTCCGGCGGTGCTCGTCTACTTGCTCTCCTCGCTCGGCGTCATGCAGGCCGTGGCCCGGGCGCTGAGAAGCGAGGACGACCAGCCGCTACCGCACTAGGTCGCTAGCTCAGCACGGCGTTCTCGTACGTCGGCGTGCCCGCCGTGCTGGGATCGAACAGCTCCCAGCTCTCCATCCAGCGATGGGTGCGCTCGAACATGTCGCGCGTGTAGGGCTCGAACACGATCCGCTCACCGGGGCCGAAGCGGCGCACGTCCACGAGCGCGCGCAGGTCGTCCGGCAGCTCGCGCTCCCAGTAGTGCTTGAAGCGCTCCGGCTCGAGGTCGATCTCGCGCTGGGCACGGCGGATCGCGCTGAAGTAGCGCTCCAGGTCGCCCTGGTCGACGTCCTGTGCCACCAGGAAGCCCATGATGAAGGTGCTGTCCACGAGCTTCCGGAAGCCGAGCTGCTCGAGGATGTAGTACTGCGCGCCGAACACGTTGACCGCCTGGACCTCGCCCGACACGAGCTGGCGCACGCGATCGAACGGTAGGCCGATGAAGCTCAGCTCGATCTGCTCGCGCTGGAGGAACGGCTCGAGCGCCTGGATCGCCGAGTAGTGGCTGCCCGAGTGGTAGCCCACGCCGACGCCCACGCCTGCCAGGTCCTCTGGGCCCTTGTAGGGCGAGTCCGCGGCCACGAACACGCCCGACTCGCACACGGAGTACGCCTTGCCCCACATCTTCCCGTGGCTGGACGAGGCCGCGGCGTTCACCGCCCAGTGGCATGCGGCCGACACCTCGCAGGAGCGGCCCTCGGCCATGTCCTCGAAGGCTCCGCTGCGGATCTCGAGCGGCGCCGAGTCGGTGGCACTCACCGAGCGCGAGGCGCCGGCGAATCCCTGGGGTTCGAACTCGTAGTCGAGGCCCTCGTCGGCGAAGAAGCCGAGGTCCTCAGCTACCCATTCCTGGAGACGTACGTGCGGTTGGATTCGAAATTTGCCCATTTGCAAAGGGTACGCCTAGCGCGTGGCGATGCGGGCGCATCCGTATCGGTGGACGGTGCTCGCCGCCCCGCGCCAGGAAGCGGCGGGCGTCATGCAGGCCTCGCTCGATCAGCTCACCTGCGTGGGAGAAGTCCGTCGGTTGGACGCTCAGCGGACAGGGCGGCGGCAGGACGATCAGCTGCTCGTCCCCCCGGTGTCGCTCGATGTCCTCCACGAGGCGCCGCTGCGTGAGCAGGCTGAGCGCCTGAAGCGCCATGCCGAGCGCCCCGTGCGGCGGCTCCTCGAGGGCGCACGCGTGGCCGGTGGGCAGGACGTAGATGCGCTGCGCCCCAAGGTCGAGCGCGTGGGAGATCGGCGTGTTGTTGGCCACGCCTCCGTCCACCAGCATGCGGTCCTCCCACGGCACCGGCGGCAGCACGGCGGGGATCGCGGCGCTCGCGAGCACGGCGTCCAGCACGGGTCCGCTCGAGAGGCGCAGCTCCTCGCCGCTGATGGCATCCACGGCCACCACGTGCAGCGGAATCGGCAGCTCCTCGAGCAGGTCGTGCTGCATGTGCCGAGCGATCAGCCTGCGCAGCCCCGAGTCCGGTACGAGGTGATCCCGGGCGCCGAGGAAGCCGAACAGGCCGGTGACCGGATTGAGCGGAAATGCCTGCCCGCGACGCAGCTTCTTCCAGATGCCTGCAAGCTCAACCGCGGTCGCGACGGTCTGCGGGCGCGAGGCTATGAAGGCGCCGTTGAGCGCCCCCGCGGAGGTGCCCACGATCAGGTCGGGCACCACGCCGCGCTCATACAGCGCCTGGAGCATGCCCACCTGTATCGCGCCGAGCGATGCGCCGCCGGAGAGCACCAGCGCCGTGGTTGGGTGCCATTCGCTCGCCATACTTGTGAGCGTCGGTTGGGGCGGTCGGTCTTACCCCTCGGCCGCCGCCAGCTCCTCGAGCCGGCGATGCACGAGCGCCGTGGCCATCGCGCCCTCGCCCACGGCCGCGCCCACGCGCTTGGTGGAGCCGCTGCGCACATCGCCTGCAGCGAACAGGCCGGGCACGCTCGTCTCGAGTGCGAGCGGGTCGCGGTCGAGCGGCCACTCCTCGCGCCGCTGCCCGCCCACGAGCAGGTCCGGGCCGGTGAGCAGGAAGCCCTTGTCGTTGGTGTGCACGCCCGAGGGCTCGGCCCAGCCGCTGCGCGGCATGCCGCCGATGCACAGGAAGAGCCCGCGGGCGGAGCGGCGCTGCGTCCTGCCGCCGGCGTCCGTGATGGTCACCTGGCCGAGGTGGTCGCCGTCGGCGTGCACCTCCGTGACCTGCGTGTTCAGGTGCACCTGGATCGCCTCGTTTGCCTCGATGCGGTCGACCAGGTAGCCGGACATCGTCTTGCCCAGGCGGTCGCCGCGCACCACCATCGTCACGTTCGCGCCGGCGTCCGCCAGGTTCATCACGGCCTGGCCGGCCGAGTTGCCCGCGCCCACGACGACCACGTCGTCGCCGCCGCAGCGCGCGGCCTCGCTGCGGCCCGCCCCGTAGTACACGCCGCGACCGAGCAGGTCGTTCACGCCCTCGACCTCGAGCCGGCGCCAGTGCATGCCGGGGGCGACGATGGTGGCGTCGGCAGTGACCTCGTAGCCGCCCTTCACGTGCATGACCGGCCTGCCGCCTGCGCGCTTGCTCCCCTCCACCCCGCGCAGCAGCACGAGCTCCGCGCCGAACTTCTCGGCCTGCCTGCCGGCCAGGCGCGCCAGCTCCGCGCCGCCGATGCCGTCCACGAAGCCGAAGAAGTTCTCGATCAGCGAGGTGTGGCTGGCCTGGCCGCCCGGCACATCCTCCTCGACCACGAGCGTCGAAAGTCCGTCGGAGGCGGCGTAGACCGCCGCGGCCAGCCCGGCTGGACCGGCCCCGACGATGATCAGGTCGTAGTGGGCCTTGCTCGGCGGCGAGGACATGTGCCAGAGCTCGGCCAGCCCTTCGACCGTCACGGCCTTGTGCACCTCGTCGCCGTCGATCAGCACGGGCAGCTCCGCGTCCTGCGCGCCGTGGCCGGCCAGCACGTGGTCGGCCCCGGTCGAGCCCGCCTCGAAGAAGTCGTAGGGCTGGGCGCTGCGGGTGAGCAGGTCGCGCAGCCGGTGATGCTCAGGGTCGAGCGCGCGGCCGACCACCTGCACGCTCGGGCGGACGGGGCTCATTCGGCGATTGTAAGCGCGCTAACTTTCCCTTCGTGGCCGTGATCTGCGAGCACCTGGACATGATCCGGGTGATGGGCACGGACGAGCGCGTGTGCGGCGAGTGCGTTGCCATGGGTGACACGTGGGTGCACCTGCGGCTGTGCATGACCTGCGGCCAGGTGGGCTGCTGCGACTCGTCCAAGAACCAGCACGCCTCGAAGCACGCGGCGTCGGCCGGGCATCCGATCGCCGGCTCGCTCGAGCCCGGCGAGGTATGGCAGTGGTGCTACGTCGACGACGTGGTGGTCTGAGCCAGCGTTCCTGAGGCGCCGGGCGGCTGCCGGTTGGTCAGTTGAGCCGCCTGTAGCCGGATCAAACGACCAATCGACGAGAAAACCCCGGTCAGCAGCTGGCCGCGCCCCACGACGCACACGCCACCGTGATGTCGTTGAACGTCTGCACGCGCACGGTGTCGCCGCGCGGGTGGAGGAACGGGTACGGCGATCCCCAGTGGCGATCCAGAGCGCTGTCCTGCGCTGTCGCGCCGTCGAGGTCGACGCGCATTGTCGCGCCAGGCTGCAGCACCGAGTTCGGCCCGAAGTCATAGGGCCAGCCCGGCGCGCGCAGCTCGTAGCCGTAGAGGCTCACCGGGCTCGCAGAGACGTTCTGGATCTGGATGTACTGGTGCCCGCGCAGCTGCGCCGAGACCTCGAGCTTGCCCTGGTTCGGATCCGCGCACGCGGCCACGCAGGGGAAGACCATGTACGCGCGCAGGTCGCCGCGCGGGTCGAACAGGTAGGCGCCGTCGCCGATGTTCTGGAAGGTCGGGAAGCCGAGGCCCCAGTAGAACTGGTCGCCCGAGTGGCGGCCGTGACCGTCGTGGATCGTGATCGTGGCGCCTGGCTTCAGCACCGTGCCGCGGCGGATGGTGTAGCGGCGGAGGCCCGAGTCGCGCATCCACCAGCGGCCGAGGTTGACCGACTTGGTGGCGCTGAGGTTCTGGATCTTCACCCACTCGCCGTTCACGTCGTTCTGGTCCACGCCGTGCGGATCCCAGTTCACCCACACGCGCAGCGGCACGTCCTGGTCGGGCCCGCTGCCGCAGTGCACCGGGTCCCAGAGGCCGAGGTGCTTCTGCGCCGCCTGCTGGCCGAGCTTGTTGTAGACGTTGTTCCAGGCGGTTTCGCGCTCGTCCGACATCCAGAGCGTGTGGCCCTCGGACATCTCGATCGCGCCGAGGTCCTTCCACTTGCCGTGTACGCGCACGCTGATGTAGCGGCCGAGCCGGTAGGTGAAGCGCGTGCCCGGATGCTGCGCGGAGAGCAGCACGCGGTTGTGGCTCCCGCGAACGAGCTGCTGCACGCGGTTGGCGGCCTCGACGGAGTTGCACTGGCCCGAGCGGTGCTTGGGGTCGTAGTGGTGGAGCTCCATCGCCTGCACACCGATGAAGCGCACCTGCCACACGCGGCGCTGGCCGTCGATGCGCACGCCGATCGTGTCGCCGTCGTTGATCGACACCGCGCGTGCGGTCCAGAAGTTGCAGGTCGGCCCGGACTTGCCGGGACCGACGCACGGCGCCTTGTAGTGACGCGCGAAGGCCGCCGGCGCGACCAGCGCCGAGCCGCAAAGGCAGAGGACGAATGTGAGAAGCAGACGACGCATGAAGGGAATGCGCGAGCGCGACGGACTCTCCCAAGCCATCGGCGCCTCGCCCCCAGAACTGTAGAAAGCGGCAGGGGCTAGCCCAGCGGGGGTAGCGCGCTCAGGACTGGGCGGTGGGCTGCGTGGGAATGGTGTGGAGCGGTGCGGCGGCGGCGGCCGCGCGGTGCACCGCGTCGGTGTTGGGCGGGCGGTGGCGGACCATCAGCACGCCCAGCGCCACTCCCGCGGCGCAGGTGATGGCCAGCATCAGCG
>Ga0068852_100000467_pt1 | contig 26599 bp, 26 predicted proteins | sample KBSCornC22_FD_66594 | JGI IMG/M metagenome (GOLD analysis project Ga0068852, IMG submission 66594) | Corn rhizosphere microbial communities from Kellogg Biological Station, Michigan, USA - KBS Corn C2-2 | ecosystem: Host-associated > Plants > Roots > Rhizosphere > Soil ... | reverse complement strand
CTGGGTGCTCCCGGTGGGGGAGCCGGCGGCGGTCCCGAGGTAGCTGCCGGCTTCCGAGTAGTGCCTGATCTTGCGAGCCATGATGTCGCTCACCCAGACCGAGCCATCTTTGGCGACCGCCATACCGTAGGGGGCTTCCAGGGGAGTGCCTTCGGGGCCGACCACTTGCCTGATGAAGGCGCCCTGAGCGCTGAACGCCTGCAGACGTTTGTTCCCATAGTCGGCAACCCAGACCGTTCCGTTCGGAGCGACCGCGATACCGCGGGGGCTGTTGAACTGCCCGGCAGCGCTGCCGGCGGCGCCGGTGGCGGTGCCGATCTGGCGGATGACCGTCCCGTTCTTGTCGTACTCGAGGACCCGGTTGTTGGTGATATCGGTAATCCAAACGTTGCCGCTGGCATCCACAGCAGCACCGAGGGGACGCTGCACTTGGCCGGTACCCGATCCGACGATGCCGAACGGAGCCTGGGCGGTGGCGGTCGCATCATCGCCATCGGTGGCGCTGTAATCGAGGGTGTAGCTTGCCTGCTGCGTTCCGACTTTCGCCTGTTCGGTCAACGAGCCGCTGAGTTCGAGTCTTGGCGCGGTGCGGTCGACTTTGATCCGGCTTTCGCCCACGCTAGACCAGTGCCCGACAGGATCTACACCGTAGATCTGCACCCAGTTTTCTCCTTGGGCGATCTGTGCGGGGCTGTAGCTGATCGGCGTTTTGGACTGCGTCGCCGTCCGAGGACAAGGGTTGATCGCAGCACCAGAACAAGCCTGATAGATGCTCGTGTGCTTGATGGGAGTCGTAGCTTCCCCGGTCCCGCCAACAGCAGCTGGGTATCGGAGTCGCAGTTCTCGGACACCGAGACCTGGGTCACTGATCTTGTAGTTGATTGCCGGACCCGCGGCGGAGCTGACCCAAGTCGGGATGCTGCCCAGTTCTCCGAACGCAGGCGAGTCTTTGTCGGTGACTTCGACGCTTGCCTGCTTGTCGTTGACATAACGAAGCTGATTGTTGAAGGAGGTTCGGGTCGCGATTCCAAAGCCACCCAGCTTGGCGTCGACCACTTCGTTGGGATTGCTCAGGTCGTAGACCCAGTTGACATCGGTGGCCTGACCTTCGCTGCCGTATCGTGCGCCGTAGGAGACGAATGCGTTTTTATAGTCGTCCCAAAGACCAACATACATAAAGGGATCAGACTGATAGGGAGCATTTTCCATCGGCATCATGAATCTGAGGTTCCAGAGTTTCATGTCCCTGATGTAGGACGTTGGCTTGCCAAAGCCCCCACTCTGGTCTTCCCAGTAGCGGGGGACAAAGTAGTTGAAATAGGCCTGGTTACCCGCAGAGGTTGCGCCCTGCTCAGCCCGGGCCGTGAGTCCTTCTTCGAGCGCCGTCGAGAATCCCGGATTTGAGAAGGGCTTCCAGTCGCACATACATCCAGTTTCCGGAGAGGTCGAAAAATTGTAGTTCTCGAACAGCGGATCGACAAGAACGGGATAAGCGACGGCAGGATCTGGGTCGACGGTTATTCGGATCGAGTCTCCGTCTACTTCAAGAACTGCTGGCACTGCTGCCCCTTCCGCATCGACAGCCGATGGCGGCGGCACCGCGAGAACGGCGTGCCCGTCGCTATTAACAGCCTCGGCTCCCCCTTCATTGGTTGCGCGAAGGTGGAGGTTTGCCGGAAGATCCAGATTGTAGGTCTGAGTCTGCGGCGAATCGGCAGATCGAAGCTGGGTGTAAGTCTCGACCCCCAGGCTCGTCGGCGTGATCACGAGATCGCTGTCGTGTGCGACGTTAGGGAAGAAGGCTGAGGCATCGCCTGCCAGTGAGGAATCGCGTTGCCCCTGACCGGAAACCACGTTTATCGCAATTTCGGATTCCGGGAAGGTGATCCCTTCGGAGAGTTCGGTCGGGATCTCTATGGGGACGAGGGGGTTTTCGGGCTCGAGGTGCCCTTCTACTCCTTCGAGGTCGAGGTCGACCTCTTCCTTTTCCCCGTTGTCGTTTTCAATGCGAAGAGGCAGAACGGAGGAGAGAAGACCCGCAGGGCTGTCCTCAGAACCGCCGCGGGGAGCCACGACAGCCACGTGGTCAGAGCGAAATTCTTCGACGTCGATTTCATCGAGCGCCCGGGCGGGACCTTCAAGAGAGGAGCCAAATACTTCTTCCAGGACCGCTTCGGCTTCTGGACGCCCGAGCGCTTCCAGTTCTTGAGGGGTCAGTTCCGTCCCCGACGGTTCTGGCGTCGTAACCGGAGTGGCGCTGGCAGTCGCGTCCGCGAGGCTGCCGGGGGACGCGGCAAAGGTATCGAAGGCAGTCCCACCTTCTCCGGTGCTTGATTCAGCAAATGCGACTGAAACGACAATAGATCCCATCAACACCATCACGGCGATGCAGACCATCGCTGCTCTGGAATGCACTCTAAAGCCGCCGCCCCTTCCATCGCTGTGGGCGCTGCTGGTCGACTGTCCTTCATGGGTCGACACGGTTGGTTCGGGACGCAAGCTGGTTCCTTTCGTGGTTCTAGACGAGATCGGAACCCGCGATACCAAGCGCGTACCGAATGAGTAGCGGTCGGCACCGTACATGAACTGACGAAGGCGTCAGTACCCAAAATTATGAGGTTAGGTTGTTAACCGGTGCGGCCTCTTTTTTTTGGTCGAGACACTGTTAGACACGGTGTCCGGCCGCCTGTATGCGCCACTTTTGTACGAGCTAGCTGACGGTGTGGCGGAACACGCCGGATCATGTGGGCGCCTTTAGACAAGGTGTTATCCAAGACGAATGGAGCAATTCGAGGCCGGAAATCGAACAGCGGTTTGCCAAACAAGTCTCTTCAGAGCCCAGCTAGTGGCCTATCCCGAGCGAATTCGAGCGCTCCGCGATACGGTCTGGGCCTAACCGGAGCCTCCGCTGTGCGGCCTCAAGCCGTTGTTGAACACGGGCTTGTTCGGCCCTAGCTGATGCCGTTCGAGGCTCTCGACCAAGCGGGTTCTCCCGGTCGCGTACGTTGTGCCTGAGCCGGTAGGTGCAGAGCGAATGGGCGGCGCCGTTCCAGACATTCCGCGCGGCCTCGTCTTTCGGGAACGGGCCGAGCGCCTTGTGGAGGACGTGGGACTCCCCCTGACGGCCGGCGGTGACCTCCTGCCGGGCCAGGACGTTGATTCGCCGGTCGATCAGAGCGGCCTCGAGCCGATCGCGAGCGGTTGCCGGCGTCGGCTCGGTGATCGGCGAGGGCTCGGGCGGGCTACGGCGGTCCTCGATGTTGCGGGCGAGTCGCTCGGCGGTTTTGGCCTCCTTGGCTCGCAGCTGCGCTACGTCGCCGGCAGGGCCGACGCCCATCCTTTCGGTCGCCTCCCGCTCGGCAGCGAGAGTTTTCAGCCATTCGTGGTCTCGTCTGATTTCACGGTCAAGGGTGTCCCGACGGCTGGCGACGGGATCGGCGTTGCGGGCTTCTTCGGCCAGCTCGGCGCGGTGAACCGCGAGCGCCGAAGATGACATGGTCTCGATTTCAGCCCCGACGGCGGCCTCGGTCGCCGGGACGTCGGCTCCCTCGCGCTCGATCGACTGCCGGACGTCATGAAGGCTGTCGAGAACCTCTCGGCGACCCGGGCCGAGATCGGGGTCAAGCAGGTCGGTGGCGGCGACCGTGTAGGCGTTTGCGAACTCGCGGCCGCGGCTCAGAGCGACCAGCTGATGTGGTCGGTAGCCCGGCAGACATGGGCGAAAAGACCGCCCGGGCCGATAGCCCCGATCTGCTGGCCGTCGCCGATCATCGCCAGCTTGCCGCCGCATTCGATCACGAATCGGCGCAACTCGGCGAGGTCGAAGGTGCTGGTGACGTTGGCCTCGTCCAAGACGACGATCGTGCCGTCGGGCAGGCGTTCTCCCGAGCTCTGCGTAGTCCAGCACCGGTTCTACTCGCTTCTGAGTCCCGTCGGGCCGTTCCCGAAAGCGCGTGTCCGGACGGGTGAGGAGCCGCCGACCGTCCTGCGGGCTACGCCCCTCGGATCTGTCGAGTGGGGTACCGACCGCTCAGCAGGCCTTCAGTTCATCCTGCCCACCAAATAGCTCGATGGTCGCGACGAGGTAATAAGTCAGCAACCCCAACCCCGCTGCCAGTTGATTGATCTCGATAAGGCTGGGGATGTAGTCACCTTCCTCGATTTTCGCCACCACAGCAGCGTCAAGGTCTGCACGTTCCGCAAGCGTCTCCTGGTCGATGGCGATGACCTCCCGTAGGCTTCGCAAAGCTTCTGCGGAACCTGCCGAAAGTGAACTAGGCGCCAGCGGTTGCCGCTTCATCTGAGTAGGTCATGCCTCAGACGGGAAGTTGCTTCCCAACCACGGGTGGACGATCGCACTCATGAGGTACGGACGTCATCGGCCGCCAGAACTGCGCGAACCCACGCATTCCTTCGGAGTCCGTCAGTAAGCTCGTAAAAATGAGCTACGCTCCCGCGAACAGCTTCTTCCTCTCTGAGCTCGATGATGTTCTTCTCGGCCAGCACGCGGACGTGGTAACCGACGTTCGGAAGTTTCATTCCTAATCGGTCCGCGAATTCTCTTGGGGAGATTGGGCGCTGGTCTTCGAAGAAGATCTTCAAAAGGCGTATTCGCGTATCGTGGTTGAGCACTGACACGAGGTCCTCGCGAGTGAAGTCACGCTTGCGACTCTTTCGTGCCTTTCGACGCTTAGAGGTTGGTTGATCCGTCTGTCCCTTCTTGGTCATACCACGCTGCCCCTTTCGCAGTGAAATGAGGTTTTAGGATGTTTCTGACGGCTCTTCACCGCCTGGAGAAAGCCTGGCCGGGTCACGCGGTCGATCCGAAAGCTTGCTGAGGATCATCGGGTGGCCCTTCGACCCGATCCGGCGGTCCCATTTAGTGCTCGCCACGGGAATCGCGTGCGGCGGAGGCAACGGCGATGACGCTGCACCTCGCGTAACTTCGAAATTGCAAAGAGACCTTCCTCTTGAATCTGGCGAACCCGCTCGCCTTTTATGTCGAGTTCTTCTCCGATCTCTTGGTAGGTGTGGTGCTCGCCATCCCACATTCCGGAACGCATCCGGAGAACGTGGGCTGTGCGAGGAATCAAATCGGTCAACTCGGGCTCACCGAAAGTGTCGAGCGTCACTCGTGGGAGGCTCTGGCCGTTCATCAGCTCGAACTGGGAGATCCGAAGGCGACGGTGCGCCTACGGGAATCGGCGGCAACACTTCTGAAACCGTAATCGCGGTGACGGCCGGCGGGGGTAGTAACGCCGAAAGCGGCTCCAAAGGAGGGAACTCGAACGATCACGGACACAGGGTAATTGTCAAAACGTTCGTCAATTACACAAAGGGCCCGAAAACGCTCATCCGGACCGGGTTCAAAGAGCTGCGGTCAACTCGTTCTACGTCGTGACCGCCAACAGCTTTACCACCCTCATCGCGACAAGAGCGACGAGGCAGCGGGTAAGGGGCGGGGGCGGCTATCTCAGCTGGTTGGGCTCGCTTGGGGAAGGCGACTCGTAGCCCAGAAGGGAAAAGCTAAACCAAAACGACTGCGAAGAGGGATTGGCGACGGACTCCTCCTTCAGGTCTTCAAGTTCGGTACTGGCACGTCGGAGGATTTGTACTGCCCGCCCCCAGTCCGAGTCGTCGAGTTTCAACCTGTGGTTAGCGATCACTCGGTCCAGACGCTTTTCGAAGGTTCCGCTGGCTAAAGCCTGCTGGGCCAGTTCGAATGCTTGACCAAATGCCTTAAGACTGATTCCTAGCCTGGTACGAAGGCTGAGTTTTTCCCAGTCCTCGTAGTCGAGCAGCACCTTCGTGATTCCTCTATAGACCTTTGCGAAGGTTCCTCGTACGGGCTGTTCTTCCACCAGCTCTATGCATTCGAGGTCGTCGAGCACACTGAAGTGGTAGTTGACCGTATTTCGAGGTTCCCCTAACTCTTTAGCGACTTGTGAAGCGGTAGCCGGTGCGTCATTGAGTCGAGCGAGGATGGTGGCCCGCAGTGGATGGCTGAGCGCTTTTTCGAGCTTCTCGGTCATTTCGGGCCGGAACTCCTGAACCCGTTTTCGCTTCTTCCCCATTTCGGGCCACTCCTTCCGGCACCGTGCCGGCGTTTGACGACTTGAGCAAGCGAGATTACTCAGGCATAAACGTCTAAGCAAGCTTTTGTCCGATCAAAATAGTTGGACTTGACGAAGTCTTTGACTCGTCAACTCTCCCGTCGAAAACTTGCGCTCGGGCTCTGGCGCCTTGCCGGAGCGATCCAACCGACGCAAGGGAGGTGACGGGAATATGAAGATCGCTAGCGAGAACGCAACGATCCCGGTGATTAGCCTCACCAAGATGAGCTAGGCCCGTAGGGGATGCGCTCGATTGCTGAGCGCATCCCCCGCCCGTTGCTTCCTTGCCTAGAAGCGACAACCCAAGGGAAAGGGGGCGGTGGATGGACATGCCCGCTTGTCCCCTGGCCCCAGGCGCCCCCTCCGACCCCTGGCCGCACCACGATCCTTCGGCGAAGGGAAGGGGAAGGGGAAGGGGAAGGCGTCGCGATTGAGACCCTTCCTGGTTTCCGTGGACTTAAGTTGACCCCCCGAACCAGATCACCGGATCAAGGCCCGATCCCGCCGACGAAGCGAATTCTGGCTCTATAGGCGGTCTGCGACCAATGCCCCCGGCGGGACTCGAACCCGCGCCGCGCGGCTTAATAACCCGCCGGGTGGCGCGCCACGAAACCTTCTGGGCTGTCCACCCAGGGGTTGTGCCAGCGCGGGCCGGGGCCGCCGACCGTGTCGAAGGCGATGCCGGCGACGACCATCCAGGCGTGGCCGGAGTTGGCGTAGACGGTGATCCACTGGCCCGGGCCCGGTTCGCCCCAAGTCTCGAGGCCGGTCGAATCGAGCGGGCTTTCGAGGAAGCCGCCGCCGTGCAAGGCGTAGGAGACCGCGCCCGAGCAGTCGTAGCCGGAGGATTCAAAGGAGCCGTGGCCGCCGCCCCAGATATAGGGGGTGGTGGCGATCGCGTTACCGGCGGAAATCACTTCCTGGACCGCGGCCGGGGCCGAGGCCGGGGCGCTCGCTTCGCTTTCGCTCAAGACCTGCGCTTCCTGGCCGGGGTTGAGCGGCGCCGGCATCAAGCCGGTGGTCGCGTCGCCGCCTTCGGCCGCGACCTGTTCGGAGATCGAGGCGAGGTTGCTGGAGAGCGCGCCTTCGCGCGATTCAAGCTCTTCGAGGTCTTCCTGTCGCTGCGCCTGTGCCGCCTTCAGTTCGAGCCAGCCGGCCTTCGCGTCCTTGCGGGCGGCGCTGACCGCTCGCTCCTGGGCGGCGATCGCGTCGCGCACTTCTTCGATTTCGGCCCGCTGCTCGTCGAGCTTTTCAACCGCGCCGCGGACTTCGTTGCGGAGGCTCTTCACCCGGTCGACGACGGCGTCGTCGTAGTCCTGGATCTGGCGCACGTATTCGGTCTGCGCCGCCATCTCCGACCAGTCTTCGGATTCGAGGATCGCGTTCAGCAGGTCCGGCGAGCCGGCCTCGTAGATCGCGACGACCCGACCGCTGAGGACTCCGAGCGCCTGCTTCAGCTTCACCCGCACCCGCTGCAGGTGCTCTTCTTCGGCTTCCAGGGCGGCGGTCGCGCGGTCGAGCTGGGCCTGCTTTTCGGCCAGTTCGGCCTCGATCGCTTCCTGTTCCTGGCGCAGCCGCGAGACTTCGCCGAGCTTCGCGTCGATCGCCTGGTTCTGTTCGGCGATCGTTTCCGCCAGCGAGCTCGACTGTTCCCGCACCCCCTCAAGTTTGTCCCGCGTCGCTTCCAGCTTTTCCTGCGGCGTCTCCGCCGGCGCGCTCCCCGCCCACGAGCCCGCCAGCAGGCAGAGCCCTGCCAAAAGCAGCGCGGCGAATATCAGGGCACGGCGCCTAACCGTGCTCGTGGAGGCACTAAACAGCACGGCGGCGCAGGCTAGCGAAGCGCCTGCGCCGCCTTAGAGGTGGTCGATAATCCGCAAGTTTCCTTGCACTTGCAGGACTTTTCAGGCGTGCGTCAAGCGAGCAGCTTCTGCTTTGCCTGGTCGAACTCCGCCTGGGAGAGGTCGCCTTTGGCTTTCAGCTCGGAGAGCTTGTGGAGTTCGTCGGCGGGCGAGCCGGAGCTGGCCTGCTCGCGGACGTATTCGTCGAAGTGCTTTTTCGCATCGGCCTGGGCTTTGATCGTACGGTCACGCATCCCCTCGCCGCGAGCGATCAGGTAGATCAGCGCGGTTAGGAAGGGGATGAAGACGAGGAAGAGCACCCATGCCGCCTTTGCCCATCCCGAGATTTCGTGGTCACGGAAAAGGTCACTGAGGATCGTGATCAGGATCCAGATCCAGACCACGAAGAAGAAGATCTCAAGCGCTACGAGGAGGATTTCCCCGAAGCTGATATCGGCGAGCGGCATTGCGCTCCTTTCGGTTGATGACTGGGGTATGCGGATGCGGCGGAATGCCGCCTATGGATCAATGAACCTTTCCGGAACCTACGCTTATTTCCTGCCCGCCGTCAACCTCATGAAGAAGAGGACGATCGCTACCGAGGTGGCGAGGTTGAGGCTGGAGACGCCCTCGCGCATTGGGATCGCGACCCGCGCCTCGGCCCGCTCGAAGACTTCGCCGCTGAGCCCGTGGCGCTCGGTGCCGAAGGCGAGGATCGCCCGCGGCGGCACCAGGCCCGGCGCCAGCTCCTCACCTTCGGGGTCGATCGCCAGCAGCGGCCGATCGCTTGGCGGCAGCGAATCGACCCGGACGACTGGGAGGGCGAACTGCAGGCCGGCGGCGCCGCGAACCGCGTCGGGATGCCAGGGGTCGTTCTCGCCGGTGGCAATCACCGCCGCCGCGCCGCCACCCGCGGCGACCCTGATGCAGGCGCCGATGTTGCCCATATTGCGTGGCTGCTCGAGCAGGATCGCCGGCGCCGGCGCCGGGTCGGCGAGCGCTGCCGCGAGATCAACCTGGGGCCGACGGGCGATCGCGGCGACGCCGGTGTGCGGGACCAGCGGCACCAGATCGGCCAGCGTCTCCTGGTCGACTTGCTCGACCCGATCGGCGAGCTGACCGGCCAGATCCGGCGCCAGATCCGCCGCCATCGCGTCGAGCGAGGCGGGGTCGACCGCCACCGCCTCGACCAGCTCGGCGCCGAAGCGCAGCGCGTGCTTGAGCGCGTGGAAGCCCTCGACGACGGTCAGCGCCGGGTCGCGGCGGGCGGTACGAAAGCGAACGGCGCGCTGGTGCTCTTCCCGGCCCATCGCCGAATCATTACCGGCCAGCGGCGATCGAGGCGAGGACGCCCGGGCCGGCTAGGCGGGCACGCCGGCCATCGCCAGCTGGTCCCGCCCCCCGGCCTTCGCTAGGTAGAGGGCCGCGTCGGCGCGGCCGAGCAGGTCGTCGGCGCTCTCGACGGAGTCCCAGCAGGCGAGCCCAGCGGAGCAGGTCTGCTCCATCGGCGTTCGCTCGCGCAGCCGCTCGACCACCTCCGCCGCCTCATCGGGGCTGGTCCGGGGCAGCAGGACCAGGAACTCCTCGCCGCCGAAGCGGACGATCGTGTCTTCGCCGCGCAGGGCGCCGTCCCAGGCGATCGCGCACTCGCGCAGGACCTCGTCGCCGGCGAGATGGCCGTGGGTGTCGTTGTAGGCCTTGAAGTGGTCGATGTCGATGATCGCGAGGCAGAGCGGCTCCTCGGAGCGGCGGGCGCGGGCCATATCCCGCGGCAGTTGCTCCTCGAGGGCGCGCCGGTTCGGCAGCCCGGTCAGCTGATCGTGGATCGCCATTTCCCGCACCTTGCCCAGCAGCTCCTCGCGTTCGCCCTCGATCTGCTTCAGCTCGGTGACGTCGGTGGCGCGCGCGTAGATCAGGGACTCGTCCGGCGAGAGCTGCGAGCTCCAGCGCAGCCAGTGCCAGGTGCCGTCCTTGGCCAGGTAACGATTTTCGAAGCTGGTGGTCTCGCCGCCCTCGAACAGGGCGGCGGCCTCGGCTTCGGTGCGCTCGCGGTCGTCGCTGTGGACGCGCTCGATGAACGGGACCGAGCGCAGCTCCTCGACGCTGTAGCCGAGCTGCCGGGACCAGGCGTCGTTCAGCTCGACGAAGTAGCCGTCCATGTTGGCGGTACAGAGCATGTCGCGGGAAAGCTCGAAGAAGCGGCGGGCGCGCTCATCGGCGCGGGCGCGGCGGGCGACGATCTCGGTCGTCAGCATCATCACCACGCCAAGCGAGACGAGGGTGAACAGCCAGCGGGTCAGCGGCGAGTAGCCGACGGTGCTGGGGATGAAGAAGAGGACGACGCCGTAGACGAGGAGCAGCCAAGCGAAGTGGGCGGCGGCGATCCGGCGGGGGAAGAAGTAGGCGGCGATCAGGGTCGACCAGACGAAGATCGTCCCGTACTGGCCCGCGGCAATGCCGGACTCGTAAATCAGCAGGCCGGTGAGGCCGACGGTGACCGCGAGGATCGCGTGTACAGCGCCCCTGGGAATGCGAGAGACGAAGAACGAGCAGAGCAGGCCGGCCAGAGCCATGCCGGCAGCGATTGTGATCAGGGCGACTTCGTTGCCGCCGCTCGGGTGCGGAAGAACGAGCGAGAGGGCGACTAGCCCGGCGCCGGCGATCAGCAGCGCGGCCCCGGCGCGGACTGCTGAGCTGCCCCGCTCGGCGAGCCGTACTCGATTTTGGGGAGACGCCATGCCGGGAGCATCGGCAAACGCTGGTGTTTCCTTTAGCCGGGTCTTTAGCCCCGAATCACCTGGAACTGGCTCATCAGGCCGTGGTCCTCGTGATCGAGCATATGGCAGTGGACGACGAATTTGCCGGTGTAGTCGGTGAAGCGGCCGGCGACGAGGATCTTTTCGTTCGGGAAGAGGAAGAAGGTCTCCTTGAGGCAGTCTTCCCAGGGCGGCGGCGCGTGGCCGTTGCGCTCGAGCAGGTACCAGTCGGTGTGGTGCAGGTGCATGACGTGGGCGACGTTCGTCTTGTTGACGAACTCCCAGGTCTGGACGCTGCCGAGGCGCGGCCTCGCCTCGACATAGGCGGGGTTGAAGGTGCGGCCGTTGATGCGCCAGGTGGTTTTGAAGAAGCCGCCGATCGTGATCGCCCAGCGGTGGTCGGGGGTACGCCTGGCCTTGCGGGTCCAGTCGGGGAGCGGGCGCAAGTGACGGGGGATGCGGGTGCGATCGGGAAGGCGCTCGCCGCTGACCCGGAACTGCATCAGGGCGCCGCCGTAGGTGCGAGCGCCGGCGGGGTTGCGGCCCGAGTGGCGCGCCGTGCTGCGCAGCTCGACCGTCTCCCCCGCGTGGCCGGCGAAGTCGACGATCACCTCAACTCGCTCGGCCGGGCCGAGGAGGATTTCGCGGCGGCGGATCGGCTTCGGCATCAGCCCACTCTCGGTCGCGATCTGGACCAGGTGGGCGCCGTTCGAAAGCTGGAGGTTGTAGCTGCGGAAGGAGGAGACGTTGAGGATCCGCAGCCGGTAGCGGCGCGGGGTGACCGGGTGGTGGGGCATGAAGGCGCCGTTGACGAGAACGGCCTCGCCGAGGATCCCGTCGTCAGGCGGGCGGCGGTTGGTGAAGGGGTCGGTGAGCTGGTTCTCGTGGTCGAAGCTACGGTCGGCGATCATCAGCGGCAGGTCGCGCTCGCCGCGCGGCAGCGGCAGCGCCTCGTCGAAGCCGTCGTCGACGATCCACATCCCGGCGAGGCCCTTCCAGCTGTGCGGAGCGGTACGGTCGAGCCGATGGTCGTGGTACCACTGGAAGGCGGCGCGTTCGGGATGGCCATCCTCCATCAGGTCGTAGACGTAGGTTTTGCGCCCGCCCGGCTCGAGCAGGAAGTCGTTGCCGGAGTCGCGGGCCGAGAGGCCGCGGGGAATCTGGCAGTAGTAGGAGGTGGGCTGGTGCTCCGTCAGCCCGCCGGGGTAGCCGTCGAACTGGGTCCGGTTGTGGCCACCGTGGAGGTGGATCGAGAGCTCCCCCACCTTCGCCGGCAGTTCGTGGTGGAAGGTGACGCGGGTGCGGTGGCCGGCGCGGCGGCGGATCGTCGGCCCCGGGAAGCTGCCGCCGAAGGTCCAGAGGCGAGTCTGGCGGCCGGGGAGGATCTGCTGCTCGGCCGCGCGGATCGGGACGTGGATGTGATCGCCGTCGAGGACCGGCGGGATCGGCAGCCGCTCGCGGAACGGGACCGCGGCGAGCGCCGGCGGCGGCTCAGTCGAGAACGGCAGCGGCCCGCCGCCCCTGCCCCGCAGGGGCAGGAGGACGGCGAGGGCGCCGCCGCCGAGGGCGCCGAGGAAACCTCGGCGCCCCAGGCGGTGCGGAACTGAGGGCCGTCCAGCCGTTGCCGGGACCTAGGCGGTCGGGGCGACCGGCGCGATGACCTTGACCTGGCCGTGCATGAACGGGTGGACCGCGCACATGAAGTAGAGCGTGGTGCCCGCTTCAGCGGTCACTTCCTGGGTGACGCTGGTGCCGGCTTTCTTTTCGCCGGTGAACCAGGAGTCGCCCTTCTTGCCGGTGGCGTCACCCTCCGTGCTCCAGCCAGCGGGACCGGCCTTGACGAGCGGGGTGGTGATTTTTTCGGTTTTCGGGTTGAACCCGTGCCACTTGGCGATCGCGAAGCAGATCTTTTTCGGCGTGAAGCAGGTGTTCTGCGCCTTCCGGGTCTTCGGGATCGAGCCCTTGGTGACCAGCGAGAAGGTGTGCGGGCCGACCTGTTTCGGGTTCGTCTTGTTGAGGACCTCCAGCTGGTCGCCGACGGTGACCGTTTCGGGGGCGACGAACTGCAGCTTGCCCTTAGTCAGCGACATCGTGATCACGTCGGTGTTCCCAGTCGGCGTGACGGTCGTTTCAGCGGCGCCGGCGAGGCCCGAGCTACCGAAGACGATGGTGAGCGCGGCCGCCGGGACCGCGATGGCCAGGGCCCGCAGACGGGCGCGGCGTGAAAGCTTGCTATGCAAAACGTGCCTTTCTACTTAGTGGTGAAACCTGTTCCCTGAGCCGCCAAGAGTACCCTCTGGAGCGGTGGCCACGTTCCTTCACACCTGCTATCGGATCGGGAACATTGACCGGTCGGTCGCCTTCTACGAGAAGCTCGGCTTCGAGGAGGTACGGCGGATGCCGATCGGCGACGAGGCGATCAACGTCTTTATGGCCCTGCCCGGCGAAGACCCCCGCCTCGAGCTCACCTACAACCACGGCGTCACCGATTACGAGCACGGCACCGGCTACAACCACATCGCCCTTCTCGTCGACGGCAACCTCGACGACACCCTCGCTCAGCTAGCCGAGCTCGGCATCGACCCCGAAAAGCCCCCCTACCGCCCCGGCGGCCGCACCGAAGGTCACCGAATCTGCTTCGTCCGCGACCCCGACGGCTACCGAATCGAGCTGATCGGGGAGTGACGACTCCGAAGTTCGCCCCGCTATAGCGAGGTCAAGTTCGGAGTCGTGATCAGCCGGGGCTGATGCCGCCGCCGGCTGAGGGCGGGGCGGCGGGTTCGGGCTGTGGTTCGGGTTCTGGGGCCGGTTCTTCTTCGGCGGCTTCTTCGCCTTCGGGCTTGTCTTTACCCGACTTTTCTTCGTCTTCTTCGCCTTCTTCGCCTTCGTAGCTTTCTTCTTCTTCGTAGCCGTTGTCATAGCTCGAGGAAGAGGTGTGTTCGCTGTCGAGGCCTTCGAGTTCGGGTTCGGGGGCGCTTTCGAATTCGGGGCAGTCGCCTTCTACCGCGGATTCCATGTAGGCGCGCCAGATCGGGCCGGCGGTCGGGCCGCCGAAGCCGGTTTCTTCGCGGCTGGTCGGGTGGCCGACCCAGACCGCAGTCGAGAAGAGGGGCGTGTAGCCGACGAACCAGGCATCGGAGAGGCCCTCGGAGGTCCCGGTCTTTCCGGCCTCCGAGGAGCAGCCCATGGAGGTGTAGCCGGCGCCGGTGCCCTGCGTGATCACGCCCTCGAGGACCCGCGTCACCTCGTATGCCTCGCCCGGAGTCAGCACCCGTTCGCCCTTGTCCTTCTCGAAGTCGTCGACCTTGTGATTGGGGAATTCGACCCGGCTGACAGCGGTGGCGTCGTGGTGGATACCGCCGTTGGCGAGGGTGGCGTAGGCGTCGGCCATTTCTAGCGGCGTAACGCCGATCGCGAGACCGCCGATCCCCTCCGCAGGCACCGACTGCAAGGGTGATTCGATGCCCATCTCGTGGGCGGTCTTGGTCACTTCTTCGGGGCCGACATCGAGGTCGAGCTGGGCGAAGACGACGTTGACCGAGGCCCAGGTGGCACTTTCGAGGTCATAGGTGCCGCCCCCCTCGCCCTCGGAGTTGTTCACCGTCCAGGTGCCGCCGCCGGGGATTTCCAGGGTCTTCGGGGAGGTGCCGTCGTAATAGGTGGTGGCGGGATCGATCCCCTCTTTGATCGCGGTGGTGAGGACAAAGGTCTTGAACGAGGACCCGGGCTGGCGGTGGGCCTGCCAGGCGTAGTTGAACTGCGATTCGTCGGCGTAGCCTTCGGTTGAGGCGAGGGCGACTATCGCGCCGGTGTCGGGGTCGACGGAGGCGAGCCCCGCCGCGGGCCCCCCTTCCGGATAGCAGGCGCTGCAGTAGTTTTCGACCGCGTATTCGGCCTTCGCCTGCAGGTCGGGGTCAATCGTCGTGTAGGCCTTGAGGCCGCCTTTGCGGACGGTGTTGATCCCGTATTTGTCGATCAGTTCGTTCTGGACCATGTCGAAGAGGAACGGGTCCTTGATCACCTGGTACTTGTCGCCGGGATTGAGGCCGAGGCCGCGGGTCTTCGCTTCCTGGTATTCCGTGCCGGTGATGTAACCCTGTTCCTGCATCACTAGCAGCACCTCGTTGCGCCGCTTCAGCGCCGCCTTCGGGTCGAGGAAGGGGTTGTATTCGGAGGGCGCCTGCGGCAGACCGGCGAGCAGCGCCGCCTGGACGAGGGTGAGCTTCTTTGCTGGCTTGCTGAAGTAGGTCTGCGAGGCCGCCTCGGCCCCCACCGCCGTCTGCCCTTCGACCGTCCCGTACGGGGCGCTGTTGAGGTACTGGGTGAGGATCCAGTTCTTGCCGTGGGCTTCCTCGAGCTCGACCGCCAGCGAGGCTTCGATCAGCTTTCGCTTCAGCGTGTTTTCCGGGTTGTGGATGTAGAGGTTGCGGACCAGCTGCTGGGTGATCGTCGATGCGCCCTGGACGGCGGCGCCGGCCTGGATGTCCTTCCAGGCGGCGCGGGCGATGCCCTCGTAGTCGAGGGCGCCGTGGTGGAAGAAGTTCTTGTCCTCGATCGCGATCGTCGCGTCGCGAAGCACCTGCGGCTGCGACTTTTCCGGCAGCGGCTGGCGCACGTTTTCTGAGCGGATGAAGCCAATCAGGCTGCCGTCGGCGGCGTAGATCGCCGAGGAGCGGCCCTTCTGCACCGGCTTCAGGCTCGAAAGCGGCGGCGCCGAGTTGTAGATGTTGAGCGCCCAGGCGGCTGCGATGCCGCCAGCGATCGCCACAAGAGCGAGGAGGATTCCCAGCGGGATCGCGATCTTGTGCCAGATGGGATGGTGCGGCTTCCGTCGCCGCCTGCGGACCCGCGTGGCCATGCGCTGCGGATTGTAGGGACGTGCGCGGCTCGGCACTCGCGGCGCCTTGAGCGCGCAAGCCCGGTTGCCGTCGAATAGGCTCGCGCCCGCAGGCGGCATCACAAAGGGAGAGGAACAGACGTGAAACTTGTAATCGGGATTGTGCGCCCCGAGCAGGCGAACCAGGTCCTAGAGGCGCTGCACCGGGCCGAGGTCCGCGGCTTCTCGATGAGCCGGGTCCAGGGCCACGGCGGCGAGGTCGAGCGGGTCGAGACCTACCGCGGCACCACTGTGCAGATGGGGCTTTCGGAGAAGGTCCGCTTCGAGGTAGCAGTCTCCGACTCGTTCGTTGACAAGGCTGTGGCAGCGATCTGCGAGGGCGGGCGCACCGGCGAAGTCGGCGACGGCAAGATCTTCGTCGTCCCACTCGACCACGCGGTGCGTATCCGCACCGGCGACAGCGACGAGGGCGCCGTGACCCCGGTGAGCCGATGAACACCGGGATCGACACCGGCGACACCGCCTGGATGCTGATCGCGACGGCGCTGGTGCTGATGATGACGCCGGCGCTGGGTCTCTTCTACGCCGGCCTAGTGCGTTCGAAGAACACGCTCAACACCTTCATGATGAGCATCGCCGCGATCGCCGTGGCGACGGTGACCTGGGCGGCGGTCGGCTACTCGCTCGCCTTCGACGGCAGCGGCGACCTAATCGGCGGCCTCGGCAACGCCTTCCTCCAGGGCGTCGACTTTGCCCCGCGCGAAGGGACCGCGATCCCCGAGCTCGTCTTCTTCGCCTTCCAGGCGACCTTCTGCATCATCACCGTGGCGCTGGTCTCCGGTGCCGTGGTCGAGCGGATGCGCTTCGGCGCCTTCCTCGTCTTCGCGGCGCTCTGGTCAGTGCTCGTCTACGCCGTGCTCGCCCACTGGGCCTTCGGCGGCGGCTGGCTGATCTCCGGCGGCACGCTTGACTTCGCCGGCGGCGTCCCGGTCGAGATGGCCTCCGGCTTCTCGGCCTTGGCGGCGGCGCTGGTCGTCGGCGCCCGCAAAGAGTGGGGACGGCAGGCGCTGCTGCCTCACAACGCGGTCTACGTCCTGCTCGGGGCCGGGCTGCTGTGGTTCGGCTGGTTCGGCTTCAACGGCGGCAGCGGCTTCTCGACCGGCGACCCGAGCGTGCTCGCCTTCACCAACACGCTCCTCTGCCCGGCCTGCACGCTGGTCGTCTGGTTCGCCCTCGACCTGATCCGCGGCCGCAAAGTCACCGCGATCGGTGCCGCCACCGCTATCATCGTCGGCTGCGTCGCGATCACCCCGGCGGGCGGCTACGTCAGCCCCGGCTGGGCGATGCTGCTCGGCGCTCTGGCGGCGCTGCCGAGCTACGCGATCATCGTTTGGCGCACGCGGACCCGGGTTGACGAGACCCTCGACGTCCTCGCCGCCCACGGCACCGCCGGCTTCTTCGGGATCCTCTTCATCGGCTTCTTCGCCCAGGCCGACTGGAATGGCGTCTCCGACGGGCTCTTCTACGGCAACGCGGCCCAACTCGGCGATCAGGCCCTGGCGGCGCTGGCGGCTCCCATCTACGCCTTCGTCGTCACCTTCGTCCTGCTGAAGCTGATCGGCGCGGTGATGCCGCTGCGGGCGAGCGACCGCGAGGAGGCGATGGGCATGGACGTCGTCCAGCACGGCGAGGAGGCCTACGTCACCGGCGAGGGCGCGATCCTCCTCCTCCCCGACGACGTCGGCAAAGTCGCCGTCCCGGTCGCCGACCCGGGTTAGGCGCGCAGGCGGTAGCCGCGGCTGAAGAGGCGGAGGTTGAAAAGGAAGAGGGCGGTGGTCGCGGCGGTGAGGGCCAACAGCGAGAGGGCGATGCTGACTTCGCTGAAGCCGACAAAGCCGTAGCGGACCAGGTTGATCATGTAGAAGATCGGGTCGAAGCGGGTCAGGGTCTCGAAGGGCTGCGGCAGCAGGGCGGCGGAGTAGAAGACGCCGCCGAGGAAGATCAGCGGCTGCAGGACGAAGGTCTGGGCGAAGGCGACGTCGTCGAACTGCTCGGCGCGGACGCCGATCAGGACGCCGAGCTGGCTGAAGAAGAAGCCGACCAGGGCGAGGGACGGGATCAGGACGAGGACGTGCTCGACGGGCAAGCCGACGAGGACCACCGAGACGATGAAGGTGAGGAACGCCACGGCCAGCCCGCGCATGAAGCCGCCGAGCGAGAAGGCGAGCAGCAGCTCGGCCGGCGAGGCGGGCGAGGAGAGCTGGTCCTGGATCGCCCCCTGGAACTTCTGCTGCAGGATCGAGGAGCTGTTGTTGGTGAAGGCGTTGGTCGAGAAGGCCATCATGATCAGGCCGGGGATGACGAAGAGGATGTAGTCGATCCCGTGCAGGTGCTTGATCCGCGAGCCGAGGGCAGCGCCGAAGACGGTGATGTAGAGGAACGTTTCCAGCATCGGCGCGCCGATCGTCTGCTTCTTGATCTTCAAGAAGCGGTTGCACTCGCGGCGCCAGAGGGTGGCGAAGCGGATCTGCGCGGCCGTCATCGGGAGGTTCATGCCTCGACCTCGTCGGCACTGAGCTCGATGTGCGAGCGGGAGAGCTCTTTGCGGCCGACCAGCGCCAGGTAGGCGTCCTCGAGGTTGGGGACGTCGAAGCGCTCGGCGAGTTCCGGGCTGGTGCCCTCGGCGACGATCTGTCCGTCGGCGATGAAGGCGATCCGGTCGCAGAGCTGCTCGGCCTCCTCGAGGTAGTGCGTGGTGAGGAGGATCGTCGTCCCTTCCTGGTTGATTTTCTGGACGTAGTGCCAGAGCTCGAGCCGCAGCTCGACGTCGACGCCGGCGGTGGGCTCGTCGAGGATCAACAGGCGCGGCCGGTGCATCACCGCGCGGGCCAGGATCAGCCGCCGTTTCATCCCGCCCGAGAGGGTGCGGGTGCGTTCGTCTCGCTTCTCGGTCAGCGAGAAGGTCTCAAGCAGCTCCTTGGTCCGATCGCGGCGCTCGCGCTTGGGCATCCCGAAGTAGCCGGCGTGGTAGTCAAGCGTCTCCTCGACGGTGAGGAACCAGTCAACGTTTGGCTCCTGGGGGGCGAGGCCGACCGCCTGGCGGGCCTCGGCGTAGTTGGCGATCGCGTCGTGGCCGAAGATCGAGATCGAGCCGCCGGTCGGCTGCGCCAGCCCGGTCGTGCAGTGGATCAGCGTCGACTTACCGGCCCCGTTGGGTCCGAGCAGGCCGAAGAACTCCCCCTCCTCGATCTCGAGGGAGACGCCGCGCAGCGCCTCCACCCCGGTCGGGTAGCGCTTCTCCAGGTCAGTGATATCGAGTGCCTTCATCGCGAGGGACGACTCTAGCCATAGGCTGCACTCGTGCCCGCGCCGCTGCTTGCCGTCGATGCTCCCTCGATGCTGTTCCGCGCCTTCTACGCGCTGCCGAAGACGATCACGGGGCCGGACGGGCGGCCGGTCAACGCGCTGCTGGGGACGGCGAACCTGATCCTGCGCGAGGTCGAAGTGCACGAGCCGCGGGCGGTGGTGCTCTGCTTCGGGCCCGACGCTGCCGCCTACCGGACCGAGCTCTACCCCGCCTACCACGCCGAGCGCGAGGAGGCGATGCCCGACGAGCTGCCGCACCAGTTCGCTGACTGCCGCGAGTTCTTCGAGGCTTTCGGGTGGACGGTGACGACCGCCGAGGACCTCGAGGCCGACGATCTGCTGGGGACCTATGCGCGGCTGGAGGCCAAAGCGGGGGGCCACGCGCTGCTGCTGACTGGCGACCGCGACATGTACCAGTGCGCGACCGAGGACGTGACCGTGCTCTACGTGAAAACCGGCGGCGGCAAAGGCGCCGAAGAGGTCGGCCCGGCCGAGGTGCGCGAGCGCTACGGGATCGATCCCGAGCTGGTCCCCGACTTCATCGCCCTGCGCGGCGACCCCTCCGACGGCCTCCCCGGCGCCAAGGGCGTCGGGCCGAAGACCGCGGCCGAGTTGTTGCGCGAGCACGGCTCGTTGGAGGCGATCCTCGACAGCGCGATCCGCGAGCGCCGCCCGGCGCTAAGGGCGGCGCTGATCGAAGGCCGCGAGGACCTGCTCAAGTTCAAGGACATCGCGATGTTGCGGGACGCAAAGGTGAAGCGCCCCAAGGATGCGACGACGGATTGGTTGGGCGCGGCTGCGGCTGCGCGCGAGCGGGGGATGAAACGACTCGCGGAGCGGTTGGAGGCGCGAGCGAGCTAGGGGCGTGGCGCTTTTTGGTCCCCTGAGGACGCATAAAGCGACACGAGTCCCCACGCCGAGACGATCGCCCAGACGCCCTCGAGGAGAACGAATCCCCACTGCTCGGCGATCACCGCGAGGACGGCGAGGATCGCCGAGCCGACGAGGTTGAGCGCGAGGTAGAGGCGCGAGTCGGGGCGCATGCGTTCGAGCTGCACCGCCGTGAAGGCCGCGAGGATCAGCAGCGCGCCGACGATCTGAACGACCTGGTCCACCGGGCGAGCGTATTGACCGTGTCGCTTTAGTGGACATATAGAAGACAAAAGCGACACGGCCGAGTACCGTCGCGCCGTGGATCAAGCTGCATTACCCCTCTTCGACTACGGGCAATTGCGCAAGCGCTGGCGCTACGTCGCAGTCTTCGCCGAGGAGCTGATGCTCTGCGCGGCGCGGGCTGAGGTCGGGCCGATGGCGCAATCGTTCTGGGTCCTATGGGACCGGGAGCGACGACAGCAGTGGGCGCACACGAATCCGCTTCCCGGCAGCCGCGAGGTGATCCTCGACGGGTCGCGGCTCGAAATCGACGGGCCGGGCCTGCGCGCGAGCCTCGAGCTGGGCGAGGTCACCCCGATCGAGGCCACCTGCCCCAGCGGCAAAAGCTTCGCCTGGACCCGCAAGCGAGCCGGGATGCCGGTCGCGGGCACGGTCGAGATCCCTGGCCACCGCTGGGAGATCGCCGGCCACGGCCTCGACGACGAGTCGGCCGGGCATCACCAGCGCCACACCCATTGGCGCTGGTCGGCGGGCGTCGGCGAGTCGGTCGAGGGACGAAACCTCGCCTGGAACCTGGTCGAAGGGATCAACGATCCGCCGCAGGGCAGCGAGCGGGCGATCTGGGTCGACGGCGACCCCACGGAGCCGCCGGCGGTCCGCTTCCGCGGCCTCGACGGGATCGACCTCGGCGAGGCCGGCTCGCTCGAATTCGCCCCCGAGTCCCGCCACGCCCACGACGACAACTACCTGCTGATCCGCTCCCGCTACCGCCACCGCTTCGGCAGCTTCAGCGGCTCGCTCGGCGGCCTCGACCTCTCCCAGGGACTAGGCGTGATGGAGGAACACGACGCCCTCTGGTGAGCGCATCCGATTCTCGGCACACCCCGCTGTGCAAAGAATCGGATGCGGAAACTAGCTCCGGTGCTCAGGGTTCGGCGAGTCGAAGCGGCAGCCGGCTTCCCACTCTTTCGGCTGGTTGCCGTGGGCGGGGATGCCGCCGGCGTCCTTGAGGATCCGAGCCAGGTGCATCAGGTTCCAGGCGGCGAAGGTGGTGTTGCGGTTGGTGAAGTCGTTGTCGGGGCCGCCGGAGCCGTCGTCGAGGTAGGACGGGCCGGGGCCGGCCTCGCCGATCCAGCCGGAATCGGCCTGGGGCGGGATCGTGTAGCCGAGGTGCTGCAGCGAGTAGAGGACGTTCATCGCGCAGTGCTTGATCCCGTCCTCGTTGCCGGTGACGATGCAGCCGCCGACGCGGCCGTAGTAGGCCCACTGGCCCTGGTCGTTCAGCAGGTGCGAGTTTCCGTAGAGGCGCTCGATCGCGTGGGTCGCGACCGAGGACTTCTCCCCCAGCCAGATCGGCATCCCGAGGACAAGGATGTCGGCGGCCATCACCCGCTCGTAGATCGCCGGCCACTCGTCGCGCTCCCAGCCGTGTTCGGTCATGTCAGGCCAGACGCCGATCGCGATCTCGTGATCGACCCAGCGCAGGCAGTCGACCTCGACCCCCTGCGCCCGCATCACCGCCATCGACTTGTCCATCAGGCCTTGCGTGTTGGAGACCTCGGGGCTGCGCTTCAACGTGCAGTTGATGAACAGCGCCTTGAGGTCGGAGTAGTCGGTTTGGGGCATGTCGGTGGTGTCTCCCTTTCGTCAGCCGGTTGGCGCGAGCCTCCCACATCGCCCCTTACAGACGTGTGAACTACCAGGTGTCGACGAAGCGGTGGGCGCCGGGTGGTCGGGCGTCGCCGGCGGCGACGAGGGTCGAGGCGATCAGGGAGCGGGTCTCCGCGGGATCGATCACGTCGTCGAGCTCGAACAGGGCGGCGGCGTTCAACGCCTTCGCGTTCTCTTCGGCCTGGGCGGTGAGGTCGCGGACCCGCTGCTCGCGCTCTGCCTCGTCCGGGATCGCCTCGAGCTCCTTGCGCAGCGCCAGCCGAACCGCCCCCTCCAGCCCCATCGGCCCGAGGTGGGCGCTCGGCCAGGCGACCGTCAGCAGCGGCTCGTGGAGGCTGCCGCCGACCATCGCCTGGGCGCCGAGGCCGTAGCCGCGGCGAAGGATCACGGCGATCAGCGGCACCCGCAGGGCGGCGCCGGCGACCAAAAGCCGCGAGGCATGGCGAACGAGCCCGGTCGCCTCGGCGTCGGGACCGACCATGTAGCCGGGGGTATCGACGAGGGAGATGACCGGCAGCCCGAAGGCGTCGCAGAGCTGCAGCAGCCGCGCCGCCTTGTCACTGGCGTCAGAGGTGATGGCGCCAGCGGTGTGGCGGGTGTCGTTGGCGATGATCCCCAGTGGCCGGCCCTCGATCCGCGCCAGCGCGGTCACCATCTCCGGGGCGAAGCGCTCGCGCAGGAAGGTGACCGAGCCCTCGTCGCAGAGGGTCTCGACGATTGGCCGCGGGTCGTAGGCGCGGCGCTTGCGCTCAGGGACCAGCTCCCGCAGGCGCGCCTGATCGGGTGCGGGGCCGGGCGCGGTCGCGCCTTGGAAGTAGGCGAGCAGCTTCTTCGTCGCCGCGGTCGCCTCCGCCTCATCGGCGCAGACGAGGTCGACGACCCCGTTCGGCGCCTGCATCCCGATCGGCCCGACCTCGTCGGGCGGGACGTCGCCAAGGCCGCCGCCGGCGATCATCGCCGGCCCGCCCATCCCCAGCGAGCTCGCCTCGGTCGCCACGATTAAGTCCGCGCAGCCGGCGATCACCGCGTTGCCGGCGAAGCAGCGGCCGTGGACGACAGCGATCCGGGGCACCAGGCCGGAGAGCTTCGCCCAGAGCGCGAAGGCGCGGGTGTCGAGGGCGGAGACGACGGGGTAATCGGTGTCGCCGGGGCGCCCTCCCCCACCCTCGGCGTAGAAGACGACCGGCAGCCGCATCCGCTCGATCAGCTCGAAGAGACGGTCCTTCTTACGGTGGCCGAGCGCCCCCTGGGTCCCGGCCAGCACCGTGTAGTCGTAGGAGAGAACGGCGCAGGCGGCGCGCTCGGGCTCGAAGAGGTCGCCGTTGACGCGGGCGGTGCCGCCAAGCAGACCGTCGCCAGGGGTGCGGGCGATCAGGTCCTCGAGCTCGCGGCGCCCGCGCTGGGCGGCGATCGCGTAGCGCCCGTACTCGACGAAGGAGCCGGGATCGACGAGGTCGGCGAGGTTCTCGCGGGCGGTGCGCCCGCCGGCCGCGTGCCGCCGCTCGACCGCATCGGGCCGCGCCGCGTCCTCGGTCAGCGCCCGCCGCGCCAGCAGCTCCGCCAGATCCTCTCGCTCCCCCTCGGGCACGGGGGCATCTTTCCACTACCGGCGGGAGCTAGCCGCGGATGGCTTTGCCGACGAGGTGCTTGAGGCGGGTTTTATCGCGCTTGGAGAGGTTGTCCGGCCGACCCTTGGACTTCTTCAGCAGGTTCCAGAACTCGGTCTGTTCGCGCTGGCTGAGGTTGCCCTCGATCCGGTCGCGGCCCTTCTTCAGCAGCCAGAGGCTGGCGACCCAGACTTTCGCCCACGGGACCCGTTTCCAGAGGTGGGGCGCAGCTTTGCGGGCGAGCCAGAACGGCATCCTGGCTCCGGGGTTATTCGACCACTTCGACGGTGCCGTGCATCGTCGGGTGGATTTCGCAGAAGTAGGTGTAGGTGCCGGGTTCCTTGAAGGTCGCCGAGCCGATCTTGCCTTCCTCGATCGTGCCGGTGTCGAAGCTGCCGTCGTCGGCGGTCGCCGTGTGGGGGGCGGAGTCCTCGTTCTGCCAGATCACCTTGCCGCCGGCCTGGACCACGACCGGGTCGGGTTCGTAGCTGAATTCGACGATCTGGACTTTTTCGGACTTCTGGGCCTCGCCGCTCGGGGCGGGTTCGCTTTCGGTTTCTTCGGTCGCTTCTTCGCCGGTTTCACCGGCTTCCTCGCCCGCTTCTTCAGCCGCTTCGCCTGCTTCTTCGCCGCCTTCTTCCACTTCTTCGGCGACCGAAGGCACCGGTTCAGAGGAGTCGGAGCCGCCGCCCCCGCAAGCGGCAAGGCCGAGGGAGAGGGCGACCAGGGCAGCGAGGAGCAGCGGCTTCGAGCTCATTGGCTGTGTGTACCCACTCGAGCACGGGCCAATCACGGGCTCGGCGAATCAGTCACCGCCCGCGGTTAGCCTGCGGCCGGTGATCACCGGGCCCCGCGGGCGCTGGGTGACGGCCGCGGTCTGGCTCCTGCTCGGGGCGGCCGGGCTCGTCGCCCACTCGCACATCGATGACGTGACCGCCGCCGGGCAGAGCAGCTTCCTGCCCGCCGACGCCGAATCGACCCGGGCGGTCGAGGCGCTGCAGAACGCCTCGGGGGGCAGCGAAGAGGTGCCGGTCGTGGTCGTCTTCGAACGACCCGGCGGGCTGACGAAGCGGGATCTGCGGGCGATCGGGGCGATCGGCGACGGCCTCGACCGGCTGGCGCTGACCGGGGCGACGCCGGTCCTCAACCCGTTCTCGGGCGCGCCCCGCTACCGGCGCAGCCTCGCCGCGGTGGCGCGGGTCGCCAACGGCGTCGGCCCGATCTCCCGCGACGGCGACGCCGCGCTGCTCTTTCTCGCGATCGACGCCCAGAACCGCGGCGCCGTCGTCCACGGGGTCGACAAGACCCGCGCTTACCTCCACGCCCACGTGCCGGCGGGGATGCGGGCTTTCGTCACCGGCCCTGGCGGGATCGCCGCCGACCTCGAGGCGACCGCCTCCGAAGCCGCCCACACGCTGCTCTTCGCCACCGTCGGCCTCGTCCTCCTGCTGTTGCTGCTCGTCTACCGAGCGCCGATCCTGGCCCTCCTCCCCCTCATAGCGGTCGGGGCCGCCTACCTCGTTGCGGTCGGCCTCGCCTACCTCCTGATCGAGGCCGGCTGGATCACCGTCAACAGCGAGGGCACCATGCTCCTGCTGGTCCTGATCTTCGGCGCCGGGACCGACTACTCCCTGCTCCTCGTCCACCGCTACCGAGAAGAGCTAGCGCTCGATCGGAGCCAAGCCCTCGACAGAGCTGTCCGCGAGAGCCGGCCGGCGCTTGCCGCCTCGGCCGGGACGGTGATCGCGGCGATGCTGGTCCTGCTTGCCGCCGACCTCGAGTCGACCCACTGGCTCGGCCCGATCCTGGCGCTCGGGATCGCCGTCATGCTCGCCGCCGCCTTCACCCTCCTACCGGCGCTGCTGGCGATCCTCGGCGATCGCGCCTTCTGGTCGCCTCTGGGGCGCGATCGTCAATCCCGTGGTTCCTTTCGCACCGATGGCGTGCAAAAGGAACCACGGGATGTGTGGGAGCGGGTGGCGGGGCTGGTGCGGCGGCGCTCGGGGACGATCGTGGTCTCGGTACTCGCGCTGCTGGCGGTGCTTTGCCTCGGGAACTCGACGAATCACGACACGCTCGGGTTCGGGCAAGGGGTGACGAAGCCGACCAACTCGAGCGAAGGGAACGAAGCGCTGGAAAGGCACTTCCCGCCCGGGCTCTCCTCACCGCTGACCGCGGTCGTCGAAGCGGACCTCGCGCCGGCGGTGGTGCGCGGGATGCAGCGCCTCGGCAGCGTCCAGCTTGCCCTGCCGACGCCGGTTCCCGGCAACCCCACCGAGGCGTTGGTCGCCCTCGTCCTCCACGGCAACCCCTACGGCAGCGACGCCGCTGAAGCGGTGAAGGCGATCCGTGCCCGGCTCCACGCCCTCGACCCCGGCGGCCTGCTCGGCGGCATCCCGGCCGAGAACCTCGACGTCGAGCAGACCAACGCCCGAGACACGAAGCTGATCATCCCGCTCGTCCTCCTCGTCGTCGGCCTAATCCTAATCGCGGTCCTGCGGGCGCTGGTCGCCCCCGCCTACCTAATCGCGACCGTCGTCCTCTCCTTCGCCGCCACCCTCGGCCTCGCCACCTTCGCCTTCACCGAGGTCTTTCAGACCGAAGGGATCGCCTTCAACCTCGAGCTGATGGCGTTCATCTTCCTCGTCGCCCTCGGGGTCGACTACAACATCTTCCTGATGACCCGGGCCCGCGAGGAGGCCGCCACGCAGGGCACCCGCGAGGGCGTCCTCGCCGCCCTGGTCCACACCGGCGGCGTCGTCACCGGCGCCGGCCTGATCCTCGCCGGCACCTTCGCCACCCTCACCCTGCTGCCGCTGGAGGAGCTCGTCCAGATCGGCGCCACCGTCGCCTTCGGCGTCCTCCTCGACACCTTCCTCGTCCGCGCCCTGCTGATCCCCGCGATCACCTACCGCCTAGGCGACCGCGCCTGGTGGCCCTCCCGAACTGCATCAACTTCTACACCCAGCAGAAGTAGAAGTTGATGCAGTTCGAAAATCGCGGCTAGCTAGTAGCCGGGCGAGCGCTTCATCCGTTTGCGCTCGTGCTCATGGGCGCCGCCCTTCTCGTCGAGGACCTTGCAGGCCTGGTCGATGTCATCGGCGAGGCGGTCGACCTGCTGGCGACCTAGCGTCTCCTTGACCAGCGCCCGCATCACCTTCACCTCCTGGGCGTCGGGGGGCATCGTGTAGGCAGGGAGCATCCAGCCGCGCTCGGCCGAAAGCTGCCAGGAGACGTCGAACTCGTCGTAGTCGTGCTCGCCGGCGAGCTTGAAGGCGACCAGCGGCAGCTGCTCTTT
>Ga0068852_100000463_pt1 | contig 26797 bp, 25 predicted proteins | sample KBSCornC22_FD_66594 | JGI IMG/M metagenome (GOLD analysis project Ga0068852, IMG submission 66594) | Corn rhizosphere microbial communities from Kellogg Biological Station, Michigan, USA - KBS Corn C2-2 | ecosystem: Host-associated > Plants > Roots > Rhizosphere > Soil ... | reverse complement strand
CGGAAGGGGACAGCCACAACCGCCATCGTGGTGCGGACCAATGGCTGTTCGTCGAATCGGGCACGGGAGTCGCCACGGTCAATGGCCGCCGCTACCCCGTGAAGGCCGGCTCGCTGATGCTGATCGAGCGTGGCGACGAGCACAGGATACTCAACAACGGGCGGGCGATGCTGCGGACGCTGAATTTCTACGTGCCTCCGGCCTATGACGAAGACGGTGACGAGCTGCCGCGCGGGAAGCGCTGATGTCCGCCTCCGGTTCGGCGAGGGCGGTGCTCTACGCGCTGGGCGCGAATGCTGCCATCGCGATCGCGAAGACGGTGGCCGCGGTCATCACCGGCTCGCAATCCATGATCGCGGAAGCGGTGCATTCCGGCGCCGACTGCGGCAACCAGCTCCTGCTGTTGCTCGGCATGCGGCAGGCGAAGCAGCCGGCAAGCGCCGACTACCCCCTGGGGTTCGGCAAGGAGCAGTACTTCTGGTCGTTCATCGTGGCGATCCTGCTCTTCAGCGTGGGCGGGCTCTTCTCGGTCTACGAGGGGTGGCACAAGCTGAAGGCGCCCGAGGGGATGCAGTCCCCGCTGGTGGCGCTCGGGGTCCTTGCGTTCGGCATCGTCGCGGAGAGCTTCTCGATGTGGGGCGCCATGCACGAGATCGAGAAGCACCGCGCGGGCCGCTCCCTGTGGAAGTGGTTCCGCACGACGCGCGATTCCGAGCTGGTGGTGATCTTCGGCGAGGACCTGGCGGCCCTGCTGGGGCTGGTGATCGCGTTCGTGGCGGTGCTGCTCGCCTGGCAGACGGGCAATGGAATCTACGACGCGTTGGGCAGCATCGCGATCGGCTCGCTGCTGATCGTGGTGGCGGTGATGGTGGCGATCGAGGTGAAGGCGCTGCTCGTGGGGCAGGGCGTGGAAGCGCCGGTGCGGCGCGAGATGATCGCCTTCATCGAGGCGCAACCGCCCGTGGTGCGCGTGATCGACCTGCTCACGCTGCACATGGGCGCGGACGTGATGGTCGCGGTGAAGGCCGAGATGCACGAGGCCGGCTCCACGCGCGCGCTCGTCGACGAGATCAACGCGGTGGAGGCCGCGTTTCGCGTGCGCTTCCCGCAGGCGAGCTGGGTCTTCTTCGAGCCGGATGTGCGCTGAACGCTCAGCGATGCCGGCGGTTCCAGAGCAGGATGGCGCCGCCCGTGATCGCCGCGAGCAGCACCATCGCGTTGCCCACGACGAACACGACGTCGCCCTTGATCGCGCTGTACACGAGGAAGAGCGTCGAGGCGGTGACCTGCCCGAGGAAGAAAAGTTTGCTGATGCCGTGCTTCACCCGGTCGCGCCATTGCTTCCACGCCTGGCCGGCCATGGTGACGAAGAGGGCAAGCACGGCGCCCCAGCCGATGATTTCTGGAATATCCACGGGTAAAATCGCGTTCGCCATGGGACTGGGTACAACAATCAATCGTTCCGCCGGGAAATGACAGGGTGACGAAGCTCGAATCGCAAGTGGCTGCCTATTCCGATGTCTCCGCGACCGGCATCGAGGGCGTGGACGACATCCTCTGCGGCGGCCTCACGCCGTACCGCCTCTACCTCGTCGAGGGCGTGCCCGGCTCGGGCAAGACCACGCTCGCGATGCAATACCTGCTCGAAGGCGCGCGGCTCGGCGAGTCCGTGCTCTACGTGACGCTGTCGGAAACCGAGGAAGAGCTGCGCTCGATGGCCAAGTCGCATGGCTGGTCCATGGAGGGCGTGAGCATCCGCGAGCTGGTGCCGCCGGAGGAAAGCCTGCAGCCGGCGGAGCAGTACACCATGTTCCATCCCGCGGAGGTGGAGCTGTCGGAGACCACGCGCACCATCCTCACCGACGTCGAGCGCCTGAAACCCACGCGCCTCGTGTTCGATTCCCTCTCGGAGCTGCGCCTGCTCGCGGGCGATTCCCTGCGCTATCGCCGCCAGCTCCTCGCGCTGAAGCAGTTCTTCCGTGGCCGGCGCTGCACCGTCCTGCTGCTCGACGACCTCACCAGCAGCGGACGCGACCTGCAGGTGCAGAGCATCGCCCACGGCGTGCTGGTGCTGGAGCAGCTCACGCCCGAGTACGGCGCCGATCGCCGGCGCATGCGCGTGCTGAAGCACCGCGGGCGGCGTTTCCGCGGCGGATACCACGATTACGTCATCGGCACCGGCGGCCTCACGGTCTTCCCGCGGCTGGTTGCCTCCGAGCATCGCCGCGGGCTGCATGAGCAGAAGCTCTCGAGCGGCATCGAGGGGCTGGACCGGCTCCTGGGCGGCGGCATCGAGCGCGGCACCAGCACGCTGATGGTGGGCTCCGCGGGCACCGGCAAGTCGTCGCTCGCGGCGCAGTTCATCGCCGCCGCGGCCGAGCGCGGCCAGTACTCGGCCATGTACATCTTCGACGAGAGCACCAACACGCTGGTCTCCCGCATGCTCGGGCTCGGCGTGGACCTCCGCAAGCACCTCGACGAGGGCCGCATCGCCATCCGCCAGGTCGATCCCGCGGAGCTCACGCCGGGGGAATTCGCGCACAACATCCGCCACGACGTGGAGATCAACAACGCCGCGATCGTGGTGATCGACAGCCTCAACGGCTACCTCAACGCCATGCCCGGGGAGCGCTACCTCACGATCCACCTGCACGAAATGCTCATGTACCTGGGCGAGCGCGGCGTGGCGACCATCCTCATCGGGGCGCACCAGGGTGTCATCGGCACGCAGATGTTCACCCCGGTGGACGCGAGCTACCTCGCCGATGCGGTCGTGATGCTGCGCTACTTCGAGAGCCGCGGGCAGGTGCGCCAGGCCATCTCGGTGATGAAGAAGCGCGGCGGCGCCCACGAACGCACCATCCGCGAGTTCTCGATCGACGCCGGCGGCATGCACGTGGGCGAGCCGCTGCGCGAGTTCCGTGGCGTGCTGACGGGCGTCCCGATCTACGAGGCGGCGGCGGCCGCCCAGGACATGAACCGCTGACATGAACGACACGATCCGGCCCGTGCTCGAGCGGCGCCTGCTGATCCTCGCGCCCACGGGCCGCGATGCGCCTCTCACCCAATCCGTGCTTGCGGAAGCGGGGCTGCGGGCGGTCGTGTGCGACAGCCTCAACGGCCTCTTCCAGGAAATGGCGCAGGGAGCGGGCGCGCTGATCATCTCCGAAGAGGCGCTGCTGGAAGAGACCTCGCTCTACTACCTCGGCGACCGCCTGTCGCGGCAGCCGCCGTGGTCCGACCTGCCGGTGCTGCTGCTGGCGCACCACGGTGCGGATTCCCCGGCGGTGCGCCAGGCGGTGCGCTCGCTCGGCAACGTGACGCTCCTCGAGCGACCCGTGCGCGTGGCTTCCCTCGTCACCGCCGCGCAGACGGCGCTGCGCGCGCGCCAGCGCCAGTACCACGCTCGCGAGCACCTGCACGAGCTCGACCACGTCGCGGGCCAGTTGCGCGAGAGCGAAGGCCGGCTGAAGGCCCTGTTCGCGAACGCCGCGGTGGGCATCGCCGAGCTCACTCCCCGCGGCCGCTTCACGCTCGTGAACGACGCGCTGTGCGAGCTGCTGCGCGAGTCGCGCGAGCGCCTGCTCGCCACCGATCTCGCGGATGTCACGCACGAGGACGACCGCGCGGACCTCCTCTCGGTCATCGGGCGCGTCGTTCGCGGGGAGCAGGAGACCTTCGTCGGCGAGCGCCGCTTCGTGCGCCCGGACGGCAGCGTGATCTGGGTGAAGCTCTCGGTCGCGGTGTCGCGGGAGCCGGGCGAAGTCCGCGGCGTGGCCGTGATCGAGGACGTCACCGAACGCAAGCAGGCGGAGGAGGACCTGCGCGAGGCCGACCGCCGCAAGGACGAATTCCTCGCGACCCTCGCCCACGAGCTGCGCAATCCGCTTGCGCCCATCCGCAACTCGCTGCACATCTTCCGCATGGCCGGCGTGCAGGATCCGGCCGTGGCGCGCGTGACCGACATGATGGAGCGGCAGGTGCAGCACATGGTGCGCATGGTCGACGACCTGATCGAGGTCTCGCGCATCAGCCGCGGCAAGATCGAGCTGCGCCGCGAGCGCGTGGAGCTTGCCGGCGTGCTGCGCAACGCCGTGGATACGAGCCTGCCGCTCATCGAGGCCGGCAAGCACAAGCTGTCGGTGGAGATCCCGACCGACACGGTGGTCCTCGACGCGGACCCGGTGCGCCTCGCGCAGGTGTTCGCGAACCTGCTCAACAACGCGGCCAAGTACACGCCGCCGGGTGGCCAGATCGGGCTGCACGTGGAGCTCGCCGACCGCCAGGCCACGATCTGCGTCACCGACACCGGCGAGGGCATTCCGGCGAACATGCTGTCGCGTGTCTTCAACATGTTCACGCAGGTCAACACCGGGTCGCGTGCCCAGGGCGGGCTCGGCATCGGCCTTACGCTCGCGCGCACGCTCGTGCACCTGCACGGCGGAACCATCGAGGCGAAGAGCGAGGGCCTCGACCGCGGCTGCCAGTTCCTCGTGCGCCTGCCGATCCTCGCGCGCGAGGCGCAGGCGCTGCCCGCGTTGCAGCCGCAGCAGGCGCACCTGCGCACGCTCGAGCATCGCCGCGTGCTGGTCGTGGACGACAACGAGGACGCCGCCGACAGCCTCGGCATGCTGCTCGAGTTCCTCGGCGCCGAGGTGAAGGTGGTGCACGACGGCAAGTCCGCGCTGGAAGCGATGAAGACCTTCCGCCCCGCGGTGGTCCTCCTCGACCTCGGCATGCCCGGCATGAACGGCCTGGAAGTGGCGCGGCGCATGCGCGAGGATCCGGAATTCCGCAAGACCACGCTCGTCGCGGTCACGGGCTGGGGCCAGCGGGAGGACCGGCGTCGCACGCACGAGGCGGGCTTCGATTACCACCTCGTGAAGCCCGCGGACGTGGGCGCGCTGCAATCCATCCTCAGGCTGCACGAGAGCGACCCGGCATCGGCGGTGCGCCATTAGCGCCCCCGGGGCGTCGCCAGCCGCCATCGCGCAGGGCCTCGACGCCGCCTCGATCCGCGCCGCGGCCGACCGCATCGCGCCGTGGATTCGCCGCACGCCCGTGATCGAGGTCGACGGCGCCGATTTCGGCTGCGGGGGCATCCGCATCGCGTTCAAGCTCGAGTTCCTGCAGCACGCGGGCTCCTTCAAGACGCGCGGCGCGTTCAACAGCCTCCTGTCGCATGCGATCCCGGATGCCGGCGTCTGCGCCGCTTCGGGCGGCAACCATGGCGCGGCCGTCGCCTTCGCGGCGATGAAGCGGGGCGTACCCGCGACGATCTTCGTGCCGACGGTCGCTTCCCCGGCGAAGGTGGAGCAGATCCGCGGCTACGGCGCCCACCTCGAGATCGGCGGCGACCGCTACGCCGATGCGCTCGAGGCGAGCGAGCGCTGGATCGCCGAAAGCGGCGCCCTCGCCATCCACGCATTCGACCAGGTGGAGACGCTGCAGGGGCAGGCGACCGTTGCCGTGGAGTACGAGCGGCAGGCCGCCCCGCTCGACGCACTGCTGGTGGCGGTCGGTGGCGGCGGCCTCGCGGGCGGAATCTCGGCCTGGTTCGCAGGTCGAGTGCCGGTGGTGGGCGTGGAGCCCGAAGCTGCGCCGACGCTCACGCGCGCGCTCGAGGCGGGAGAGCCAGTCGATGCCCCCGCAGGCGGCATCGCGGCCGATTCGCTCGCCCCGCGGCGCGTCGGCAAGCTCATGCTGCCGCTCGCGCAGCGCTACATGGCGGGCACGGTGCTGGTCACGGACGACGCGATCCGCGCCGCACAGGCGGCGTTATGGAAGACGCTTCGCATCGTCGCGGAGCCGGGCGGGGCGGCCGCGCTCGCGGCGCTCATGTCCGGCGCGTGGAAGCCGCCGGCGAGGGGCACCGTCGGCGTGCTTCTCTGCGGGGCCAACACGAACGTGGTGGAGTTCAGGTAGGGCGCAAGGCAAAAGGCGCAAGGCGCGAGGCGCGAGGCGCGAGGCCGCAGGAGGCTTCAACCACTCGCGCGCGGCCCTCAGCGTGGCTTGCGCTCGCCGCCGCGAATGCGCGTCACGGCCTTCTTGTGCGATTCCTCGATCTCCGGCACGCCGGTGTCGGGCTTGCCGTTGCGCAACCGCGTGCGCGCCTTCTCGGCGAGGGCGAGGTAGTTGCGACGCAGCTCCACGAGGTCCTCTTCCTCGAGCTCCTCGAGGTCGAGCAGCGCGTTGTGCGCGCCGGCGAGGCTGCGGATGATCTCGTCCAGCTTGATCTGGATGGCTTCGGCGTCGCGGTTCTGCGTGGCCTGGATCAGGAAGACCATCAGGAAGGTGACGATCGTGGTGCCGGTGTTGATCGTGAGCTGCCAGGTGTCGCTGTAGCCGAAGTACGGGCCGCTCACGGCCCAGATGGCCACCAGCGCCAGCGCGATGCAGAACGTGAGCGGACGCCCCGTGAGGCGGGATGTCAGCTTGGCAAAGCGCGTGAAGATGCTGGGGACCTTGGGCTGCACCATCCACTCCCGATCATTTATCCGAAGACAGATTCGCGGCGCAGTGCGTTCCCGCGACGGCGCGTCGGAGCCCGCCTACATTCAGAGCTGTGCGCTGAAAAGGGCGGCGAAGTGCTCCCACGCCTTCTCGTGCCACGGCCGCGCCGACCATTGCTCGTAGGTGATGCGGCGCGAGCGCTTGAGGTCGGCCTCGAAGTCGGCTGTCTGGCGGCGCGCGAACTCGCGGTCGTAGACGTTGAGGTTCGCCTCGTCGTTCAGGCGGAACGAGCGCGGATCGAAGTTCGTGGATCCGACCGAGGTCCACAGGCCATCCACGATCAGCACCTTGCAGTGGTACATCGTCGGCTGGAATTCGTACATCTCCGCGCCGCCGGCGAGCACGCGGCCCCACAGCGCACGCGACGCACGGCGCACGAGCTGCGCATCCGTGTGCGGGCCGGGCATGATGATGCGCACCTTCACGCCGCGCTTCATCGCCGCCTCGAGCGTCTCGAGCGCGACCTCGTCCGGGACGAAGTACGCCATCGCGAGGTCGATCGTGCGGCTCGAGGCCGCGATCGCCGCGAGGTACATGAGGTGGATGCTTTCGGCGCCGCCCTCGCGCGAGCTCTTGAAGACCTGCGCCAGCTCCTGCCCCTGCGGCTCGATCGCGGGGAAGTACGCCTCGCCCATCAGCACCTTGCCGGTGACCTTGGTCCAGTTGTCGATGAACGCCGCCTGCATCTGGGCCACGGCCGGCCCCTCGATGCGGAAGTGCGTGTCGCGCCAATGCTCCGCGTCCTGCGCGTGGCCGCTCCAGTCGTCGCCGATGCCGACGCCCCCGGTGAAGCCGATGCGGCCGTCCACCACGAGCAGCTTGCGGTGCGTACGGTTGTTCAGCCGGTCGATGGTGTACCAGCGCAGCGGATGGTAGCGGCGGATCTCGATGCCCGAGGACTCCATCTGCGCGAGCTGCTGCTTGTCCATCTTCTGGCTGCCGACCCAGTCGAGCAGCACGTGCACCTTCACGCCGGCACGCGCACGGTCGCTCAGGGCGTCGGCGAAAGCCTGGCCGATCCGGCCTTCCCAGTAGATGTACGTCTCGAAATCGATCGTGCTGCGTGCCGACGAGATGGCCTGCAGCATCGAGGGAAAGATCTCGTCACCGTTGAGCAGCGTCTGCGTGCGGTTGCCGCCGACCAGCGCCGGCCCCAGCAGCACGCCCATGCTGCGCACGAACTGCGGCGAGGCCACGTCGTATTCGTGCTCGACGCGCCAGGTGATCTTCTTCTCGCCCTCGCTGAAGAGGTTCACCGCCAGCAGCGTGGCGATGGCGCTCACGAGCACGAGCAGGACGAGCTTGGGTACCGAGGTTCTCATGCGTCCTGGGGGTGATCAGGGGACGCACCACAGACCCGCGTGCAACGCTTCAGTTCCTCCGGCGGCCGGGACAGAGGCTTGCCGCGAGCAGGCCGAAGAGCAGGTGGGCCACGAACGTGTCGGGCGTGCGCATCTCCTCGAACCAGCCGAAGAGCGCCGTGAAGCCGTGCAGGTTCGCCGCATACAACGCGATTCCGAATGCCATTCCGGCCAGCGGCGCCGCTTCGCGCGGGACGTCGCGCAGGACGCTGCGCAGCGCCGCCGTGTAGAGCACGGCGAGCGCGAAATGCACGCCGAGGCCGAGGACGACGATGCCGCCGTCGGACTCGTCGGCGGGTGCCAGCGCCGCAGGCCCGGCGACGATCGCGGCCATCATGCGCAGGAGCTTCCAGGGCGATTCGTCGTAGGCGGCGACGGAGATCGCGATCATCGCCGCCAGCGCGATGCTGCCGGCAACGAGGCCCGCCTCCACGACGCCTCCCACCTGCCATCGCACCTGCAGTCCCTGGAGCGGGTGCGGGAGGCGCTGCGCGATGCGGAGTTCGTTCATGGCGTGGTGCCGTTCAGGGAGCTGCATTGATTGGACTGCGCCATTCGGGCGGTGGCCATCGGCCGCGATGGAGCCGCGTGTAGGACGTCGCCGCGCGCCGCTGTCAGGCGCAAAGAACCGCGCCTTCACCGGCCAGCCGCGTGACCTCGGCGCCCGAATAGCCGATCGCCTGCAACACCTCGCGAGTATGCTCCCCGAGCATCGGCGCCGCTCGCGTGATCGACGCCGGCGTCTGCGAGAACTTCACCGGGTGGCCCAGCGCCTTCACGCGTCCGGCCTTCGGATGATCGACCTCGACCACCATCTCGCGCGCCTTCACCTGCGGGTCCGCCAGCATGTCGCCGATCTTGTTGACCGGGCCGACCGGCACGCCCGCGGCCTCGAAGTCGCGCACCCATTCCGCGGAAGGACGCGCGCGCAGTGCCTCGGCGATGAGGGGCGTGAGCACCTCCAGGTTGCGCATCCGGTCGCCGTTGGTGCGGAAACGCTGGTCGGCCGCGAGCTCGGGGTGCCCGATCACCTTCACGATGCGCTCCCAGTTAGCCTGGTTGGCGCCGCCGATGTTGATCCAGCCGTCCGCCGTCGGGAACGCCTGGTACGGCGCGGTGAGGATGTGCGCGGATCCCGACGGCTGCGGGTTCACGCCGGTCGCGAAGTAGATCGCCGATTGCCAATAGGTCTGCTGGATGCCCGCTTCCATGAGCGAGGTCTCGACCACCTGCCCGCGGCCGGTACGCTCGCGTGCCAGCAGCGCGGAGACGATGCCGAGGGCGGCGAAGATGCCGGCATTGATGTCCGCGATCGGCGTGCCGGACTTGACCGGCGCGCCCCCCGGCTCGCCGGTGATGCTCATGAGGCCGGAGAAGCCCTGCGCGATGAGGTCGAAGCCGCCCTTGTCGGCGTAGGGGCCGGTGCGGCCATAGCCCGAGACCGCGCAGTAGATGAGGCGCGGGTTCAGCTTCTCCAGCACGTCGTAGCCCAGGCCCAGCTTCTCCAGCGTACCCTTGCGGTAGTTTTCCGTCACCACGTCCGCATCGGCGAGGAGCCGCTTCACGACCTCGAGGCCGCCCGGTGTCTTCAGGTTCACCGCGATGCCGCGCTTGTTGCGGTTGAGCATCATGAATGCCGCCGACTCGCCGTTGATCGACGGCTCGGAGTAGCTGCGCGTGTCGTCGCCGCCGGGGAGCTTCTCCACCTTGATCACGTCCGCGCCCATGTCGGCGAGGAGCATGCCGCAGGTCGGGCCCGCCATGATCTGCGCGAGCTCGATGACCTTGATGCCGTCCAATGCACCCATTTCAAATTCCTTGAAAGAACGAAAGCGAAATACAAAAGCGAACACGGAGACCACGGAGAAGGCACCGTGCCTTTTGCGGGCCATGGAACGGGATGGCCTGGCCGTCCGTGGCGAAGTCGCCCTGCCCACTGAATTTCAAGGTGCCGTCATACCGTCGGCGTATCGAGCCGATATCGTCGTCGACGGCCAGGTGTCCGTTTTCTCCCTGGTCTCCGTGGTCTCCGTGCTTCTCCGTGTCCTGCGTGTCTCGGTTGAGGCGTAGATCATCTGCCTTCGAAAGCGGGCTTGTCCTTCGCGAGGAAAGCCTTGTATCCGATCCGGAAGTCCGCCGTACCGAAGCATGCGAACCCCTCGTCGTATTCCTCCGGCGTGAGCGGCTTCGCATCCCGCAGGCGGCGCGCGAATTTCTTGTGCCAGCGAGCCACGAGCGGCGCGCCGTCGGCGATGCGTTGCGCCGTGGCGCGCGCCTCGCCTTCGACCTCGCCGTCGGTCACCACGCGCGTGACGAGGCCCTTTTCCTTCGCCTCCCGCGCGTCGAACACGCGCCCCTCGAGGAGGATCTCGAGCGCCACGGCCTCGCCCGCGAGGGCGATGAGCGAGCCGATCTCGGCATAAGCCATCACGAGTCCCAGGCGGTTGATCGGCACGCCGAAGCGGCTCGACTCGCCGCAGATGCGCAGGTCGCACAGGCCCGCGATCTCGAGGCCGCCGCCCACGCAGATGCCGTGGATCTGCGCCACGACGGGATGGCGGCAACGGTCGATCGCTTCGATGGTGCGGCGCATGTCGGCGCCGTACGCCCGCGCCTGCTCCACGTTGGAGCGCTCGTTGGCGAACTCGGAGATGTCGTTACCGGGCGCGAAGGCCTTCGTGCCGGCCCCGCGCAGGATGATGCAGCGGATGGCGTCGTCGGCGGAAAGCGCCTCGAACACCTCGCCCAGGCGCTTCCACATGGGACGCGTGAGCGCGTTCAGCTTCTCCGGGCGGTTGAGGATGACGGTGGCGATGGGGCCGGCCGCATCCTGCACCAGGATGTTGTCTTGCATGGCGGCGATTGCAGGGCAGGGATTGCGAGTGGTCCCCGTAGTGTAAAGGGGACGGCCGCGGCCCGTCGCCGGACGGCGCCTAGCGGCGCTCGGGATCCTCGCGGCGCGGCGGGTTGCGCAGGCCCAGGCAGCCCGCGCCGAAGCCCGTGCAGCGGTGCGTGCGGTCCTGCGATTCGCGGCATTCGCTGCAACCGGAGGCCACGCCCATGCGGCGCGCGGGAATGGGCCCGATCACTGCCAGCTCGAAGTCCTTCATGGCACTCTCCGTGTGGGTTCAGCCCACCTTAGCCCCGGCGTCGCAGGCGGGCTTGACGAGGGTCAAGCCGGTACAATGAGGCCTGCATATCGGAATCCCGCCGTGTCCGCCGCCGCTCCCGCCGCCAACAGCTTCCGCACCGACGCCACCGTCATCTCGCTCGTCGGTTTCGCGCACGGCACCTCGCATTTCTTCCATTTCGTGATGCCACCGCTGTTCCCGTGGTTCATGCGCGATTTCGGCCTCACGTTCACGCAGGCCGGCGCCGCGATGACGATCTTCTTCGTGGTCTCCGGCGTGGGGCAGGCGCTCGCCGGTTTCGTCGTCGATCGCGTGGGCGGCTTTCGCGTGCTCGCCGGCGGCATCACCCTGCTGTCGCTCGCGGCGATGGCGCTTTCCGGGGCGCAGAACTACGCCATGCTGCTCGGCGCCGCCGCCGTGGCCGGGCTCGGCAACAGCGTCTTCCATCCGGCCGACTTCGCCATCCTCAACCGCCGCGTGTCGACTAACCGGCTGGGCCATGCATTCTCGGTCCACGGGCTCACGGGCAGCCTCGGCTGGGCCGCGGCACCCGTGTTCGTGATCGCGATCGCGCAGGCATGGAGCTGGCGTGCGGCGACCTTCTCGGCAGGCCTCGTGGGACTGGCCGCGCTTTCCTTCCTGGTGCTCAACCGCCACGTGATCGCGGACACCAGCGCGGGCGTGGATCGTGTGCGGCGCGGGGGCGGTTCCTTCTCGTTCCTGCGTGTGGGCGCCGTGTGGTTGTGCTTCGGTTTCTTCCTCGTCGCCGTGATGGCCTTCGGCGGCCTGCAGAATTTTGCCGCGCCCGTCTTCGAGCGTGCGTATGGCGTCTCGCTGGCGGTCGCCGCGAGCGGGCTCACGGCGTACCTCCTCGGCAGCGCCGCCGGCACCGGCACCGGCGGATTCTTCACCCGCGGCGAGCGCCAGGAGCGCCTCGTGGCCATCGCGCTCGGCAGCGCCGCCCTCTGCAGCATCGCCCTCGCGACAGCGGCGTTGCCCGCCTGGACCATCGTGGGCCTCATGGGGCTCATGGGATTCGGCGTGGGCTTCTCCGGGCCCTCGCGCGACATCCTCGTGCGCCGCGCCGCCACGAGCAGCTTCGGCGCCGCCGCCTACGGCCGCATCTACGGCTTCGTCTACTCGGGAATCGACAGCGGGCTCGCGTTCGCGCCGATCCTCTTCGGCGCGCTCATGGACCGCGGGCGGTATACGGGCGTGCTGTGGGGCGTGGCCACGCTGCAGACGCTCGCGATCTTCATGGCGCTGGGCGTGGGGTGGCGCGCACGGCAGCGCGCATGAACGGCTGCTCCAGGCCCTTCCACGAGATCCACCCGGCGGCCACGGCGCTCGCGAGGTAGAGCGGAAAGAGCACCGCGGAGCCTGCACCCGGACCGTGCTCCTGCAACAGCAGCAGGAGCGGCAGGTGCCACAGGTACGCCGAGTAGCTGATGCGGCCCATGAAGGCGAGGGGGCCGCGGGCGAGCAGCGTGCGCGCGATTCCGCTTTCATCGGCCGCGGCGCCCCAGAGGATCGCGGCCAATGCCGTGAGCGCCGCGATCCAGCCCTGTTCTCCCAGGGCCGCCAGCCGGAATCCCTGCGGCGTCCCCAGCGCGATGACCCCCGCGAGCATGGCGAGGATGGGCAGGGCGCGCCAGCGTGGCTTGGCCCTGCGCCACGCGTGTCCGGCCAGGGCGCCCAGGGCGAAGTCCGCCAGGTACGCCGGAAGCTGGATCGCGAGGACCCGCCGCACGGCCTCCTCGGGCCAGGACCAGTGGCGGCCCAGGCCGAGGTAGGCGTCCACCACGATGCGCAGGTCGTGCCGCGCGGCCCACGTCCACGCTGCCGTGACCGCCAGCGCCGCGAGGAGCGATCGCCACGGCGCGCGGGCGAATGCGGGCGCGATGAATGGCAGCAGCGCGTAGAACTGGGCCTCGACCGCCAGCGTCCAGAGCGCGCCGTTGACCCCCAGAGTGCCGCTCGTGAGAGGGCTCGTGTTGTGCACGAAGAGCGCGTGCGCGACGACATTCCACGCGTCCACGTACAAGTCCGCACGCCAGTAGCGCCAGCCGCGCAGCAGGGGCAACACGAGGGCGAAGAGCAGCGCGAGATGCACGTAATAGGCCGGGACGATGCGCCGCAGCCGCCTCGCGTAGAAGCGCCGCGTGTCCGGGCCCGGCGTGCCGCGTTCGCGCGCGATGACCCACGGCAACGTGAGCAGGAAGCCGGAGATCAGGAAGAAGAGATCCACCGCATGAGGCCCGGAGCGGATCGCGCCTTCGAGGCCGGGCACGCGCACGGCCGCGGCGATCCACGGATCGGCCGCCCCTTCGCACAGCACGAGGTAATGGAAGAGCATCACCCACAGCACGGAGATGCCGCGCAGGCCGTCGATCGCGTCGATCGGGCCCACCTCGGCGCGCACGCCCTCCGGCGCCGCGCTCGCCATCAGAACGGCAATCGAGCGGCGTAGCCGGTGAGCTCCAGGTAGCCGCGGCCACGCAAGCCATCGCTGCCCTCGAGCCGCACGGCGCCTTCCCAGTAGAGCGTGCCGGTGCTCGTGCGCGCGTCCATTTCCTGGTCGTCCATGAGGGGCGCGAGGCGCCACGTGCGATCGCCCACGCGCACTTCCATCTCCACCGGATAGCTGGTGCCGGTGCGCGGCGAGCGCCACGTGCGTCGTGGAATGAACGCGACGGCGTCCCGGTCGAATGTGGTCGTGGTGTGGCCATCGCCGTCGCGCCACGTGGCGGACGACCAGAGCGTCGTCCCGTCCTTGGCGCGGATGCGGAAGGCCATGAGCGCCGCACCGCCGTCCATGCCGGCGCCGAGCCAATCCCATCCGGCAGCGTCGGCGACCAGCAGCTCGCTCGACCATTCGTGGTCCAGCCACGCGATCCCCGACACCTCGCGGGTGCGGCCCTTTGCGCTCACGCGCCCGCTCACCCGCAAATGCGGCTCGCTGTAGTAGTAGCTGGCGTGGCGCTGGTCCGGCGACTTGCGGCTGAAGCCGCGGTCGCCCTCGAGGAGCGGCGCCTGCGTCGGCGTGAACGCGAGGTCGAGCGCCATCTCGTCGCCGGCCACGTGGGCGTTGTACACGCCTTCCTCGCTGCGCAGCGACCAGTCGTCGATGCGCACATCGGTCTCTCCCCGCGCGGCCTCGACGAGGCCCGCGATGCCGCGCGCGCTGCGTTGCTCCTGCAGCAGGTGACCCTCGCCCGGGTCGGCGAGCGCCGCATGCGCGAAGAGGAGCTGCACCGGCGAGAAGCGGCTGGCGCTGCCTTCCGCGGCGGGATTGCGCACGCGGAAGAACGTGACCTGGAAGCCGAGGGCCGCGCCGCCATCGGTGGGATCGAGATGGCCCGTCACGTACCACCACTCGATGCGATGTCCCGGATGCGCGCCCGCATCGCGCGGGAAGCGCATGTCATAGCCGGGAACGACCGGGTCGAAGGCCGCGGCGGGCCATATGGCGAGGCACAGGAGAAGGCGCAAGGCGCAAGGCGCAAGGCGCAGGAGAACCGAGGCCATCAGGGGCTTACGCATCGTCCTTCACCGCCATCACCGCTTCGTGCCGCACGGCCGCCGCCCCGCTCATGCGCGCGCCTGCCGCACAGCTCGCGACGATCGCCGCCAGCAACGCCGCGAGTGCCGTGACCGGCCAGTACACCTCGATCGTCCAGTGGAAGGATTGGCGGTTCACGACATGCACGAGCACCAGGCTGATGGCGGTGCCCGAGGCGAAGCCGAGAGCCGCGCCGAGCGCGCCGGCCGCCGCGCCCCCGAGCGCCAGCATCCGCAGGATCTCGCGCCGCGACAGGCCCATGAAGCGCAGCACGCCGAATTCGCGCCGCCGCGACCACGCGAGCGCCGCGAAGCTGCTGGTGACCCCCGCGAGGCCGATGGCGATGGCGATGGCCTCCAGCGCGTAGGTGACGGCGAAGCTGCGGTCGAAGATGGCGAGCGAGCGCGTGCGCAGGTCGCCCGCGTCCTCGAAGAGGAGGGCACGCGCGCCGGGAAGCGCTGCGCGGATGGCGGCCTCGGCGCGGCGCGAGTCCATGCCCGGGGCGAGGAAGATGGCTGCGTCGTTCGCGGTGCCGTCGCCGGTGATGCGCCGGTACTCCGCGAGCGGCATGATGACCGCGCCCCACGTGCGCGCGTAATCGCGGATCACCGCGTGCACGCGCACCGGGACACGCCGGCCCGCGATCGGCAGCTCGATGCGCGATCCCGGCCTCCACCCGTGCAGGTCGCGCGCGGCCTCGGAGACCCATACGGAAACATCGTCGGTGCGCTTCGGCAGGCCGGGCGGCTCGGCGAGGAATCCCTCGAGGATGCGCTCGTCGACCGGCCGCGCGATGAGCGTCACCGGGGTGGCCTGGCCGTCGAGCACGAGGCGGTCGAAGTGCAGCCACTGCACCTGCGCGAATCCCGGCAGCGCGGAGATGCGGCCTTGCTCCTCGGGCGTGAAGTAGCCGCTGTCGCCGCCGCTCGCCGCGCGCACGTAGAGATCGGCGCCGACGACCCCCTGCAGCCAGTGCGCGAGCGAGACACGGAAGGAATGCACCATGATCGCCATCGCGACGCAAAGGGACGCGCTCACCACGATGCCCGCGACGCTCGCGGCGAGATGCCCGGGGAGCTGGCGCACCTGGGCGAAGGCGAGCGCCGCGATCGGATTCGATTCGGGCGCCACCCGCGCCAGGATGCCGCGGCAAATGGGCGCCACGAACGCGACCGAAGCGGCGAGCCAGAGCGCGATGGCCGCGTAACCGCCGAGCGGCAGTCCCGCGATGGGCGGCAGGAACAGCAGCGGCATTCCCGCCGCCGCGAGCGTCGCGCCCAGCAGCACGCTCCATGGCGAGGCAGGCGCCACATCGACGGCCCGGTCGCGCAAGGCCTCCGCCACGGCCATGCGCCCCACCGAACGCGCGACCCACCACGCCGCGAGGGTGGACACGCCGATGCCGAGCAATGCGATGGCGCCGAGCGCAGCCGGGTCGGGCGCGAAGACGCCCTCGTGGCCGCTGAAGTAGCCTGCGCCCAGGTCCGCTCCCGAGCGTCGCAACAAGGTGCGGCTGCCAAGGAGGCCGAGCGCCATGCCCAGGGCGGAGCCGATCGCGCCCAGGATGGCTCCCTCGAGGGCGAGCAGCGCCGAAAGCCCGCGACGCGAGACGCCCAGCGCACGCAGCAGCGCGAACTCGTGCCGCCGCCGCGCCGCCTGCAGCGCGAGCGTCGAGAACACGAGGAAGGCGCCCGTAGCCAGCGCCACGAGTGCGAGCGCATCGAGGTTCACGCGATAGGCGCGCGTGATGCCCGCCGCGCGCTCGCCCACCGAGGCGGGCACCTCGATCACCACGCCGGGCGGCAGCAGCGCGTGCAGCACGGCACGAAAGCGCGCGCCGTCGACGCCGGGACGCAGCCTCAAGTCGATGCGCGAGAGCCGCCCCACGCGCGCGAACCCGTCCTGCGCCGCGGCGATGTCGATCACCGCGAGGTCGCCCACGGCCTGCAGTCCCGGCAGCACGCCGGCCACGCGGAATTCCCGCGTGGTCACGCCGGCCAGGACGCGCAGCATCTGGCCCTCGTGCAGCCGGAGGCGCGCGGCGGCGGCGGGCGAAAGCCAGGCAGCATGCGCGTCGAGGAGGGTGCCGGCTTCGCCCGCGCCGGTGGACGCCGCCTGGGCCACGAAGGCCGGCTGCAGGCGCATGGCGCGCAACGGGTCGATGCCGAGGATGCGGATCGTCTCGTCGCGGCCCTCGAGCGGCGCCTCGATCTCCACGATGGGGCTCGCCACCGCCACTTCGAGGCGCGAGGCGACCTGCACGAAGAGCGCGTCGTCGAAGCCATTGCGCGGGCCGCGGATCTCGAGGTCCGCCGTGCCCGACAGCGCGCGGGCGGCGCGGTCGATCTCCGCAAGCGCGGAGGAATGCACCGTGTGCACGGCGGCGGCGAGCGCCACGCCGAGCGCGATCGAGGCGAGCGTGAGCGCGAGGCGCCAGCGGCTGGAGGCGAGGGTGCCGCGGACGAGTGCGAAGGCGAGGCTCGCGCGCATCTGCCTCAGGCCGTGCGTAGCCGCCCGCGGGCGAGCCGCACGATGCGGTCCGCGCGCCCGGCCGCGAGCGTCGAGTGCGTGACCATGAGCGCCGCCGCACCCGATTCGCGCACCGCGCGGGCGAGGCAATCGAGCACGATCGCCGCGTTGGCCTCGTCGAGGTTGCCGGTGGGCTCGTCGGCGAGCAGCAGCGCCGGCCGATGGACGAGGGCCCGTGCGATGGCCGCGCGCTGGGCCTCGCCGCCCGAAAGCGACGTGGGCTTGCGGCGCTCGAAGCCGGTGAGCCCCATGGATGCGAGCATCGCGCGCGCGCGCTCCAGGCGCGGCGCCCGCGCTTCGCCCAGGAGCGCCAGCGGCAGCGCCACGTTCTCCTCGACGTCGAGGTAGGGCAGCAGGTGGAAGGCCTGGAAGACGAAGCCCACGTTGCGCCGCCGCCAGGCGGAGAGTGCGTCGTCGTCGCCGTAATCCAGCGCGGTCTCCCCGAGGCGGACGGTGCCGCGGTCGGGCCGGTCGATGCCGGCGACGATGTTCAGCAGCGTCGACTTGCCGGAGCCCGATTCGCCGACGACCGCGACCCATTCGCCGGCCGCCACGTCGAGGTCGATCGCCTGGAACAGCGGCTGCCCGCCGAACGACTTCGCCAGGCCATGGACCTCGAGCATGGAAGGGGCACCGGCGCTCACGCCGGGAGCGTCAGGCCCAGGCGATGATGCCGAGGACCGCGCCTCCGAGGGCCGCCACCGCCGCCGCCGTGAGCAGCCAGCGCTTCTGCGTGAGCACCGTGATCGAGGCGAGCGCGATGGCGATCTGCAGCAGCGTCATCGAGATCGAGAGGAAATGGTGCGGATGCAGGGCATGCGCGCTCTTCTCGAGGAACGCCTTGGACTTTTCCTCGTGGGCGCGCGCTTCCTTCTCGATGTCCGCCTTCTCGCCCTTGTAGCGCGCGGCCTCCGCGTTGTACTTGCCGGCCACCTTGGGGTCGGCGGCGAGCGCCGCGGCGATCTCCGCCAGGTTCTGCTTCTGGCTCTTCGCCTGGTAGAAATTCCACTGGTCCGAGGCCTCGGCGCGCTCCAGCACCGCATCGTTCTTGAAGAGGATCGCCTCGTTCTGCGTGTGCCCGCCGAGGAAGCTCACGACGGCGCCCACCGTGGCGAGGACGGCGGAAAAGATGGCGACCTGCTGGCCGAGGCCGCCCTTGTGGGCCTCGTGCTCGACGGCGTGGTCGTGTGCGCCATGGACATGGATGCCGTGCTCGGACATGCGTGGGTTCGCTCCTGGGGTTGCCGCGCCTTCAGTTGCCGCTGATGTAGTGCTCGAGCTGCTCGATGGTGAAATCCTGGTCCGCGATGATGTCGCCCACGATGTCGCGGATGGACACCATGCCGACGACGCGGCCGTCGTCCACCACCGGCAGGTGGCGGATGGTCTTCTCGGTCATGATCGCCATGCAGTCGCGCGTCTTGGTGCGCGGCGTGACGGTGATCACGTTGGGCGTCATGATCTCCTCCACCCGGGTGCTGTCGGAAGAGCGCCCCTTGAGGATGACCTTCCGGGTGTAGTCGCGCTCGGAGAAGATGCCCACCAGCCGGTCGCCGTTCATGACGACGGCAGCGCCGATGTCTTCGCTGGCGAGCACCTTGATGGCCTCGAGCACGCTCAGTTCCGGCCGCACCTTCACGATATTGCGGGCGGGCTTGGTGCGAAGCAGTTCGGCAACGGTTTTCATCGCAGGGCTCCTTTTCCGTCACATGTTCGGATAGTTCGGTCCCCCACCACCTTCGGGCACGACCCACTCGATGTTCTGCCGCGGGTCCTTGATGTCGCAGGTCTTGCAGTGCACGCAGTTGGCGGCGTTGATCTGCAGCCGGGCGCCGCCAGCCTCTTCCACGAATTCGTACACCCCAGCGGGACAGTAACGCGTCTCGGGTCCGTCGTAAACCGCGAGGTTCACCGCCACGGGCACCGAAGGATCGCGCAGCCTCAAATGCGCGGGCTGGTCTTCCTCGTGGCTCGTGTTCGAGACGAACACCGAGGAGAGGCGATCGAACGTGAGCTTGCCGTCGGCCTTCGGATACACGATGCGCCGCGCGTCCTCCTTGCGCACCAGCACCTCGTGGTCCGCATGGTCGTGGGCGAGTGTCCATGGCGCCTTGCCGCGAAACAGGACCTGGTCGATGCCGACCATGAGCGTGCCCATGTAGAGGCCCTTCGACATCCACGGCTTGAAGTTGCGCGCGCGGTGCAGCTCCTCGTGCAGCCAGCTCTGCTCGAAGGCGCGGGGATAAGCCTCGAGCGCGTCGCCTTCGCGTCCCGCCGCGAGCGCTTCGAACACGGACTCGGCCGCGAGCATGCCGGACTTGATCGCGCCGTGCGTGCCCTTGATGCGCGAGGCGTTGAGGAAGCCGGCCTCGTCGCCGATGAGCGCCCCGCCCGGGAACACGAGCCGCGGCAGCGATTGCAGCCCGCCGGCGGCGATGGCGCGCGCGCCGTAGGCGATGCGCCGGCCTCCCTCGAAGAAGGTGCGGATGGCCGGATGCGTCTTGTAGCGCTGGAATTCCTCGAACGGGCTCAGGTAGGGATTGCGGTACGCGAGGCCGACCACGAAGCCCACGGCGACCTGGTTGTTCTCCGCGTGGTAGAGGAACGAGCCGCCGTACGTGTCGTTGTCCAGCGGCCAGCCCGCCGTGTGCACGACGAGCCCCGGCACGTGCTTTTCGGGCGCGACCTCCCACAGCTCCTTGATGCCGAGACCGTACACCTGGGGGCTGCGGCCTTCCCGCAGCTTGAAGCGGCCCTCCAGCCTGCGGCCCAGGTGGCCGCGGCAACCTTCGGCGAAGAACGTGTATTTCGCGTGCAGCTCGATGCCGGGCTGGAAGCGGGCGGTGCGCTCGCCGTGCTTGCCGATGCCCATGTCGCCCGTGGCCACGCCGCGCACGCGCCCGTCCTCGCCGTAGAGGATCTCCGCCGCGGCGAAGCCGGGATAGATCTCCACGCCCGCCGCCTCGGCCTGCTGTCCCAGCCAGCGGCAGAGGTTGCCGAGGCTCGCGATGTAGTTGCCGTGGTTCCTGAAGCACGCGGGCAGCATCCACTCCGGCGTCCGCCACGACGAAGCTTCCGACAAAAAGAGGAAACGGTCCTCGGTGACCGGCTGGTTGAGCGGCGCTCCGGCGCCCTTCCAGTCGGGGAAGAGCTCACCCAGCGCGCGCGGGTCGATCACGGCGCCGGAGAGGATATGCGCGCCGACTTCCGACCCCTTCTCGACGACGCACACCGAGAAATCCCGGCCGCGTGTGGCGCAAAGCTGCTTCAGCCGGATGGCCGCTGCGAGACCCGCGGGGCCCGCCCCCACGACGACCACGTCGTAGGCCATCGATTCGCGTGCGGGGCTCTCGTCCATGGTCTCCATGCGGCGGATTCTATCCTGCCGTCCATGCGTTCATGAGGCGGCGGGCCTCGAGCGTCACTTCCGAGGCGGTGAGGCCGATCGGTCCCTTGCCCGCATCGACGAGCGCATCGGCAGCGGCGCCATGCACGCACACCGCGAGCTGCAGCGCGCGCTCGGCATCGAGCCCCTGGGCGAGCAATGCGCCGACCATTCCGGCCAGCACGTCGCCCGTGCCGCCCGATGCGAGGCCCGGGTTGCCGGTCGCGTTGACCGCCCAGCGCTCGTCGGGAAAGGCGCAGACGCTGCCTGCACCCTTGAGGACCACGTACGCGTGGTAGCGCGCGGCGAGCGCCTGGGCCGCGGCGAGCCGGTCGGCCTGCACCTCCGTGGTGGAGCGGCCCAGGAGGCGCGCGGCTTCCGCGGGATGCGGCGTGAGGATGGTCGGTGCGCGGCGGGCGGCAAGCGTGCGCTGCAGCGCCTCGTTCAGCGCGAGCACGTTGAGCGCATCGGCGTCGGCCACGAGCGGACGCGCGAGCGCGAGCGCCGCGGGCAGCGTCGTGCGCTCGAACATGGAGGCCGACGTGGCCGAGGGCGAGCGTCCCGCGCCGGGGCCGATCACGATCACGTCCGCCGCGAGCGCATCGTCCACGGCGCGCAACATGAGCTCCGGATGCAGCAGGTCCACGGTGATCGCATCGGGGGCGAGCAGCCCCACGAACACCTTGCCCGCGCCTGCGTGCAGGGCCGCGCGGCCCGCGAGCAGCGCGGCACCGACCATGCCGCGGTTGCCGCCGATGATCGCGACGGTCCCGAAGTCGCCCTTGTGCGAGGCGCGCGCACGCGGCCGCAGCCAGCCGCGCACCGTCGCCCGGGTGAGGAGCGAGCCGCGCGACTCGACCAGGGCCTGGTCGCCGGCACCCAGGTCGTCCAGCTCCAGCACGCCGCAGTGGTCCGGTCCCGCCCCCGTGTGGAGGCCGAGCTTGTGGGCGATGAAGGTGAGGGTGTGCGTCGCGCGAACGGCGCTGCCGCGCACGGCGCCGGTGTGGGCATCGAGGCCGCTGGGGACGTCGATGGCGAGCACCGGTGTGCCGCAGCTATTGATGCGCCCGATCGCATCGGCACAGGCCGGATCCACGTCGCGCGCGAGCCCGATGCCGAGCAGGCCGTCGATCACGAGCGCGGGATTCGCCTGCGCGGGCCAGTCGCGCACGATCGTGCCCGAGCGCGCGGCGAATTCGCTCTTCGCGGCGCGCGCTTCCGGCGCTTTCGGCGCCGTGCCCGCGACGTCCACGACGACGACGCGCTCGAAGCTTTCGCGCAGGTGGGCGGCGGCGACCCATGCATCGCCGCCGTTGTTGCCGGGACCGGCGACGATCACGATGGGCCCGTCGCCTTCACGTGCGAGGCGCAGCGCCGCAGCGGCGATCGCGCGGCCGGCGCGATCCATCAGCGGGGGCGACCAGCTGGCGGCGCGATTCTCGACCGCGCGCAGCTCGTCCGGCGTGAGGACCGGAATGCGGCTCAAGGCGCTTCAGGCGCGCGCGGGCAGCGGCGCGCCGATGGTCGAGCTGGGCGCGTCCGGGCTGATCACCGTATCCAGGGCGCGGGGCAGCATGTCGGGATAGTCGCGGCTGAAGTGCAGGCCGCGGCTTTCGTGGCGGGCGAGCGCCGAGCGCACGATGAGCTCGGCCGTGAGCACCAGGTTGCGCAGCTCGATCAGGTCGTTGGAGACGCGGAAGTGGGCGTAGAACTCGTGGATCTCCTCCTGCAGGAGCTGGATGCGGTGGCGCGCGCGCTCCAGCCGCTTGGTGGTGCGCACGATGCCCACGTAGTTCCACATGGTGCGGCGCAGCTCGTCCCAGTTGTGCGAGATGACCACCTCCTCGTCGGCGTCGGTCACGCGGCTCTCGTCCCATGCCGGCAGGCGGGGCAGGGCGGGCGGATCCTGCGCGAGGATGTCGTGCGCGGCCGCTTCCGAGAAGACGAGGCACTCGAGGAGCGAGTTGGAGGCGAGGCGGTTGGCGCCGTGGAGCCCCGTGCACGCGGTCTCGCCGAGCGCGTAGAGGCCGCCCACCAGCGTGCGGCCGCGCAGGTCCGCGACCAGGCCGCCGCAGGTATAGTGCGCGGCGGGCACGACCGGGATCGGCTCGCGCGTCATGTCGATGCCGAACTCGAGGCAGCGCGCGTAGATGGTCGGGAAGTGCTCCCGGATGAACGCCTCGCCCTTGTGGGTGATGTCGAGGAAGACGCAATCGATGCCGTGGCGCTTGATCTCGAAGTCGATCGCGCGGGCGACCACGTCGCGCGGCGCGAGCTCGGCACGCGGGTCGTGCGCGGGCATGAAGCGCTCGCCGTTGGGCAGCCTGAGGAGCCCGCCCTCGCCACGAACCGCTTCCGAGATCAGGAAGGACTTGGCGTGCGGATGGAAAAGGCAGGTCGGGTGGAACTGGATGAACTCGAGGTTCGAGACCGCGGCGCCCGCGCGCCAGCCCATGGCGATACCATCCCCGGTCGACGTATCGGGATTGGTCGTATATAGGTAGACCTTGCCCGCGCCGCCGCAGGCGAGCAGCGTGAAGCGCGCGCCGAGCGTCTTCACCACGCCGCTCTTGAGGTCCAGTGCGTACGCCCCCCAAACCCGGTTGGGCCCGCGCACGTCGCCCAGCTTGCGCGAGGTGATGAGGTCCACGCCGATGTGCCACTCGAGGACGTCGATGTTCGGATGGTTCTTTACCTGCCCCACGAGGGTCTTCTGGACGGCGCTCCCGGTCGCATCGGCCGCATGGGCGATGCGCCGGTGGCTGTGGCCGCCCTCGCGGGTGAGGTGCAGGTGGTCCTCGCCGTCCTGGCCCGCCTCGCGGGTGAAGGGCACCCCCTGCGCCACCAGCCATTCCACGGCGTGGCGGCCGCGCTCGACCACGAAGCGCACCGCGTCGTCGTGGCAGAGGCCCGCGCCGGCGATGTGGGTATCGCGGATGTGCTCGTCGATGGAGTCGGCGCTGTCGAGGACGGCGGCAATGCCGCCCTGGGCCCAGCTCGAGGCTCCGTCCAGGAGCTCGCGCTTGGTGACCAGGGCCACCTTGAGGCGTTCGGCCAGGTGCAGGGCGGCAGACATCCCTGCCAGGCCGCTACCGATGATCAGGACGTCGTATGCCAAGTGGATTAGGTTTTTCGTGGCGGCCGAGGAGACAAAAACCTTACAAATACTGGAACTATTTGCCGATCACCCCATCTATCGGCCATGCCCCCCAAATGCGTGCCAAAGGAATGAAAACTTTGAGCTTTATAATACCGCAGGAGGCTCGGAAGCCCTTCGTGGCCACTCCGCCCCAATCCGGCATCGCCGGCGTCACAACGACAAGAACCGTCCAGGGCCGCATGAGTGACCGGGAAGTCGACCAGCAGTTGGTCGAACGCGCCCAGCGCGGGGACAAGCAGGCCTTCGAGCTGCTGGTGGTCAAGTACCAGCGCAAGCTCGAGCGCCTCCTTTCGCGCGTCATACGGGATCCGGCGGAAATCGAGGACGTCGCGCAGGAAGCCTTCATCAAGGCCTATCGCGCGCTGCCCAACTTCCGCGGCGACAGCGCCTTCTACACGTGGCTCTATCGCATCGGCATCAACACCGCCAAGAACTACCTCATCGCGCTCGGCCGCCGTGCGCCTACCTCCACGGAGTTCGACAGCGAGGAGGCGGAAGGCTTCGAGGACGCGGCGGGACTTCGAGACATCAACACACCCGAGAGCGAGCTTGCGAGCAAGCAGATCGCCCAGACGGTGAACGATGCAATCGCTGCCCTTCCCGAAGAGCTGCGCACCGCCATCACGTTGCGCGAGCTGGACGGGCTGTCATACGAAGAAATCGCCCAGATCATGAGCTGCCCGATCGGAACGGTGCGCTCGAGGATTTTCAGGGCACGCGAGGCCGTCGCGGAAAAACTCCGGCCGCAGCTGGGCACGAGCAAAGACAAACGCTGGTAACAACGAATATCGGGGCCGCAGACCCCATAAAAGACATGGCCCGCACACCCCGGGCCGTTTGGAACAGGAGCAGGACATGAACCAGGAAATCTCCTCGCTGATGGATGGCGAGCTCGGCCCCTCGGAAGCCGAACGCGCCATTCGCTCGTGTTGCACGAGCCGCGAGGCCGCCGATACGTGGCAGACATACCACATGATCGGCGACGTGCTGCGGGGCGGCATGCCGCATCCCACGCGCACGGCGCAGCGGGTCCGCAGCGCGCTCGAGTCGGAGCCGGCGATCATCGCGCGGCCGAAACGTGTGTACGAAACCACCCTCGGGCGCGTGGCGCTCGCCGCGGCGGCATCGGTGGCCACGATCGGCGTCGTGGGCTGGATCGGCTCGCAGGGCGGCCAGGTGCCGGCTGCAAGCCCGGTCGTCGCCAAGGGAACGGCCGTACCGGTGACGGTGCAGCCGGTCGCCAACACGGCCACGGTGCCCGCAGCCACGCTGGACGTGCAGGACTACCTCGCCGCGCATCGCCAGATGCCGTCGCCGGACCTGTACCAGCCGGTGCATAACCAGGCTCCCGCCGCCGCTCGATGATCCTCGCAGCGTCGCCTCGCGTGCGCGGGCTCGTGCCCGCGCTCGCAACCGCGTTCGCGTGCTCGGCACACGCGGCGTCCGCCACGCCCGCGGCGCCCGATAGCGCCATGGGCTGGCTGCAGCGTGCCGCCGAATCGGCGCGCAACGCGAGCTATGCCGGGGTCTTCGTGCACACCAATGGAGATCGCATCTCCACGGTGCGCATCACCCACCTGAACGCGTCGGGCGACGAGACCGAGCGCATCGAGCCGCTCGACGGCACGCCGTACGAGATCGTGCGGCACAACGACGAGATGTTCTGCTATTTCCCCGATGCGAAGACCGTGCGCCTCGATCGCCGCAACACGGCGCAGTTCTTCCCGTCCATCCTGCGGGGCACGGCCGAATCCATCGCGCGGAGCTACGACGTGAAGCTCGGCAAGAGCGAGCGCGTGCTGGGCTACGACTGCCAGTGGATCCGCCTCGAGCCGCGCGACAACCTGCGTTACGCGCAGCGCCTCTGCTCCGAGTTCAACACCGGGCTCGTGATCCGCGCCCGCACGCTGGATGAGCACCGCCACGTGATCGAGCAGTACACCTTCACGGAGCTGCGGCTCGGCCCGCACGTGGGCCGCGCCGACGTGCGCTCCATCTTCGAGGCGCGCGTGAAGCGCTGGACCACCGATTCGCAGCCGCGCGAGGAATCGAAGAGCGTGGATACCGGCTGGGCCGTGGGCAACGTCCCCGCGGGATTCCAGAAGGTCACCGAGCTGCGGCGCACCATGCCCGGGCGCACGCAGCCGGTCTCGCACCTGGTCTACACCGACGGGGTTGCGAGCATCTCCGTCTTCGTCGAGCCCAACGCCGCCCCCGAGCGCACCGCGGAAGCGGCCACGGAAGAGGGCACCACGACCTTCTTCGTCCGTCCCATGGGCGACCAGGTGGTCACCGTTTTGGGGGAAGTCCCGCTCGCCACGGCCCAGCAGATAGGCCGCAGCGTCGCCAAGCGCTAGAATTCGCGCAGCGTATTGGAAATTTTTTCCGGCTTTCCCCATCTGAGGGAAAGCGGCCGCCCGGCCGCGGGACCTTCCGAAAAACAGGGACACAGACACATGAACCGATTGCAGGCTTCCTTCCTCGGCGCCGTGCTCGCGCTCGGCATGGCCGCACAGGCGCAAGCCCAGAACCAGCCGCAGGGACCCAAGCAGAACATGCCCGACAAGGGCGGCGCCACCGCCCAGGTGCTGCCCGATTTTGCCGACCTGGTGGACAAGTACGGGCCTGCGGTCGTGAACATCAACACGCAGACGCGGGCGCCGCGGCAGGGCGTGCCGGGCCTGTCCGAGGACGATCCGTTCTTCGAATTCTTCCGCCGCTTCATGCCGCCGGACCAGCAGCCGCAGCAGCCCCCGGGCGGCGGTGGAAACGGCCGCGGGCGGCGCGGCGAGCAGGCGCCCAATACGCCGCGGGGGCCGCTGCGTCCCTTCGGCCTCGGCTCCGGCTTCATCGTCTCCCAGGACGGCTACATCGTCACCAACGCGCACGTGGTCGAGAACGCGGAAGAGATCACGGTCCGCCTCTCGGACAAGCGCGAGTTCAAGGCGAAGCTCATCGGCTCCGATACCCGCAGCGACGTGGCCGTCGTGAAGGTCGAGGCCACGAACCTGCCGACCATGAAGATCGGCGATACCAGCCGCCTGCGCGTGGGCGAATGGGTGATCGCCATCGGCTCGCCCTTCGGCTTCGCCAACACCGTCACCGCCGGCATCGTGAGCGCCAAGAGCCGCGAGAACCTCTCCGGCGATCCCAACC
>Ga0068852_100000456_pt1 | contig 26997 bp, 56 predicted proteins | sample KBSCornC22_FD_66594 | JGI IMG/M metagenome (GOLD analysis project Ga0068852, IMG submission 66594) | Corn rhizosphere microbial communities from Kellogg Biological Station, Michigan, USA - KBS Corn C2-2 | ecosystem: Host-associated > Plants > Roots > Rhizosphere > Soil ... | reverse complement strand
TGTGCATTGCAATTACGGCAACTGTATGGGTTGAAAACATGGCAAGTGTTTCGCCATCTTCTGCCTTTACTTTAGTTGCTAGGACATACATGGCGAAACCCTTTAGCAATTGATTAGAACTTTTTGCCGCCTTCGGCTTGCCTGTTGGCTAGCTTGTGGTCTGCACGTTGCGCATTATACAACAACTTTTCGGTAAGTGCGCCAGCTAGATCAAGATCCAATCCGCCAGCAAGATCAAAACAACGGATTACGGTATCCGCTAATTCAACCTCTAACATTGAACGATGGGGCAATTTGTCGTCCATCAAATTTTTGCGCGTACCTTCCATCGCTTCTGCGACTTCAGAAACGACAAGCATAAGTTTTTCTGGAATGTTGATCTTGACGGGTTCGCCGATCTTGCTTGCGTAGCTGTCGCCAGTAGCCAGATTTGTCCACCATCCTGAAGTCTGCGCCGCGCCAAAGCAAACCCTTTGCAGTACGGCGGCTGACCCGCTGATGTGATCGGCGATTGAATTGATTGATTGAAAATCGTATTTGACAATCGGCGGCTCGCCGAGCATTTCAATTTGATTCATATATGACATGGTGTTAACCCTTGTGGCACAGCGCCTAGGGTCCGAGCACTGTAGCACGTAAAATTTTCCTCTGCAACAAGAATTTTGATGATACGATGTAGGGCATGACTGACACAAATTTAGATTGGTTACAAGAAACGCGGGCGCTGATAGCCGCTGCGCCGCGTGAGCTAACGCTTACAAAAATCGCAAAGGATTGTGATGTATCTATTGCATGGTTGTCGAAATTCGCTAGCGGACAATTAAAAGATCCTGGCATTCTCAATGTTCAAAAAGTTAACAGATATTTAAAACAATCGGCTAATGTTTGACAATATACCGGATGAGCTAAAAGAGTTCCGGCAATGGGTGATGTGGAAATATGAGAATAGAGACGGCGATAAGCCTACGAAAGTTCCCTATTCGACTTCTAATTATCCTGCGGCGGTTGACAATCCGAATTCCTGGGGAAGTTTTGAACAAGTTAAAAAAGCATTTGAGACAGGTTTGTATTCCGGTATCGGTTTTGTTCTAACGGATAACGATCCGTTTGCATTCATTGATCTTGATGCAACAGATGACGCAGAGCAACAGAAACGCCAGCACACAATATTTCAAGAGTTCAATTCATATGCGGAGCTATCGCCTAGCGGCAATGGTTTGCATATCATCGTGCGCGGTTCCGTAGAACATGGGCGCAAGCGTTCGAAAATAGAAGTCTATTCTAACGAACGATATATGACCATGACAGGCAACGTTTACCGGGCTGGTCCGGTGAATGACTGTCAAGTTTTGTTGGCTGACTTGTGGGAACAATTGGGTAAACCCAAATCGTCTAGCCAGTTCTATCAAGGTCAAAATCCGCAAACGCAAGAGGATGCAGCTATTTTAGAAATGGCTGGCAATGCGGTTAACGGTCCAAAATTTCGCGATCTTTGGACAGGTAATTTTCAACAATACTACGAAACACAATCGCAAGCTGACTTAGCGTTAGTGGATATGCTGGCGTTTTATACGCAGAATGCCGAGCAAATCAAACGGATGTTTCGCACGTCAGCATTGGGTCAACGAAAGAAAGCACAACGAGACAATTACATTGGTTACATGATGAACCAATGTTTCGACAGGATGTTACCGCCTGTCGATATCGAGTTCGGTCGGCAATTGGTAACTGAAGCGATAGCCAAAATGAAGGCTTCGCCCCCACCGTTGCCAACTGTTGGAATGGATATTCCGGCAACTCATGCGCCAACACTTAAGGCTGATTTTGTAGACGAAAGCCCTTATACCGTTCCGCCTGGATTGGTTGGCGAAATGGCGCAGTATATCTATCAGCAATCAGTTAGGCCAGTACCTGAAATTGCGTTAGCCGCTGCTCTAGGGTTGATGGCTGGAATTGTTGGACGATCCTACAATGTATCGTCTACGGGATTGAATCAATACATTCTGGTCCTGGCTCCTACTGGCTACGGTAAAGAGTCTTTACACGGCGGTATTGATCGATTAATGCAATCGATTAAACATGTCGTGCCGTCAGCATCCGAATTTATCGGCCCTGGTGAAATTGCATCGGCACCGGCTCTGCTTAAATATCTGGCTAAATATCCTTCGATCGTTTCTGTTGTCGGTGAGTTCGGCTACAAAATGAAGGAAATGTCTCACGAATCAGCTAGCCCACACATGGAGGCTCTGAAGCGATTATTGCTTGACCTGTATAACAAATCAGGAAACGGCAAAATGATTCAGCCGATGATTTACAGTCAGAAGGAAAACAACACGTCGATTATCTCTGCGCCAACATATACCATGCTGGGTGAATCGACACCGGAGACATATTATTCCAATTTGACAGAGCAAATGATTTCGGACGGTCTATTGCCACGTATGACGGTATTCGAATATCGCGGCAGTATTCCACCATGGAACGAGAATTTCAACGTCTACCCGCCTGCTGTATTGCAGGAACGTCTAGCCCAATGCTGTGCCCAATCGCTCCAATTAAATGCGGCTCATAAATCCGTTGACGTTAATTTCGATGATGAGGCAAAAGAGATATTCACGAAGTTTAGGCTTTACTGCGAACAGAATATGTCGGCCGGTGAACGTAACGTCAAAATGTCGCTATGGAGTCGCGCGCATATGCGTGCAATGAAACTCGCTGCCCTGGTGGCAGTTGGAGTGCATTTCTATGCGCCGATTATCGACAAGTCTTGTGCCAATTGGGCAATCAATATTGTGTTGAATGACACGCGGAATATTCTAAGCCGATTCGATTCGGGTGAGATTGGAATTGCGAATGACGAAAATGACCAGTTTCTAAAGATGATTGAAATTGTTCGTGACTATGTGATTAGTCCGTATTCCAAGCTGGAGAAGTATCGAACGCCAGCGAATATGCATGCTGAAAAGGTGGTGCCTTATTCATATCTTCATAAACGTTTGAACCAGATTGCTTGTTATAAGAAATCCAGAATGGGGACAACTCATGCGATTAAAACAACGATAAAACTTTTGATTGAACGCGGTGATATGCAAGAGGTTTCTAAATCGGACATGGCTAAACGATTTGAATCTACTTCCAACGCCTACATGATTACCAATCTGCGCACATTTGACCTTTAAAATTTACAACGTGTAGCACACAATCAGTACACTCTCTAATTGATGGGAAGACTTAATATAATATTTTTGGGTGGAAATCATGGCTAGCAATATGTATTTAAATACCGGCTACGAAGATATGCCGGATAATTTCGAAGATTCGTTGATCATCACTGACCCGGCTATCCAAACCGCTATGGATAAGCTACGTACCGTGACAGGCGAATTATGGGTTGTGCGTGAAAAAACAGGGTATGGCGGTTTTCTTAAACTTTTCAAAATGAGGCTATATGACCTTTTCGTATTCGAAAGAAAACGGGGACGATACCGACTTGAAACAGTCAGTCAAACAAGTGGTGGATTACATCAATTCATTAACGGTATCATCGCGGCTGAAAGACTTGCTACGGAGTCGAATAGAGCAAGGCTCGGGCGAACCTGATATCGTTTGGAACAAAATCGACAATGCCGGAAACACTATCCGGCATTGCCCTATCTGTGGGCATCGTGCGCAGTGCTATGAGCGCGTTTGGCCCGGTAGACCTACGCTGAAAATATGCCAGTGTGCTAACTTCTGCGTTCCCGGTGAAATCGATTGTTGTCCTATGACAGAAGACAACAACGAATTATATGGAGCAACTATTCGCGAAGCCGTTGATAATTGGCATCGGTGGATTGATGTGTTAGCTACTGAAAAGAACGCGCGGGATTACGGCCATCTTGCCAGATAACCAAGGAACCATCATGAGTAACGTTCACATTGGAATTTTGATTGCAATTGCTGTTGCGATAATCATCGGGCTATCTATTTCGTCAAAGAAAAAAGATCAACCGTCTACACCGACATTTGTAATTCCTGATGATGTTTTGGATATGAACAAACATAAGTTTGTCTATCTGTCAACTGTTCCGTTAGATGGTTTCTGTACCTTTAAATTTGAAGGCGAAGTAACATTTAAGGATTGGTTTTCAAAACCGAATAGCGGCCATATCGCGATAATTACACGATGTGATGCTGAAGTAACAAGCAAGATTTGGGGCGCAGGTTTAGCTATGGGTCGCATTGGTGACGCTACACCAGATGGCAAACCGCGCGCGATGATTGAATCATGGTCGGGCGTTAACCCTAATGATCATTGGATTTATCCCGAAACATCATCGTTTGAACTTGTCGATAATGTACCTATTAAACTTGTCGTTTATACGGTATTTGACAAGAGCGGTAAACGATACTGTCACTATCTGATTTCGCAAAATGGCAACGAATACGATTCGGGCCTGATTCTCGATTTCAATAACGATTATGATCCGACTAAAAATGGATTTGCTATTGCTTACGACAAATGCGACGGCGGAAGCATTGAATTTAAAAACATGCTCTGTAGCCGATTGGAAAATTCGACAGATTCCAACACCTACGCATGGTAAAGAAAAAGCCCCTAGAACTTTTGATTCTAGGGGCTTCGTCCCGCTCGCCAAAGCATCGTCCCGTCAAGGTAGGCACCGGAGGCGTTCAGTATAGCGGGCTACCCTGGCACCAGTCAAGCTCCGTTCGCAGCGCCTGCGCGATCCTGACAAGCTGGTGCTATCCTTTGGCCTGGGGGATAGTGGTCATCAGCCTTCTCCATCGGCATAGCTGTCGGCCGCCATTTCTTCTTCCCACTCTTGTATCGTGAGTGGTTTCACAGGCTGTTCGCGCATCCCAGGCTTGTCGGCGTCTCCTGTTGCTGCTTGACTGGTCTGGGAGGTTGGAAAAATCTGGACAAGATCCTTGCAGTACGCCCAAGCCACGTACTTAGGACCCCAACCCGGCTTGTGCCAATTGCTGTAGGGGCGCTCGCCTCTATCAAGCATCTCCTTTTCGGGGCGACCGATAGTGAAACGGGTTGTCTCTGCGGTGCCACGATGGGTGATGGCCACGCACCAATCAGAGGTGTACTGACCTCCATAGCTGGAGGAATACTCCAACTCTTTCGGAAGCTCTTTTGCGTAGAGACGGAAATTCAGCGGCAGCACGGAGTCTTGTTTCATGATCCTCCCCCTTCGCGGATAGTGGTGGCGCCGGTAAGGTTCATCCAGTGGGCTGTGCGCTGCAAGTAGGCCTTGTGAGTCGTCTCAGCCGGCGTCTCGCCGTCCTTGACGTGGGTTACGAAGCCGCAGCGCAGGCACGTCACCGGCTCAGGTGACTGCGCCTTTAGGATGTTGTCGGCAAACCTGCGATAAGGCCCGATCTTTCGATCTTCCACACCGAAAATGCCGGCGCTGCGAAGCGCGGTAAGTAGCTGTTCGTCGGTCATGGTGCTATCCCCTCGCCCAGCAGGTTGGAAGCCGCTTCAAGGCAGCGATCAGGTTGGTGGTGGTGAGGCTGTTCTGCACCGTGTAGTTCACCAAGCCGTCCGGGGTCGTGCTCTCGGTCACGAGGTCATCGAGCAAGTGACGGGCCTGCTTTTGCAGTGCCAGTGCGTCGTCCCACACTCGATCAAACGAGACGTTTTGACTGACGCCCCACTGGTCTTTCATTTGGGCCGTGACACGCGCGAGGCGGACAACATCGTCTCTGTCACTCTGGCGTTGGCGTTCTGCCGCGCCCGCACGCCGGTCAGCCTCGGCCAGATCCGTGCGGAACTGCGTCAGTTCAGCCACAGCATGATCTTCGACGCGGCGGGCGATAGCCGCTGCGAAGTTCATCAATTGTTGATGGGCGCGAACGCCGCGCGCTGTGCCGGTAACACCGTACGCAAGCGCCAGGTCTGAAACTTCTTCGGGTTTGATTTCAAGCATAGTGCTATACCGTCCCCTCAGGTATACGATTTTGGTTCATTTAATCAATTCAATATTTGAATGTGAGAAAGCCGCGCATTTGGTTGGATAAATCAAGTTGCGCGGCTTTCAGGCCATGTTTAAATTTACGGATGGCGTTTAGCCATCCTGTCTACTTCGCCAATGCATCATAAAAGACCCTCTGTATCTTTTAATGGTTAGTCTTAGCCTTTCGGCAACGATTCCGGTAGGTGGCAAGATTCGCCATTACTTGCCAGCGATGCCACATTGGGCGAACGCTTCGATACCGGATGCCTGACCCCGTACAGGCTTTGGGGAATCTCCATACTAGCGGCTTTCTGGCCGCTTGGCAATCAATCGGCAAAACCTTTGTGAAAACTGCCAGCAACTTGAAAGGCTTGAGAAGCGGTAACGTCAGCATTAGGCATCTTGGAATATTCCACCAATGCAGCCAGCGGGTTTGCTGCACGAATATTTGCCAGCACATGGCCGTTAGCTGCGAAAATTTGGTATAGGTAAGTTGCGGTCATCTTTTCTTCCTGGGACGCGAGTGATGCGCACGACTGATTGCGGATTCGGTCAAGCAAATTCCAGTCGATATCACTGCCGCGAATCGTGGTTTGTTGGATGGTGCTCATTTCATTCTCCGTTTGGTTAATCAGTTGCGATGGAGTAACTATAACCGATCCGACAACCTTTGCAACTACCGTTCGTCGGAAAGTTTAACTTTGACGATTGATCTTTGCGGCCAATTGTTCCGCCATGATGCGCGCGACATCCTGCGAACGTCTATTGGAAATGATTGGATCGTCAAACCAAAAGTCTGCAATCCGATGTTCCAAACGACTAGCCGTATGAATAGCCATAACACAATAAGCGTGCTTGTCTTTCGTCAACCCTGACCTAGCCGCACTGTATCCGTGCGCGATGACTTCTAGCGGCTTCGCGGCAATGTTAGCCTGAAGATTCGAATTATGATCGTGTTTCAGTTCCATGATTTTCCTTTAGGACAGTTGATAATTCAAAGCTTCAATTTTCAACATCAGGATATCGAAAATTGCCGCACGTTGCACCGGGTCTTTCCATTGATCCGGTAGGATTTGATGCGTCACAGAACGGCGCAAACCTGCGAGTTCGAACGTTGCCCACACTGTGATTAATTGGTTCTCCGATAGCTCGATTTGAACGCTGATGCGCCTAGCCCCTGGCACTGTGGCCGCGCAACGATCATAGAACGTTTGGAGTGCTTCTAGGGCTGTTTCGGTTGGCTGTGGGCTAGCTGGTGGTTTGAATCGACTGAACATTATGCAAATCTCACTTGAATATCGTATCCGCCATCAATCAACAGTTGACGCATGAGTGCGCATGCATCCGCCCATGTATGGCGTTCATGTTCAAAGATTGCACCATCTTTCGATATACGATGCGACACAATGTAAGGGCCGCTGTTTGGAATTCTTCCCGGCATTGTTTATCCTTTCAGGCTTTTAGCCCATGCGTCAAACGTCATTGGTTGAATAACACAACGTTCGCAGGTTGTCACGTATCCGCAATAAACCGCGTGAGTATACGCCGACAATCCGTTTTTGTAGCCGTTGACAACTGCGTAATCGTATTGTTTGCGGAGTGGTTCGCCACAATCGCCACGATACGAAATCAAAGCTTCGTCAATCAAACCCTCTTCGCCGACAAGATAGTCGTATGCGGTATTGACGCTTGCGCCAGTTGCTGCGATGAATGCGTCAATCTTGAAGTTTTCCATTTCGTTTACTCCGTTGTGTTGTCGATGAATGAATTATGCGCCAACTTATCCGACAACACAAGCGATAAATTTAATTCCGACTAACTGTTAGGGTTAAACGTTGCGTTTTCCACAATATCAGCCGCTGAAAGCCATGCAAAAGATTTTGCGCGTTGTTCGGCAATATCTACCTGAGTAGCTCCGATATTGAGCAATCGATTAGATTCAAAGTTGGCTTGGATAGCCTTGCTTTTGAAAAATTCGGCAAGCTCTGCGGTATCTTTGAATTCGTATTTCATGATTCAAACAAGGGGCTTTCGCCCCCTGGTCCATTTATGCAGCCAAGAGAAGATCCATTGCTTCAGACTTCAGCGCATCGCCTTTGCCGAACCATGCAGAGTCGATACGGGCATCTTGCGTACCTGCGCGGGCATGGTGGTCTACGTGCTCGGTAACTGCGTTCAGCAGGCCCCATGCGGTCCCCTTGACGCCTAGCAGGGTGCCACCCATGGCGCTACCTTGAAACAGACTCATGATTGATTTGAAGCCTGCTGAATTTTCGACGTTTTGCATGTTCGTCTTAGACTTCAGTAACCGGGCCAGAAACTTACCGGCTTCGATATCGTCAACGCTGACTTTTGACAGTGCGCGGGCATTGTCGATAAATTGCTTGAAACCATCCTGAGCAATGCCAAGTTGCGCCTTGACATCCTTTGCATCAAAGATCGAACGATGCGATACGGAAACTTTCTTGCCGTTTTCCTTCAATGCGATTTTCAGAGTGTACTTGCGTTGCATATCGCACCAGTAGTCATACGCTTTCATGCCGCGTGATGTCAACATGCCGAAGCCGTTGACTTCAAAGCCTAGATTGTTTGTTTTCATTCTGGATAAGCCTCTAGAAATTTCTTTTTGTTTGAATAATAAACAACACAATCGCGTTTGTTATTCGTCATAAGAAACACTTCAATTACACCAGTTTTGCGAAACAAAACACGTTTGTGTCCGAAATCGATATAAGGGACTCTACATTCCCCATACTCGCAATCGCTCATGATTTCGCGAACCGTTGCGGCTTGTAAGCAATTTAAAGTTGTCATGATGCAATCCCATAAGCTTCGCAGAAGCGCTCTAGGTTATGGTGACGTTCCCACAAATCAGAATAGTCCTGTTGGATCGTGACCCCTAACGATGCGCGCCAAGAGGCTTTGACGGCATTCGGCAACGTATGGCCCATGTAATCCGAGCCGTTGCGCTGGCATGCCTTCACATCATCGCGGAATTTCTCCGCTTGTTCTTTGGTGAGTTCGCGTGTCATGATTCCCTTTCAGAGTTTGCAAACTTCTGCAATCATTTCCATTGTTCCGCTAGTATTCAAAACGTCTTTTACTCGTTGGGTCATTGGCTTAAACGGATAACGCTTTGCCCATAGCCTACGTTCAGTAGTTGCTTTACCGCGTGCCGCAATTTCAATTGCAACTTCAATCGGTTCGCCATCATCGGTTAGATCGATGCGATATGTTTTCCAATCGTTGTTAATGCGGATGGTTTTCATTTGTCACTTTCGGTTGTTTGCTTCGGTGAATGAATTATGCGACAATCGAAACGACAATGCAAGCGACAATTTTAATTGTTGATCTTTTTAGTCAACTATTCATCGTGCCATCGCCATTCCGATTTTAACAAACGCTATGAAACCGTGTGCAACAAGTGACAGTGCAGATAGCATACAAACAATTCCGCATGCAACTTCGGTAAATCCATCTGTGCTATCTGCGCATAGTGCGGCAAAGAACGCCACTATTGCCGACAACATGATTGCACAAAATAGGTAGTCTGGCGCAATCATGGCCGCACCATCACAGTAAATTCATCATCCTCCAAGATCCGCCAGCGACGCATATTGCGCTGTTCGGTTTCGTCCCCTTCTGCGTATTCCTCTTGCGATACGCCAAAGCGAGACAACGCGGCAAGCCTTGCGTTAGCTTCGCTCGATTCGTCAACGTGCCCAATGCAACGATTTGATTTATAAACTGCGTAGTGTGTCATTTCGTACCTTTCATTTCCATTTTGATTTGCTTATCAACTTCTAAGCATACATCATATGCCTTTGCAAGTCTAGCCTTTTGATCATCCGTCAGCTTAATTGAATGATAAATATAGGATGTTCTGCCAAGTAATTCGTTAAGATTGCTCCGCAGTCTATTGACTGTGCCGAGTGCTTGAAATCGCTTTCGTTGCACTACCTGCTTTTCGCTGGGTGGCAGGGTCGCCCATCGCTTTTTCTGTGCGATTGATTGTAGTTTACTCATAGGATATCGTTTGCGACTTTGTCGTAAGCTTTCTTAGCATCTTGATACTCTTGTCGAATATCTCGCCATTCTTGCTCAGTCAATCTTTCGTCTGAATATAGTTGTCTTGCTTCATAGAATTTAATTCGTGCTACTTTCAACTCTTTTTCGGCAACGATGAAATCTGGCTCATTCGTATTGTGTACCATCTTTAGCTTTCATTGTTTGTTCAGCTAGTTCATTCAATTTGATAGAAACCCAAAGTTGTGCAACGTGCAAATCTTTTTCATCGGAATCTGATGCTAACGGTTAATTTGGAAATAAAGAATTCCAATCCGCATGATCGATCATAGCTGATGCATATTGTAATGCGACAACTCTAAGCTTTCTTTGGCGTTTGGATATTTTCATATCACGGCATTTCATCCGTTCGAATGACAATAGGCAAATAGCCTCCCCATGACTGCATGCGATATGCAATACCTAGGCCGATTACTTTTAACAAATCATCAATGAATCGTTCGCGTTCTATTTCGTCAAGATGTTCGAATTTCGTCAGCTTATCACCGGTTTCGAGTTTGGGGATTGCCATGTATGGCGATGGTTGTGGCATTTCAATTTCCTTTGATGTGACGCGGTATCAATTCTGTCCTGTTCCCATTGCTGCGCGCATTGAAGGTGCCGCTATGGGGCGCGAAAGGCTTTAAGCCTACCCTGTGGCAGTGTGGGCAGTCAAATAGACCATCTGGCCCGATCCTGGCCCGCGTGAGCGCGATTTCTTGGAGGCTCATAGGACATTCCCTAGACTTGCCGCCACCGCGCGCGCCAAAGTAAGCCTTTTCAATCATGGCAACACCCAATGCATCAGACATCCGCCAATGATTCCGACAATGATAGCAATTTCAAGCATGATTGATTTCTCCGGTTAAAGAATCGACAATGATATGTCCTTTTACATCCAAACGCAATCCATCATTGTTGTATTCGCCAGCAATCAATCTATCTTCACTCCATAGCTCCCAACCGCCCACACGTGTGCATGTGATCTTGATATTGAAGGGTAAATCAGATATTGAAGTTCGCGGAGTCAATCGCGTTTCAATGTGCAAATCGTGATAGCTTGGCTTTGCTGGTTCAGGCATCGATTCAAGCTTAGCCGCCAGTTTAAGCCAAGCTGCCTCTTTGTTAGCGTGGTCGCTTCTGTTGTCAGAACATTGTTCAAATTCACCGGTTGGCATATGTATCACTCTTACGCCAATCTTTGTAGATGTCCAATTCCTTTCGGCAACGTATGTGCTAACACTAAAGTCTTTATCTTTGAATATCATGGTTTTCCTTTTGATGTGATCACATGTTATCCGATGTGACCAATGTGATCAAGTTATATCCATATCGGGAGTAGGGAGATGTAAAATATATGGGGCAACTTCATCGCTGTTTTCCTTTGAAATCAACGCTATATATCAAAAGAGTGATGTATATGGAGTGGCTCCCTTAGACCCCCTCTCTGGTCACTGGTCACGTTATCTGTTATGCTTTTAGGGTCGAAAACAGGTAGGGAGGTGCTGGTCACTGGTCACTGTTACTAGTTACTATTATATATATATATATATATATATTATTATTTATATATATTTCCTTTAAAATCAACAACTTAGGCGATGTAGCCGCCGATGAACTCCACTTTTACCCCGAACTACTATGAACTACCCAATTTTTGAATCGTCAGACAAAGCCAAAGCATTGATGGAAGGGCGCGCGATGAAACAAGCCGCCAACCTGCCGAACCTTGAAACGCTTACTGTGGGAACATCATACGAAGTACAATTCATGTCAGAAGACAAAACAGCTAGAAAGCGTCAGTTGACATCCTTGCGCATGGCTATCTCACGATTGAACGCAAAGAACGAAGATAAACAATACGCTGTAATTTCGCATGGCCATGCAATTGAATTAGCGAGAATCAAATGACAATTCACACGTTTAATTTTAAAATTGTCCCTTGCAGTAAATGGGCCAATTTTCGAATCATCAAAGGTAAGCCCGGTGTTGTCGTCTATCACGGGACGGCTTTACCGTTTGCTCGCATGTTGATAGGCGAAGCTTTCTTTGTACCGTTTGACGAATACACGGAATACGAACGCTGGCACATAGACCATGCAGTATGGAGGCTAAACACAAAACTTGAAAAGGATAAGCACTACGGAAAATTTCTTAGATTGAAACATCGGCTACCTGTTAAAACTATTGAAATTGCGAGGATTAGATAATGAACCCTGACATACTCAAACGCTTATGGCATACATGCGCCACAACAAAAGCGTTCGGCTTGGAATTCAATAATCGAGATACGCTAACGAATATCTTGACGATTGATACGATGAATCAATCAATGCATATGCCTGCGGAGATTTGGCGTTCAGGGTCGCGACCGCCGTTTGTGGGCTGGTGGAAAACGCGACGGCTTAACTGCTTAGACTGTTGGCGTTTCTGGAATGGAGATTTTTGGTCTGCTGGTTGCGTAGATCATATGCCGGCTGGATATGCGGCTAGACAAGGCGAAACACGTATAGGGACTATAGTAACAACGTCACCAAACGGAATCATTTACGATATGTCATGGTGCTGGTCCTGGCCCAATAACTGCCGCGTGCCACGTATCGAACCATTGGCATTCGAAATCATCAAACGCAAATTGCCGCAGTTTGAAGACTGGACGATTAATCAATTCTTGGAAAGGATCGCAAAATGAACGAACTATCAGCAATCGATAAGGCAAAGAACGAAGTAATCAAACAAGCGGCTCAGATGGTTAATGCTATCGGTACGCAACGATTTAACGATACTTCTAAGCAATTGATTGGCGCATACATTGCGCTATCGGATGCATTCGACAAGCTTAAGGTCGAGCAAGATGCTGTGCAGGATGCGCTAGCCGCGCGTGGTGCTACCCCTGTAGTCCCTGCATGGATGCCAACGCCGGCCGCGACCTATCCTGGCCCGCCTGCGCCCGCCATGCCTATGCCGGGTCAGCCTGTCATGCAGGGGCCTGTAGCCGTTGGCATGCCGCCTACTATGCCGCCCCCTGCCAAGTCATACGCAGGCGGGACAGATGATCAAGCACGTAAGCGGTACGCTGCTTTGCGGATGCAAGGGATTCATTTGATTGCAGGAACGGATAGGGTTATTACATCGATTAGCGGCAACGAACTTGATAAGTATGCCGATGAATTGATCGAAAAATATCGGATCAATTGACGAATCTTTCCGACGAACGGTAGGCACGATGGTAAAAAGTGAACTAGAATAGATCCATCGTATCAACAACCGGAGTAAACAAAATGGCTACCAAAGTTCAAACTCAATGCATCGCAATCGCAATCAAGGCTAATAAGTTGGAACTTGCTTGCTACTTGGCTTTGTGCTCTAGCGTAGAACGTCAGTATGCAAACATTGACAATGCTTACGGTTTGGTTAAGTCGGCTGTTACTCCGGCTCAATGGTCCGGTTATCTGTCTAGCCTGACGAAGCAAGGCAAATACATTCCATGTTCTGACTCTGATTATCGCGGTCATTGGGGCGAAGTGGTTTAATCAATCGGGGCTTCGGCCCCATTTCTATAGGAGTTATCATGATCGATAGAGAAATGGCTATTGTTTGGTATCAAGCTGAAGCTATGCGCATGTACGCATGGGCACGTAAGTACATGGATGCCAAACAGACGTATTTGGCGAAGTATTATCAACAGCATGCCGCAGAGTATGCCGCAGAAGCACGCCGACGCATGGGGGTCAAATGATAAACCGCATGGAAGCCGCGACAATTTTTCAATTGGCACATACTCTTAAGACATCGTATAGTGAGTATCGATTCATTCATGCGAACGGAGTAGGCACGTTGTATAAGGACATTGCAACGGATGCATACAACAAAGCTAGCAAAGAATTTGACGAATATGTTAACTCGTTGATTAAAAGGGATTGATCATGAAAACCGTTCACACTGCAATAATCAATGATATCGATGAGCATCGCCGACAGCTTATCCTAGAAGCTGGAATTGATGATTTGCCGATTTATGCTGTAATGATCGCAACAGTTGCCGAATACCATCGCGCACGCAACGGCATATTGAATCTCAATGAATCAGTGCCGAAAGAAACGGTACGTAGAGCAACTGAACGCATGCATAAAGCAACACGAGAATTGAACAATCTTGCTCAGGCTTGTATTACGATTGAAGATAGGAAGGATTGATGATAGAATTCAATCTTCATTAACGAAAGGTGAACAATGATAGAACTTGCAAAGGTCACGAAACGCGGAGTAGTGATCGGAAAGAAATACAAAGGTAAAACTGGCGAAATCCGCGATAGCCGAACCGGATCGTTTTACGAAGTTCATCCTGAAGTGACAGACTTCCATGCACGTCTACAGCGCGGGCTACTGGCTGATAAGCTGCCTCAATACGTTCAATACGAAACATTCTGGCGAAAGTTCTTGCGTAAATTCCGCAACCCGGACACACTCCCAAAGCTTCGCAAAATTTGGGGGTTCATGTGAATTGCAAACAAGGCGACAACGCATTGGTTGTCTATGCATTCAAGCATGATGCACACTATGACGAATTGCTTGGAAAACCAATCAAATGCATGAATGTTCAAACGGTGGTGTATCTTGGCTATGAACAGCTAGGTCCGTTCACAATTTCGAGATACCGTAGCGCTCCGATGTGGCCGTTACCTGAACCGCATACGTGCAAATGCGGATGTATTCTCGACTATGTCCCTGACGAAATGTTGCAACCATTACCGGAAGTAGATGACGATGCCCAAACGCACGAAGACAAGACTAAAGAACTCGATACAGTCATTTGACCCTATCAAGGGTCAGATAGAGGCACTGGTGCGAGCTAATCAAACGCAGTATCAAATGATACTGGCGATGCAACAATGGGGGCAAAACGTTGGCGGCGCATTGAACGATCTTCGCGGCGCAGTGTCGGCGCTGATAAAAGCGCAACAGGACCACAGCGGCGCGCATGATGCATCTACAAAATTAGCGCATATGCAAAAAGATTTGAATCAACAAACAGGCGATTTGATCATGGATCATGCCGCGCGGATTCAGGCGCTAGAACAAGTGATCGAAAACAATCAACGAAGGATTCATTAATGAAATCATTTACGGATAAAGAACGGGATGCGATTTACGGATTTATTAGTCAGACTGTCGCATATCGAGTGACTGACACGGAAGTTAATCAATTGGTTAATGAATTGATTAGCCGTATCAATGAAGCCGAAGGTGAAAACGGTAATCTGCTATTCGAATTCCCTAGCCCACTAGATAATCAACACATTAGCGTCTTTCCAGACGCAAAACGGCCCGGCAAGATTTCGTGTATTGTGTCAAACATACCGAAGAATTCAGGCCGGTTTATTGACGGTGACAGGAGTAATCCGCAATGATGAATCCTCTATTCTATAAAGAAACAGAAAATTTCAATGTTGAAATCTGTAAGTTGTTCATTCCAGATTTCGATAAACGCCATATTAGCAAAGTTGTTTTGAGGTTGGAAGCCGGTCAACCTCCAATGATTGACATTACCGAATATCTGCAACGTCCTGGCGATTTCGGTGCGGCAACACTCAGAACGTTTGAACTCAAGGAAATCAAATGACAACGAATGTAGATCAATATTTCGTATTCGAACATCTGCCGGCACCATTGCAAGCCATTAGCAAACCAATTGCCGTATTGGCTAGCCAAATGAATGCGATGCTGCCAGACGGACCCGAAAAGAGTGCAGGAATGCGCAAATTGTTGGAAGCAAAGGATTGCTTTGTTCGTTGTGGTGTGGTTCAATCACCTATCAGCGAAAGAAATCCAATCGCTCCAATCAACGTTAAACGGGAAGGTTAATCCATCATGACACGCACACTACGGTTCGCAACGTTCTTTGTATTCGTCGCATTGCTTGCTGTAGTGCTGACTGGATGCGGTAAGAAAGATGAAATAAGCCCACAAGACGCACAATTCAAAGCTATGGAAATGGTTAGGGCTAAATGGGTAGGGGCGCCAGTTAAGCTATCAGAAGAATATTCGCAGGTTCTGGACTATCCGCCCGGTGTCAAAACCGTATGCGGACACTATCTGGTTAACGGCAAATCTCGATTCTTTTTTGCCGTTGCATACTTTGAATTTGAAAAAGGTATGACTCCGTATTACTTAGATCAAGCTGGTGGACATCCTGAAATGTTTTGTCAGAAAGGTAACGTTGTCGCATGGACGAAGTAGACGAAGCCAATGACTATATCGAGAAAACTATTGCGGCAACGCTCGCTAAGATTAGAGAAAATCAAGCCGCAATTCAAGGAGTTAGTGAGGGTGAATGTAAGTCGTGCGGCGAAGAATTTGCAAGACTTGTATTCGGTAAATGCGGTTTCTGCCGGGACGGTAGGAGAAAGCCAAACGATGCCTAAATACATCATCGAAATCGAACGCATGCCCTCTAACTTCTGGACATGGCGAATCAAATACAATAGCAATAAGAGAGTGATTTGCGAATGTCCTACTAAGTTTTCAAGCGCGTTAGAAGCTTTTGCACACGTTACGGATTTTTCATTTCATATGAAAGATTTGAACTGGAAGATTGAGTATAAAGAATGAACCCCGAACAATACGCCAAGACTTCGGAGCATTCGCACCAAGTCGCTCTATTCATTTGGGCGCAACAAAATCAACAAATTTATCCCGAATTGAAATGGATGCATGCTATCCATAATCAAGGCCATGGCGATAAGGTACGCGGAGGCAAAGCGAAAGCCGAAGGCGTAAGGGCTGGCGTATTCGATGTGTTTGTACCGGCAGCACGCGGCATCTATCATGGTCTATACATCGAAATGAAGGCACCGGGTAAGATAAAAGATACTTCAGCAGTACAAGACGAATTTCGAGCGTTTGCTGATGAACAACACTACGCTACCTGCGTATGTGATAGCTGGTGGCTGGCTCGCGATAGGGTTATTGAATACATGGGGTTGCTATGAAATTAACAATTGAAGATTTTATTGTTATCGCATTTCTTCTATTAATGTGTACCGTTTTGGTTGTCACATTGAAACGTGACCATGACTTCAAAGTCGAGTGTGAACGCAAAGGCGGTAAATATGGGGAGATTGAATCTCGCCGCGCGTGTATCGATCCGAAGGCGGTAATCAAATGATTGAATGGTTCAGCACGCATGCATTCCTGTCTGTCGTTGCATTCTGCCTGATTGCTTGGCTTGCACTAGAGGGTTTGCTTGCCCTGGCGGAATCTGGTCGCACGGACATCTGTGGGCAATGCTGGGGCAATGGCACGATTCCAAACATCAATGGAGCGTTTGACGATGAAATCGTATGCCCAAAGTGCAACGGTAAGAAATTTGTCTGAAATCCTTTGACGGATAGAAAAACAGTGTTATAGTCTGCACATCGGTTAACGAATACCGATACCAAACCAAACTTTTAAAGGATTGAAAATGGCTAAGTCTCCGAAGCGTTCCGCATCCGTCGCTGCTACCGTTGCTGCAATCACTCTGGCAATGGTTGCCGAAGCTGGCGATACTGGTATGCAAGTTCCGCAAGAAACCTCTAACGAATGGCTCCAAAAGGGTTTCGTTGAAGTTAACCCCGCTGTAGTGTCGCCCGAAGGCATTGCAACCCGTATCACTCCCGCTGGTCGCGAATATCTCGCGAATCTGGCACAAGGAACCCAAATGAATGCCACCCCCTCAGATCCACAACCCGATACCGCATCTACTGCACAAACCCAAGTTGAACAAGGTTCGGTGTCCTACGAACTCGAAACCGGCATTGAAATCACGAAGTCCAAGCGTGGTGGCCGTACCGAAGTGTACCCATTCGAAAAGATGGAAATCGGTCATTCGTTCTTCGTTGCAAAGGATATCAAGACGCTTGCCAGCACGGTTACCAGTGCTAAGGAACGTGCTGGTTTCGTTGAAGACACCACGAAGCCGCAAGTCAAGCGCCGGAATGGTCAGATGGGCTATCCGAAGATCTACAACAAGATTTTCGAAGCTCGCGCCGCAGAAAAGAACGGTGTCAAGGGCACGCGTATTTTCCGCACGAAGTAAATCGGATTGATTCCAAACACGGTGTAGGCCGTGTCTTAGACGCCTGTAGGTTAAAAGCCTACAGGCGTTTTGCTTTTTGGCTGATAATCGCGCCCATCGAAGAAAGGTAAGGTGCGCGGATGCCAACAACTGATAGCGAATTGGGAAAGATCATGGATGCAAAAATCGCTCAAGCTATCCCGCGTCCTCAACATATCATTAATCCGAAAATCTCTTTGGAATGGTTGATCGGCGCTGTTATCGCCATCCTCATTCCTGCCGCTGCTGTCTACTACAAAGTAGACACGTTAACAAGTGCGGTTCAAAAAAGCGATTCGAAAGCTGATGAGCGAGACAAAGTCATTCAGCAAATTGCATCGGATATTCAGGTGCAAAAGGTTGTGATTCAAAATCAACAGAATCAATACCAAACGGTTACGCAATCTGTTGATATATTGCGTAATCAAGTTGAAGAATTAAGACGCAATCAACGATGGATGCCTAAATGACAATTCCCGCCTGGATTCGCAAATGGTTCGGTATCCGCATCCGTCTGGTGGCCTACGCGCGCGAGTGGTGGCGGTTGTGGAGCATCCGGCTAGGTGCGGTAGGGGTGACCCTGGCCGGGTGGCTTGTCGCATCGCCTGACGCGGCCCTGAGCGTTTGGGCGAGCCTTCCCGCTGAAATGCGCGGCTTCATTCCATCTGAGTACATGCCGTTTATCGGATTGGCTATCGCAGTGCTTGGCCTTTTTGCTCGATTAGTCAAACAGGAAAAGGTTACCAATGGCACGACTCAAGACGATCAGCCCAAACCTTAACGCATTTCTAGACACGTTGGCATGGTGTGAAGGTACTAGCACCAGTCCGCGAACGCAAAACGATGGCTACGATGTAATCGTTACTGGAGTAGATGGTCCCGAAATCTTTACTGATTATTCGGATCATCCATTTACCAAACGTGCGCCTAAGATAATCAATAGCAAGGGGTTGCTTTCTTCGGCTAGTGGTAGATATCAGATTATGCGGAAAGACTGGCCGCATTACAAAGCGAAACTTGGCTTGCCTGATTTCTCGCCTATCAGTCAAGACTTTTACGCAATCAATTTATTGCAGGAATGCAATGCGATTAGCCCGATTGAAAAAGGGCTAATTGAATTGGCAATCGTGCGATGCCGCCATCTGTGGGCATCATTACCCGGTGCTAATTACGCAGATCAAAACATGCGTAAGTTATCGGATGTTCTTTCAATCTATGTCGCAAAAGGTGGCGTATGCTCTCCCTCTCCGCAATCCTCGGGATTATCGGTGCCGCCATCGTCGGTATCTTCGGTGCCTATTTTGGAGGAAAAGCCAAAGCCAAATCAGCCGCAAGAGTCGAGCAAGTCGGAATCGATGCTGCAAGGGTTGTTCAAAGCAATAATGCAGCTACTGAAGCCCAAGTCAAAGCCGTAAAGAAAGCAAGCGATGAAACAGCTAAAGTATCTGCTAGTAGTTCCAATGATGTGGCTAGCGAGTTGCGCAACAACTGGACCCGTGATTGAAACAAAGGTTATTGATACTGCTTGCGATTGGGTGAAACCAATTTACGTAAGCAGATCAGACAATATAACCGAAGGGACAGCGCGGCAAATCCTGGCTCATAATCGAAGCACAGTAGCCGCATGCCCTGTCAAGTGATATAGTCCCGCCTTATGGAAGGCACAGACGAACAAAAAGCCGCTTATGCGGCTTTACTTTTTGAAGCGGGCATTAAGCCGAATGCGGCTTTTGAAGCCGCTTGCAAGCTGTTTCCGTCTGATATTGGCATTGCGCTTTATGTGTCGCAATACTGGCCTATAGACCCTTTCGTTAAATCGAAAATCGCGGAGTATCGGGACACAAACCCGGACGGAGCATTGCCGAAACGGCATGTAGTGGCGCAAGAGGCATACGCCATTTACTTAGACACAACAGTATCGACTAAAGAACGAATCAACGCATTGAAGCTCTACAGTCAGATTATGGGTTATCTGACTGGCGAAGATACTGGCGGGAAAGATCGGTTGCCATATCCGCAACCGGTTTATAAAGTCGTTAGCCAATGATCATTGCGCCGCAATATCTCAATTTAGAGCTAACGGAAGTAGCCAGCGAATTCACAGAGATATTCCCGGCTTACGAAGAGTTTCTTCAGCCGGCTCGATTCAAGGTCGCATACGGTGGCCGGGGTTCTGCCAAGACGCGAACTTTTGTATCTATTCTATTGAATAACGTGATGTATCACGGCTGGCGTGTCGCCTGTTTCCGTGAAATCATGAAATCGATTGAAGACTCTGTTTATCAAGAGTTTGTCGACGAAATTTATAGAAAGAATTTACAAGGGTTTTTCAAGATCATTAAGAATTCTATTGTCTGCTCTATCAGTGGTGGAATTATTAAATTCGATGGTCTATTGCGCAATCAGCAAAAGCTTAAAGGTTATGCTGGTTTTCATTGCGCATGGGTAGAAGAAGCTGAAAACGTTTCGGCTGACTCTTGGAAATACTTAATTCCGACGTTGCGACTAGGCGGCTCTGAGATTTGGGTTTCGTTTAACCCTGACGATGCATTGTCAGCTACCTATCAAATGTTTGTAGCGAATCGGCGCTATCCTGATTATGTAGACGGTAAACGTTATTGCATCGTTAAAAAGATTAACTACACCGATAACCCGCGATTCCCTGAAGAGTTGCGGATTGACATGGAGTTAATGAAAGAAAACGATTTTGAAATGTATCAACACGTTTACTTAGGTGAATGCGTTGGCAATAGTGCGTTGGCTATTATCAAACCGATGTGGATCAAGGCGGCTATTGATGCCCACAAGGAACTTTATCGGCGATTTGGTGTAAAGCACACTGGCGGATTAATCGGTGGATTTGACGTAGCTGACGAAGGCGCAGACGCTAACGCATTTGTTGGACGTAAAGGCTTTCTAACCGAAGTCGCAACCGAATGGAAAGATCAAGACCCTAACACTGCCGCTCGCAGAGTATTCAACAATTGTTTAAACGATGGCTACGATTATGTCAGCTACGATAACATTGGTGTAGGTGCTGGCGCTAAAGGGGCAATTCGTGAAGAGGTTAACAAATTGGCTGAGAATCAACCGAAAAAGAAACGTCCTCAGTTCAGAGGCTTTGTAGCTAATGCTTCTGTTGTCAGCCCATTGCAAGAGTATTCAGAAGGTAAAAAGAACGAAGATATGTTTTTGAATTTAAAGGCTCAAGCATGGTGGCTAGTTGCTGATAGATTCAAAAATACATACGATGCATTGCAAGGAAAACCATTCAATAAAGATAAGCTGATTGCAATAGATTCGAACTGCGACAAGCTAGATAAATTAACGGCAGAGCTAAGTCAGCCTAGAAGAGAATTTAAAGACGGTAAATTCTCTGTCGAATCTAAAAAAGATATGGCGAAACGCGGAGTTGTTTCCCCGAATCTAGCCGATGCCTATATCATGGCCTACGCACCAGAAAACGGATTCAAACTTGAGAATTTAATATGACTGTCGCAAACCTTACCGAAGATCAATTAGCCGCGATTCATCGTTCAGATAGCTACGCGAAAGCTTTATTGCCTAGACTGTTGGCAATAAGAATCGCAGTTTTCTCTCAATGGGTTTGATGGGTCAAGTGGAGTGTTTGAATTACTACACTAGCAACGGCTTTGCGAGAATCATTATCGACAAAGTAGCGGAGGAAATGACCCGTGCCGGTTTCAAGCTCGATAACATGGATGAAGAACAAGAAGAACAGATTATTGTTCGTTTGGAAGAATTGCAGGTTTTGCGGAAACTCAATGAAGCTTTGAAGTGGTCCGGTGTATTTGGTGGTGCGGCAATCGTTCTTATTGTTAATGACGGTCAAACATTGGAAATGCCTTTGAACATTGAAAAGGTTGAAAACGTAGAAGAACTACGTGTTTATGATCGATATGAAATAACTGAACGATTCAAATATTCAGATCCAAGTAAATCTAAATTTGGTAAGACTCAGATTTGGCAAGTCAGTCCTTCAAACGGTGCGTTACCTTATTACGTTCACGAATCGCGAGTATTGATTTTTGATGGTGATTCATTGCCGAATCAACAACGACAGGCTAATCAGGGATGGGGCGCGAGTCGATATCAAAAAGCCAAGCCGCAAATCGATCAGCTAACGAATGCATACGAATGGGCAATGCTGGTCCTGCAACGCATTCAGCAGGCCATTCATGGCATACCTGACCTATCGACAACTCTACAGACACCAGAAGGTGTTAAGAACGTCACTAATCGCGTTGATATTGTTGATAGAGTTCGTAACGTTCAAAATACGGTTGTTATTGACGCTGAAGAAACATACGAAGTAAAGTCGCAAACAATGGCCGGTATTGATGCGGTATTAGATCGATTCGCAGAAGCGTTATCGACCGTTACAGGCATTCCGGTATTCCTTTTGATGGGTCGCAGTATTGGTGGATTGAATTCGACAGGTGATGCAAACCGGGACGGCTGGTATGCGGTTGTCAATTCTATGCAGAATGATCAATTGAGAAATCCAGTTGACATTATCTGTACTTGCGTAATGCGTTCGCTTGGAATGACGGATATCAAATACAAGCTTGAATTCAATCCGCTATATGTACCTAGCGATAATGTGAAAGCCGATACGGATCAAAAGCGGGCTAGTGCTTTGGGTAGCATGGCGTCGGCGCTTGTGTCATTAGTTAATTCTGCCATTATCGATGCGTCAGAAGGTCGCGAATACGTAAAGGAAACTACAGAGATTCCGATTAATGATTCTATCGTGCCGGAAATCCCTACTCCCCCTGAACCTGCGGGCGGCTTTCCGACAAAGTCGAAGTCTAAGAAATGATTAGCCAACGCTGGTTATTTCCTGATTCTCAGGAACGACAATATCAGCGGTTAATGCGCCGCTTATTGTTTTCTTTGGTTAGCGAATTCGTGCGTAGATTGCGGGAAAACAATCTATTGCGTATTGACTCTGACGAAGAAACGTTTAGCGATGAAATGGCCGGTATCACTGCCGGTGTCATTGCGTACTGGCTGTTATCCATACAAGACATTCGCGCCCAGATGGGGGCTTTGTTTGTGGGTGTCAATCAATTCAACGATAACCAATTCATCAAAGTAATTAAATCGATGTTTGGCGTTATCTTGCCGAATTCGTCTAGCGTAATGCCGAAGCCTGGAACGCTGGTTACTCAGATATCTGAAGGGTTAGCCAAACTAGGACCAGATGCTGATTTATCTAGAATTGAGCAATGGGTTAGAACGCTTAGAACTTCATTTGAAGATAAGAACATTTCTGCTGTAGATATTGCTGGACGTGAATTGGTTGTTCGTATTGAACAAACGGTTAGAACTGAAGTTGCAAAAGGCACGCCAATTAACGAAATCGTTACGCAAATCGAAACGCAACGAGATAGGATTACTCGCCGGGAACAGTTACGCGCACGTGATGAAATGGGGACGCTTAATTCTGAAATGACTAAGCGTAGAATGTTGTCTGTCGGTATCAAACAATACGTTTGGAATACTTGCATGGATGAGCGGGTACGTGGTAATCCTGGCGGTAGATATCCGAAAGCTATTCCGTCTCATTGGGCACGTGAGAAAAAGGTTTTCAGTTGGAGTGACCCGCCTGATGGTGGACATCCTGGCGAAGCATGGTTATGTCGGTGTTGGGCTACACCCTTTAAAAAAATCCTTTGACATTTTCGTTTCGCTATACTTCGGCGCATGCAACGTTATGACTTCGCCAAAATCAACACGCTGAAAACCGACGAAGGGTTTATTGTCGATAAACCAATCGTCGGACGCATTGGTATTCAGATTTACCAAAATAAGGACGGTTCTATCCGTCGCGAATTGCGGTTACCTGAACATGTGTTTGAAGCGGATTCTTTGGCGTCATTCAAAGGTAAGCCGATTACGTCCGATCATCCCGGACGTAAAGTAACGTCTAAAGACGTTCGCCAATTGTCTATTGGAACCGTTTTATCAAATGGACAAAAGGACGATTCTGGTAATCACGTTGTCACAGAAATTGTTATTCATGATCCTGAAGCAATGGGATCGAATAGAGAACTATCGCTAGGGTATGACGTTCAATTAGACGAAACCCCTGGTGAATGGAATGGCGAAAAATATGATGCCATTCAAACGAACATCCGCGTAAATCATTTGGCGGTTGTGTTTCGTGGCCGCGCTGGTGTGGCACGTCTTAACGTAGACGGTAACGAAGATTTTGAAACTGAAACCAAACCGAAAGGGTTAGACATGCCTAAAGTTCGCTTAGACAATGGGATCGAATACGAAGCGCCTGCTGAAGTTGCCGCAGAAGTTGAAAGACTTCGCGGTGATGCATCTACGGCGCGCACAGCACTCGCTAAGGCTGAAGCCGAACGCGATGCAGCCAAGACGAAGGCCGATGGCCTGGATGCGGCTGTGAAGGCTGCTCGCGAAGCTGGCCGCGCTGATGCAGTGGCACGTACCGCGCTGGAAACCCTGGCTACGGGCTTTAAGATCGATTCCAAGGGCAAGACGGATCGTCAAGTTAAAGAGGCTGTAATCAAGCTTGCACGCAAGAATGATTCGCTCGATTTGTCGGCTAAGTCTGACGAATACATTAACGCTGCTTTTGAACTTGCTTGCGAAGAAACGCAAAACAGTGACGAAGCGATGCGCCAGCAACGCGAAGCCGGCCACGTGATGAAGAAAGACGCTACGAAGACTGACGGTTATGTCAATTCGCGTACAGCATACGATAACTACTTGGAAAGCCTGAGCAAGCCAGCGGCTGCTAAGTAATCCAAATAACCAAACGAAAGGACTACTCAAATGCAAACCGCATACACTCAGTATCAAAATGCCGCATACAAGGGCATGCTCTACGATCTTCGCATGAATGATCACATGTCCTATAGCGCGGAAGGCGCTGTTGGAATCGGCATGCCGGTTATCCTTGGAACGAACAAGGAACGCCAAGTTAAGCAAGTCGTTAACTCCGTCGGTCAAGGCATCTTAGTTATCGGTATCGCTACTGCTCAATTCGACATTGAGCAAGCCGCTGGCGGTGTCGTTGGCTATCTCGATAAAGAAACCGTGCCTGTTATGAAAGAAGGCCGGATTTGGGTCGAAACGGTTGACGCGGTTGTTGCTGGCACTGTTGCTAACTTGTCGCTTGCGACTGGTAACTTTACCGATGAAGCCGTTGCCGCTGGTATTGAAGCAATCACGCAATGCCGTGTCCGTTTCATGACGGGCACTACTGCCGCAGGCTTGGCGGTTGTTGAAGTAACTCGCCTGTAATCAACTGCCCACACTCTAAAGGACTAAAACGAAATGAAAGCCGCACAGTTAACCCATTACGATGCGCGTGACTTACGTGCCATCGAAGTTACCGGCCATATGGACGCAAACGAATCGATGTTCTTTGCGCGCCAGTTGGAATACATCCGCCCGCAAGCGTACCAGATGACGCGCGTTGCGTTGTCGGCTCTGACGCTGTTTCCAATCAGCACTGATATTCCGGCTGGTGCTAAGTCACATACTTATCGTATGTGGGACACTGTCGGTATGGCGAAGATCATTAGCAATTATGCTGATGACTTGCCACGCGCTGGCGTGTTCGCGAAAGAGTTTACCGGTTACATCCGTTCTATCGGTATTTCTTACGGATATACTGTCCAAGACATTCGCGCAGCACAATTCGCAGGTGTTAACCTTGATACTGCTGAACAAGCTGCCGCAAAGCGCGGGCACGATGAAACAATCAATAAGATCGCCTGGAATGGTGATGCGACGGCTAATCTGCCGGGTTTCTTGTCTAATGCGAATATCTCTGCTGTTACTGTTCCGGCTGACGGTACGGGATCTAGCAAGACGTTTGCGACTAAGACGCCAGATCAGATTTTGCGTGATTTGAATTCGTTAGTGAATTCGGTTATCACGCAATCGAAAGGTATTCATCGTCCTAATCAATTATGGATGCCTTTGGAGCAATACACCTACATCAATTCCACGATTCGTGGTTCGATGTCGGACGCTACGATTCTGGAAGTGTTCACCCGTTCGAATCCTGGCATCAAAGTTATTCCGGTTATCGAACTGGATGGCGCAGGCACTGCCGGTGCTGATGTCATGGTCGCGCTGGAAAACAACCGCGAAAACTGGCGTCTTGAAATTCCAATGGCTTTCTTGCAGCATCCGCCGCAATTAACCAATCTGGAATATACGATTCCTTGTGAGTCGCGTTGCGGTGGTGTAATCATTCCGTTCCCGCTGGCATTCGCTAAGGGCGAAGGCTACTAAGAAAGGGGCGCAAGCCCTTTTCTTCAATCGAATTTCAATAGAGGATAATCAATCATGAAAATCTACGAACTGTATAACCAATCCGCTCGCGTTGTCCATGTGTTTGGCAAGATGTGTATTCCCGGCCAACTTACAAAGGTGCCAGATCCACAAGGCATTTTAGAGGCTTCTATCGATGGTAGCGACGATTTAAAAATCGTTAATGTTATCGATGCTGAAGACGTAAAAAACAAGCGCGAAGTTGCCGAAGAAAGCGACGGCAAATCTGGCACCAATGCGGCTATCCCTGGCGACTCCAAGGGCGACAACAACGTAGGTACGGCGGGTATGGGGTCACAAGGCGAACCGGGCGCGGCTGAAGCTGCCGCAGGCACGTCTAAGACGCCAGATCAGGCGCAGGCAGACGCAACGAAGGCCGGTTCGTCTTGGACTAGCCCTGCGAAGTCAAACGCAAAGAAGTAACCAAACATGACGGCGCTTGAGTATTTCAGGCTAAATGCATCGGAGTTCAATAATGTTATTGACTCCGATGTATTGAAATGGATAGATCAAGCCGGACTATTCG
>Ga0068852_100000454_pt1 | contig 27039 bp, 27 predicted proteins | sample KBSCornC22_FD_66594 | JGI IMG/M metagenome (GOLD analysis project Ga0068852, IMG submission 66594) | Corn rhizosphere microbial communities from Kellogg Biological Station, Michigan, USA - KBS Corn C2-2 | ecosystem: Host-associated > Plants > Roots > Rhizosphere > Soil ... | reverse complement strand
ACATTAAAGCCTTTCAGCCTTTTATAGCGTGCATAAATATCGCTGGCAATATAGCCTAACGGATGGCCTACATGCAGACCTACACCGCTGGGATATGGAAACATATCCAATACATAAAACTTTGGCTTTACTGATGTATTACTTACTTTATATACTTGATCATTTTTCCAATTCTGCTGCCATTTTTTTTCTATTTCTCTAAAATTGTATTCCATTGTTATAGTTCACTACTTATTTTTTTGTAAAATATATTATTGTGAATAATTGGGTTTTCAAAAATATTTATGAAAGAAAAATTATAAAGCCCTTCTTCTATTATTTGTGAAAGAAATGTTATTCATTAAATGATTGTTACCAGCAATGCTTCGTGTAAATTACATTAGCACATAAGTAATTGTGCAAAAATACTAAACCTGTCTAAAATCATTTAAATTTGCCATCTGCTTAACATCATACTTTTTTTATTCAAATTGTCGTTTAAAAATTATGTCCCAAGCCGGTAAATCATCAGCAAAAAGAGGAAAGCCATCTTATGTATATGCCATCATTGGCGTATCTCTTGTATTATTTCTTTTTGGAGTTGTAGGGTGGATATTTCTTAATATAAAAAAGACCGGAGATTACTTTAAGGAAAATATTCAGTTGCATGCCTACCTCTACCGTACGGCCAGTGCAAAACAAATAGACAGTGTAAAAAATTATATTGAGAGCTTGCCTTATGCTGTAAAGACTGAATATATAACTCGTGAAGAAGCGCTTGAAAAATATACAAAAGAGAATGACACACTTTGGAGGAAGCTGGCTATAAATAATCCGCTTCCGGAAAGTATAGATTTTTATGTAAAGGCAAATTATGTTGATAAAGACAGCCTTTCAAAAATTGAAAATTATTTGCTTACTAATTATCCTACTACGGTTTCAGAGTTTCAAACACCTAAAGAAACTGTTGCAAGTGTGAGCCAGTTTGTGAAAACGACTACGCTGGTATTGCTGGTGGTGGCCATCATTTTGTCGCTACTTGTAATAGTTTCGATCGATAATACTATAAGGCTTGCCATGTACAGCAGCCGCTTTTTAATTAAAACCATGCAAATGGTAGGTGCTACACGCTGGTTTATTTCAAAGCCGTTGGATGGCCGTGCGGTTGTGAACGGGCTTATTGCTTCAGGCATTGCCATTGGACTTATGATTGGATTTATAGAGCTTTCAGAAAAATTTGTACCTTACCTCCAAGTGCTGCATGATACAAAAAATATGATCTTGATTTTTGCAGGCATTATTATTCTTGGAATATTCATAACACTTTTCAGCACGCACAGGTCAGTAGTTAAATATTTAAAAATGAAGCTGGATGATCTGTATTAAACAAACGAATTTTTGTTAGATGCATTAATATTGCAAAATAAATTTTTTACAATGAAAACACAGCCCGCAAAAAAAACTTTAACTTCAACCACGGCAGCACCTGTTTCTAAAAGGAGTAGTGCCCAAAATACACCAGCCGCTGTATTGTTTACTAAAGACAATTATAAATGGATGCTGATTGGGCTTGTGGTAATGGCTATTGGATTCTTCTTAATGGCGGGTGGCAAGAGCAGTGATCCAAATGTATTCAACGATAATGAAATCTATAGCTTCAGGCGCATAACCCTCGCCCCGATATTAATTGTTGGAGGGTTAATAGTAGAGATTTTTGCAATTATGAAAAAGCCAAAATAGTTTCATTTAAAATTATAATGGGCGGTGATTTATCATCGCCTTTTTTGTTTATTTGCTTTTATAAAATTGATTAATTAAAACTAATGACTGAAGTACAATCTATCATTATCGGAATTGTAGAAGGCATAACCGAATTCATCCCTATTTCATCGACGGGCCACATGATCATCGCAGAGAAATTATTAAAAATAAACGATGATGCTTTTAACACGGTATTCACGGTGGCCATTCAGTTAGGAGCTATACTTTCTGTTGTTGTTTTATACTGGAAAAAGTTCTTTGATTTTTCGCGGTGGCAGTTTTATGTAAAGCTTGCAGTGGCAGTTATTCCGGCTTTGATCCTTGGATTTATCTTTTCAAAAAAAATTGATGCACTTCTCGAAAGCTCTCTTACTGTTGCAATAAGCATGCTGGCGGGTGGAATAGTTTTATTATTTATTGACAATTTTTTCAAAAATCCTGTAATACACAATGAAAGAGAAGTCTCCTATAAAACAGGATTTATAATTGGTATCTGGCAATGTATAGCGATGATACCCGGCGTAAGCAGAAGTGCTGCGTCTATTATTGGCGGAATGCAGCAAAAGCTTACACGTAGTGCTGCCGCAGAATTTTCATTCTTTTTAGCTGTGCCTACCATGCTTGCCGCAACAGTTTATAAACTCTATAAATACTTCAAGGAATATGGTGGTTTTAGTTCAGAACAAATAAAAATTCTTGCCATTGGAAATATCGTAGCGTTCATTGTGGCATTGCTTGCTATAAAATTTTTCATTACCATGCTTAAGAAGTACGGGTTCAGAGTATGGGGTATTTACAGGGTATTGGTTGGAATTGTACTGCTCATTATGCTTTACACGGGTTATCTTAATCAATAACGGGAGAGCATAGACGCAGTTGTACGATGTTGTTAATTATTTCTTTTAAAAAATTTTCTATAATTTGAATAATTAATTTTTGCCATGCAAACTGCTTCAAAAAAAGTTATAAACGGGTGGGCCATGTACGATTGGGCTAATTCGGTCTATAGCCTTGTTATCACTACCACTATTTTTCCTGCCTATTATGAAAGCATAACTGCTAACAATGCCGGTAATGAAGTTATTTTTCTGGGAAGGCATTTCGTTAATACCGCATTATATATTTATGTGCTGGCATTTGCTTTCCTTATTGTAGCTTTCATGTCGCCTGTACTTTCTTCCATCGCCGACTATAAAGGAAACAAAAAAAGTTTTCTTCGTTTTTTTTGTTTCCTTGGCAGTGTTTCATGCTGCTCGCTTTTCTTTTTTAAAAATGCCGATACGTTGTGGGTAGCCGTGTTATGCACTATACTTGCGTGCATTGGATTTTGGAGCAGTGTCGTTTTTTATAATTCTTACTTGCCTGAAATAGCTGCCCCTGAAGATAGGGATAGGATAAGTGCAAAAGGATTTGCTATGGGTTATATAGGCAGCATTCTTTTGCAGTTAGTCTGTTTCATTTTTGTTTTTAAACCCGAATGGTTTGGCATGCAAAACGATGCTACCATGCCCGCCCGCTTTTCATTTTTGTTAGTAGGCGTATGGTGGTTTGGCTTTGCACAAATAACCCTTAACAGGATGCCTAAGGGTGCGCCTGCGGCCTTTCGGCCAGATAATAATGTTTTTGCAAATGGATTTATAGAACTTAAAAAAGTTTTTAATCAATTAAAAACACTTGCTGTCTTAAAGAGATATTTACTGGCCTTTTTCATTTATAGCATGGGTGTTCAAACGATTATGCTGGTAGCAACTTTATTTGGCAGCAAACAACTAAAATTGCCTACGGGAAAGTTAATTATTACACTGCTTATTATACAAATAGTTGCTATTGCGGGTGCTTACATCATGGCAAAACTATCTGACAAATTTGGCAATTTTCAAACGTTATTATGGGTAATTGTTATTTGGATATTAGTGTGCCTGGGTGCTTATTTTATAGCCATAATGAGCGACAAAGGCATGAATGCTGAAATGTATTTTTATGTTCTTGCCGTAGTTGTGGGTTTGGTAATGGGTGGCATACAATCGCTCAGCAGATCGACTTATTCAAAACTAATGCCTGTTACAAAAGACACTACTTCTTTTTTTAGCTTCTATGATGTTACAGAAAAGATCGCGGTAGTAATTGGCATGTTAAGCTTTGGACTAATTGAAGAAATTTCCGGTAGCATGAAAAATTCAGTATTAGTAATTATGTGTTTTTTTATAATAGGATTTATTATCTTATATTTCACTCTTTCCAAACAAAAGCAGCTTGCTTTTAGTGAACAGGTTGCTGCATAATCATTCTTATGAAACTCTATTCCATAAATGCGGGCTATTTCAAGCTTGACGGTGGCGCTATGTTTGGCGTGGTCCCAAAAAGCATCTGGTCAAAACTTAATCCTTCTGATGAAAATAATATGTGTAACTGGGCGATGCGGTGTATGCTTATTGAAGACGAAGGCCGGCTGATACTTATTGATAACGGAATGGGTTATAAGCAAGATGAAAAATTTTTCAGTTATTATTACTTGAACGGCGATGATACGCTGGAAAAATCATTAGCAAAACATGGATTTAGTAAAGATGATATTACAGATGTATTTTTAACTCATCTTCATTTTGACCATTGCGGGGGCTCTATTGAAAAAGATGGAGATGAACTTGTGCCGGCATTTAAGAACGCAACTTATTGGAGCAATGAAAATCATTGGAAGTGGGCAACTAACCCGAATGACAGGGAAAAAGCCAGCTTCTTAAAAGAAAATATTTTACCCATACAACAGAGCCGACAATTAGAGTTTATTGATACGATGGATGAAATTGAATTTGCAAAAAACATTCATGTGCGTTTTGTAAGCGGCCATACGGAATCAATGATGCTGCCTCAAATACAGTACAAAGACAAGACGATTATCTTTATGGCTGATTTGCTTCCCTCAACATTTCACATTCCTGTGCCTTATATAATGGCTTACGATACAAGGCCATTAGAAACTCTTAGAGAGAAAAAACAGTTTCTTAACGAGGCGTTGCAAAAAAAATTTCTGCTTTTTTTTGAGCATGATCCTGTAATAGAATGTTGCAATCTTAAACTAACAGACAAGGGTATACGCAGTAACGAAACGTTTTTGCTGGCAGATATTTTATGATGACTTATACAATTTTTAAGATGAAAAATATCGCCGCAATTACTTTATTATTAAGCGTGGGTTGTATTATTTATTTTTTCGTGAAAGAGCAATTTAATGGCACTGTACTTTCACACAATGAAGATATTTTTCTCTCGGTTTTATATCTTGTTACAGGTATTTGTATCCTGATTTTAGCAGCAATAAATTTTTCAGATAATAAGAAAAAATAAAATTCAATTTATTTACCTAAAACTGATTAAAGAAGTAAGAGGATAACGAAGATTCCGGTAGCCCATCATATCTACTTTAATAGTGCCCACCGAAATTGGGCTCTCAGCACGAAGCAACAAATGATTGGGATCGTCACTTACCCACACATTCATTTTTTCACCGCCTTCAAAAATGCTTCCTTTAATTAGAAGGGGCTTAAATTTTATCGCATGGAATTTTCCATATTTAGTTTTTATGGTTTCTTTTCCTTCATACCTTAAATAAAGATGGTATGTTTCATTATCGAGAAACATATCAAATGGAATCTTATCACCAGGATTGTATTTATTGAAATTAATATTTCTGGCATAATAAGTAGCGCTTATAACATCCTGGATGCAGGAGCCTATTTTGTAAACTCCTTTGGTGCTAACAGCAGTGCCCGCACTGTGATTAAAAGTGACATTATCATAAAATTTTGTACCACCTTCATCTACATTGCGTATAAATTTTACCGGAAGCATCGTGGCCGTATCTATATAAGTTTCATACCTGTCCCGAACCCTGTAAAAATTATCAAAGAAAGAATAAGATGTGCCGGTGCCAACGCAATGATAAACTGTTTTGCCATTAAATTTTTCGAGACTGGTTGAAAATACTGCTTCACCAGCTCCAACGTACATTCCCAGGGTTGTATAATATACTTTCATGGTTATTGTTTCACCGGCCTGAAATGCAGTATTGGTAATGCCGCAAAATTCATCGCCGCCTTTAGTTGTAAAAGCAAAGAATAAAATAAATATTGTTGTAAGTTTTTTCAATCTTAATTATTTGTCTTTAAAAAATTTAATACTTAATATAAGAATGCTTCCTGCAAGAGCGGGAATAAATAAGTTAATGAACCATATACCAAATGTAGTGCCTATAATACCTACGGTATTTGTGCTATAAAAGCTTAAAAGTTCTGTACTGAATTTTCCTCTTATTCCAAGATCAGCAATTGCGAATGAAGGTACAATTGCAAGCACTAAAAAAAGAACACTTATAATCCAAACTTCGTTTATCCATAATATGGACACATCTAAAACCTGAAGCAGTAATATATACTGAATGATGAAAACAGCATAACGAAAGAAAGACAGATAAAGTAACCTTAACAATAATTTTACATTAAAATCGTCGAGCACATTTATATATTGAACATATTTTGCAGCAGAAGGAATTTTTTCAATAAGCTTAATAAGCCAGGATAACCTGAAATAAAACAAAATAATAATGCCTGTTACGCATGCCGATAAAAATAATAAAGTTTTGAGCCAAAAAAATGGGAGGCCCATCAGCAGGGCAGCAGAATAATTACTTTTAAATAATAAAATATAGGTCAATCCTCCACAGCCCATTACCAGGGTAATAATAAGCTGGCTAATGCTTCCCGCAATTGATAATGATATCGCTTTAATTCTATTCCCTTCTTTTACATACAAGATGCGGCCGCCATATTCACCAATGCGGTTAGGTGTGTTCAAAGAAAGCGTAACGCCGCTTAATACAGATTTAAAAGCTCTGATAAAAGTAATAGGCTGAAGTGTTTTCACAAGTATTTGCCATTTTTTTGCTTCAAATGCCCAGTTAACGAATACAAAAAAAATGACAATCCAAAATTTCCATGCCTGGTGTCCAAAAGGCGCCTGTTTTATGAGATGAAGTGATTGCTGAAGATCCGGCTGGTCTTTTATTTGCTTGTACAACGAATAAAAAAGCCATGTGCCAAGTAAAGGAGCAAGAATATACTTGAATATTATTTTAATATTTTTGCGGGTGCGGATCATGTAGCTTTACAAGATAATCGTTTCTTTATTTTAGTCAGCAATTACTATTGTTGATGAAGCCAAAAATAATCTTCAATTGCATACAAATTCAAAAATAATCCTGGGTATAGACCCCGGGACACTGCTGATGGGATATGGAATAATTGAGGTTTCTGCAGGCTCAGCTACTTTAATAATGATGGATGTATTAAAGCTTTCTTCAAAAAAAGATACTTATGAAAGATTGCAAATTATACACGAAAAAGTTTGCGAACTTGTAAAAATGCATACTCCTCATGTACTTGCAATTGAAGCGCCTTTTTTTGGAAAAAACGTACAGAGCATGTTAAAACTGGGAAGGGCGCAGGGCGTAGCGATTGCTGCAGCAATGCAGGCAGGCGTGCCGGTTACGGAATATTCACCCCGGAAAATAAAGCAGTCAATTACAGGGAACGGAAATGCAGATAAATTGCAAGTTTTAAAGATGCTGCAACGCATCTTGTGCTTTGAAGAAAACCCACAATATTATGATGCCACAGACGCTCTTGCAGTTGCCGTTTGCCATCATTTCCAGGGAAATATCCCTATGAATAAAACATCAAAAAAAATAAATGGCTGGAAAGAATTTATGATAAAAAATCCTCAGAGAATAAAATGAATGAGGAGTTTTATATTTATTAAAAAATTATACACTACATATTATTTAGAATTTTCTCCCGTGCAGTTTTCATTTCATTGTCCGAAAGCTTTAATTTTTTTCTTGTAAAGTTTAAATCATCTGCATTGTTGATTGGCACTAAATGCATATGAGCATGAGGCACCTCAATGCCAACAACAGCAAGGCCGCATCTGTTACAATCAAAGGCTTTTTCAATTGCCCTGGCAATAGGTTTTGCAAATAAAAATATCTCTTCAAGGTAATCATCAGGAATGTCAAAAAACTTATCAACTTCCATTTTGGGAATTATTAATGTATGCCCTTCTGCCAACGGACTTATATCAAGAAACGCAAAAAATTTTTCGTCTTCAGCAATTTTATAACTGGGTATTTCGCCGGCAATTATTTTTGAAAAAATTGTCATTAGATTATTATGTTAGCGACGATAAATGATATTTATATTCCGAAATTATTATGCAGTAATATTTTCTATTTTAAACTTTATCATGCCTGCAGGCACTTTGATCTCTGCAGTTTCACCTACTGATTTACCAAGTAAGCCCTTTCCTATTGGCGAAGCTGCTGATATTTTGTGTAGTTTTAAGTCTGCTTCTTTTTCTGATACAATCTGGTATGTCACCTGCTTTTTTGTGGCAAGGTTAGTAAGCGTTACTTTAGTAAGTATGGAAACCTTGCTGGTATCTATTGTGTCTTCATCCACAATCCTTGCCGTGGCAATTATGGCTTCCAGTTGTTTTATTTTAGCCTCTAACAGGCCTTGTGCTTCTTTTGCCGCATCATATTCAGCATTTTCTTTTAAATCTCCCTTTTCGCGTGCTTCACCTATAGCCTTAGATGCAGCAGGCCTATCAACACCTTTCATGTGTTGCAATTCAGCCTTCATTTGTTCGAATGTGTTGTGTGTTACATAGTTGATCTGGCTCATAACCTCATTTTTAACTTATTTATTTCATTCCGGTAAATCGAAAAAAAATACAACGTCTCATTTTTCTATGAGACGTTGTATGTATACAAATATAAAAAAAATTAATAAATTATTCCAGTCCAAGTTTTTTTACTAAAACTTTTGCCATTTTATAAAAGGCTTCTACACTATAGCCTGCAATGTGAGGGGTTAGAATTACATTTGGCTGTGCCAAAAGCGTATTTAACCGCTGGTTTTCTTCTTTAGAATAAGTATCAAATTTTTCGTTTTCAAGTACATCGAGGCCTGCGCCTGCAATCTTTTTATTTTTTAACGCTGCAATCAAAGCAGTGGTATCAGTTACTTTGCCACGGCATGTTGATATAAAAAAAGGTGATTTTTCAAGGCTGTTGAAAAATTTTTCATTGGCCATGTGTTCGGTTTCCATGGTAAGTGGCACGTGCATACTAATTGCATCAGCATACCTGCATATATGCTCTAAGTTAGCTTCTCTCACATATCCGGAACCAAATCCAAAATTGTATTTATCATAAGCAAGAACAGTTACTCCAAATGAAGAAAGCAGCTTTGCAAAGGCAGAACCTGTATTACCATAGCCTATTATGCCTATAGTTTTTTCACTTATTTCAATGCCACGGTTAGCATCTCTTATCCATTTTTTATCTTTTATTTCCTCAAAACTAGAGCTTATTTTATTGGTAAGATTCAATAACAAACCTAAGGCATGTTCAGCCACAGCATTTCGGTTTCCCTCGGGGCTGCTCACACAGCGAATGCCTTTTGCAGATGCATATTCTACATCAATTAACTCCATCCCGCTTCCGAGCCGTCCAATCCAATCAAGTTTTGTTGCTTTATCCATAAGTTGCCTGTCAATAGGCAATCTGGTAGTTACAACAAGGCCCGATGCCTGGCTTATAATAGCGCTCAATTCCTCATAGCTTATTTTTTCAGAATGAAGAACTGAATACCCTTTTTGCTGAAGAACATCAATTAAATAATTGTGAACCTTCGATGTAATAATTACCTGTTTTTTCAAGATTAAATATTTTATTCTGCAGCTATCATGCTTATTTCCACATTTACATCTTTGGGGAGGCCTTTTACTGCTACTGTTTCTCTTGCAGGAAAATCTGATTCAAAAAATTTTCCGTACACTTCGTTGACAGATGAAAAAAGGCTCATATCTTTTAGAAAAATAGTTGTTTTTATTACGTGTTGAAAGCCAAGGCTCGCTTCGTTTAAAATTGCTTTTAAATTTGCCATAACCTGTTCTGTTTCTTTTTGTATATCATCAATTATAAGCTCCGAAGTTTCGGGCTTTATCGCTATCTGCCCTGAAATAAAAAGCATTCCGCCAATTTTTACAGCCTGGCTGTAAGGGCCTATCGGGTCAGGAGCTTTTGAAGTATTTACTATTTGCTTGTTCATTTATTTTGAATGAGGGCAATAAAGTTGCAAAACTTTCCATCAAATAACAAACCTATTTTTGCCAAAAAATTAATATGAGGGTAATTATTGTGGCTGATGAAAAGCAACAAAAGGAAATTCTATCAAAAAATACTAACCCTGGTATAAAATTAATTTTTGCAGAAAACCATTCCAGTTCAAGTATTGATGATTATGATGCCGTATTTTATCTTATTGAAACTTCATTTCCGCAGGACATAAAAAGAATATCCAGCAAACCAGTCTTCATTAACTCCGTTATAGAAACGCTGAAAGATTTAAAACTGCCGGATAACTTTACCAGAATAAATGGATGGCCTGGATTTTTAGACAGGCCTTTATGGGAAGCAGCGACTATTAATACTGATGCCGCATCTGCAATTTTTAAAGAACTTGGATGGAATATAACTTTTGTAAAAGATGAGCCAGGATTGGTATCGGCACGCATTATTAGCATGATAATTAATGAGGCATTTTTTGCCCTTGAAGAAAAGATAGGTTCGAAAGAAGATATCAACATCGCGATGAAACTAGGAACTAATTATCCGTATGGCCCATTCGAATGGCAGGAAAAAATTGGTATTGAAAATATTTACCTGCTTTTGCATAAACTATTAAAAACGGATAAACGCTATGCTATAGCTCCCCTTTTGAAAAATAAATATTTTGAAACCACGCCTGCATTATGATGTATATCCTAAATATTCATACTGCTACTGAAACAGCAATTGTAAATCTCTCAGCAGATGGAAAAGTTCTGGGCACTTTAATGAATGATGAACCAAAAAAACATGCTACTTTTCTGCATGTTGCCATTAAAAATTTGCTTCAACAGGAATCTCTTTCAGCTAAGCAGCTAAACGCTGTTGGAGTTTCTTCTGGTCCCGGCTCATATACAGGTATTCGGGTGGGATTAGCTGCAGCAAAAGGATTGTGTTACGCCTTAAACATTCCGCTAATCACATACAATTCCCTCGAGCTAATGGCCTACACTTCGTTAATGGGAACGAAAGAAAGGGATGCATTGTTTTGTCCCATGATCGATGCGAGGCGTATGGAAGTTTACACCGCTGTTTATGATTATAAAGGAAACGAAATAATGCCGCCGTTGGCATTAGTCTTAACGGAAGACTCATTCAAGGATATTTTATCAACAAAAAAAATAATTTTTTCAGGAAATGGAAGCCTCAAATTCAGAAATCTTACCAACAACGAAAACAGCATTTTCATAAACTCTGAAATTTCAACTCATTCTTTGGCTGGACTTTCTTTAACAAAATTTGAAAAAGGGAAATTTGAAAATATCTTTTATAGCAAGCCGTTATATATTAAGGATTTTGTGCCACCAATAAAACAATAGAACGACTTAAAAACTTTTTGTGTAACTTTATTATACAGAGCTTATATTTATTTAATACATGTATCACTATGAAAAAACGTCTTATTTATAAAATCTATTAATTATGAACCTTCCCGAGCCAATAAATTCTTTTGATGACCAGGGGGTTAATCCGCAGAATGAGACCCTTCCTGATATTGATTATTACGGGGTAAAAAAAGCAGCGCTTATTTTACGGGCATTAAATCATAAGCTTCGTCAGCAAATTATAAAAACAATTACCGATAATAAGAAACTCACAGTTACTGAACTCTATGTAAGGTTGCGCCTTGAGCAGTCAGTGGCATCTCAACATCTGGCTATTTTGCGAAAAGCTGGTATTGTTTCTACTCAGCGGGAAGGAAAATTTATTTTTTATACGATAAAATCTTCACGTATTGAAGCGATTAATTTGTTTGTAAAAAATCTTCTAGGTTGATTTTTAACATCTAATTTCCTTTGAATTCTACCCGTCTTCTTCATTTAATTTACCTTTGCATTTAGTAATAAGCCCACTTTCTCCCTTTCAAAGAAGTTTAAGAAGGAAAGTGTAAATTATTAAAACAAATTATATGTATTTGCAGCAAATTTATACTGGTTGCCTTAGCGAAGCGGCTTATTTTGTAGAAAGTAATGGGGAAGCAATTGTAATAGACCCGTTACGCGATACCCAGGAATATGTGAAGTTAGCAAAGGAACATAAGGCGAAAATCAAATATATTTTTGAGACGCATTTTCATGCTGATTTTGTGAGCGGCCATCTTGACCTGGGCAAACAAACGGGTGCACCCATCGTTTACGGTCCGGGAACTGAAGCGAATTTTGCTTTTCACCTGGCTAAAGATGGCGAAATCTTTAAAGTTGGTGATGTTACCGTAGAAGCGATTCATACACCTGGCCACACGTTGGAATCCACCTGCTATTTGCTAAGAGATGAGAAAGGAAAGCCTTTTTGTATTTTTACTGGCGATACTTTATTTGTAGGTGATGTTGGCAGGCCCGATTTAAGCAGCGGAAATTTGAGCAGCGCAGAGCTCGCTTCTATTATGTATGACACTATACAAAATAAAATTCTTCGTTTAGACGACAATGTTATAGTATATCCTGCGCATGGCCCGGGCACCAGTTGCGGCAAAAATCTAGGTCCCGAGACAGATACAACAATAGGTATTCAAAAAAGGACAAATTATGCGTTGCGGCCTCAAACAAGAGAAGAGTTTATTGGGGCCGTTACTTCTGGTTTGGATGAAGCCCCTGCTTATTTTTCACTAAATGCTAAAATAAATAAGGAAGGTTATGATAGTCTCGACGATGTAAAAAGAAAAGCGCTGACACCTTTGAGTGTTAAAGATTTCAAGTTAAAAATTGCGGAGAATATTCTTATTCTTGACACAAGGAACATCTCGGAATTTCCAAAGGGATTTGTTCCCGATTCCCTTTATATAGGTTTAGATGGAAGATTTGCTGAATGGGCTGGAAGCTTGCTTCCTTTTGATAAGCCAATTATTTTGGTAACGGATGTAGGTAAAGAAGATGAAACTATTGTGAGGCTGGCAAGAGTGGGTATTGATAAGGTAGAAGGGTATCTCGAGGGAGGGTTTGAGGCATGGAAAAAAGCTGGTGAAAAAATTGATTTAATAATTGAAATTGACCCCGATGAACTTGCAATGGATATACCGTTTGACCAAAACCTTGTGATTGCAGATGTGCGTAAAGAAAATGAATTTGCTGAAGGCCATGTAAAAAACGCAATAAATCTTCCTCTTAATGAAATGATGGATCCTGCACAAATTGCGCAGCTAGAGGAAAACCAAAATATATATGTTCATTGCGGTAGTGGTTATAGAAGCTTAATAGCTGCTTCCATTTTAAAAAAGCATGGGTATCATAATATTCGCAACATTATTGGCGGATGGACAAGTATAAAAGAGCAAAGTAATATTAAAATTGAAAAGGAAGCCAGTATATTAAATTAGTTTTCTGATAAACAAAATTCATAACGGCGACGGTTACACGAAAACAAAAAAATTGATCCACCTTTTTTGGCTGAAATAAAAAATCTTCTGCGCAACGCAGAAGATTTTTATTTAGATGTAACCTATAAACGATACTATTTTTTAATCCATTTAATTACCTGGCCGTCGCTCAATTTTATAGCATAACTACCAGGAGCGAGTTGAGAAACATTTATCACCTGATTTTCAGAAGTTATAATTCCCTTTTGAAAAATTTTTCCTGACATATCTGTTATAAGATAATTGTTTTCGGTGTTTGCCAGCAGCTTTGAAGCAAGTGTGAAACTTCCATTTGCTACAGGGTTAGGAAACAAAGCTACAGTACTAAATCTGCTGATTGTAACTGTTTTTATTCCTAATTGTTTTATAGAGCCATCTTTATCAGCTTCATTCAAACGATAATAATTTGTGCCTTTGAAAGGTGTATTGTCTATGAATGCATAATCTTGTTTCAAGCTGCTATTGCCAGTTGCAGCAACATTTCCTATCTCTGTAAAACTTTTTCCATCTGTACTTCTTTCGATTGTAAAATTGCCAGTGTTATTTTCATAAGCGGTTTGCCAGCTCAATTTTACAGTTCCGTTTTGCCACGCGGTAGCATTGTAAGAAAGCAAATTAAGCGGTAACACAATCTGAGGAGCCCACATAAAATTATCAATACCTATATAATTGAAATTTCCCTGAAGTTGAAAATCAATTTCATCAATATTGACATTGCTGTAATCAGCATTTCCTTCAGTTGAAAAATCAATATATGTAAATCCATTGTTGGGCACAAATGATGTGCTGAAACCGGATGTTTTAATTATTATAAATTGTACAACGCCATTAAGTTTGCCCGTGATAATTAAGGAACCATCACCAGAAGGATTACTGCCCCCATCTGTAGAAACATACAACCAGAGGCTTTTCAAGGTAAATTCTATTCCGTTTGATGTTTCTATCGCATTGGTTTGATTCGTTGCTATATTATCGCTATTATCAATAAAACGATTAGAATGTTGGTATCCATAGCCTGCCCTGGAACTAAAAATATCAAAACTGTTTGTAAGGGTAAAAGATTGACCGTTGCTGCTAAAAGTTGTTCCGTTAGGAGTTTGGGATTCGAAGGTTTCAATGTATTGCGCATGTACATAAAATGCGGAAAATACAAATAGGAGTAGAATATACCCCTGTTTAATAAAGTTGGATCTCATAAAGTGGTTTGTAAAGTTTTGCAATAGAAATTAGTATTTAGAAGTTTTAATTGGGAAGAAATTTATAAGTGAATAAGCATTGTTGATAATAAATGCCGGCAAAGAATTTTTTAAATAATTTTATTTCTATAAATAGCTGCTAGTTTAATTTGAAATCGGTAATAAAATTAATAATTTAAAATTGATTTATTTATTTTACTTGTATAATAATATTAGATGCAAAAAATTGACACTGTTACTTTTATAAGTAAATATAATAATGGCAATATATCGGGAAGTGTTTTGGTTGTTATAAATTATTTTACACAAGGCCAAAAGCCATTTATCGATTCTCTCAATAAATAACCGGCTTAGGCATAAAGAACAATAAGAAAATTTAAACCAGATTATAATAATAATGTCGTCTAATAAATATTTTTTTCTTTTTATAATTATTTCATTTTCATCGCAACAAATTTTCGCTCAATACGATATTCCGCTTTACACGTCTTATACAACGAAGGTAGAGCGTGCAAAATTGCATAGCCGGCTTATTAATTATTCCATTGAAAAAAATTTATCTGCACCGCTTACTGATTCTACCGAAGAAAATTGGGAGGACGCTTTCAGTACCATTGAAATTTTATTGTATAAGTCTCCTTTCACAGATGAAAAGATTCATAGCGCATTTGACTTAATTGAACAAACAAGCCCAGATTTTCAAAAAAGATTGTTGGAACTTGTTTATTCAAATTATCCTAAAACGTTTTCTTTACAGGTAGAGAGGCTAATGAATGTTACGAATGACCCGAAGGTATTTGCCTTATGTGCCGAATATCTTTACCAGCAAAGAAAGGATCCATCTTTTATAAATTCCATAGTTCAACTGATTAATACAAAATTTGAAGATCAGGGAATTATTGATCCTGTTTTATACATGCTTCAAGTTCATATTTCTGAAAAAGAAAGCATAGGAACATTTTTATCAAAGAAATCACTTGAAGAAGTGTTCAGTAAAAAGTTTTTACCTGGCAAAACTATAATGTATAGTATTCAAAGGAAAAACCGCGATTACCCGGGGCTGTTAATAATAAGAAACCGGGATGGAAATTTCATTACTGACAGCAGTGGCATCATTTTTAATATTCCTCAACTGGCCAGAAGCACTACCAACCTACCATTTTATTTGCGTAATGGTAATACTCCGCAGGGAATCTTTTTAATGCATGGTTTCGGAGTTTCGATGAGCAGTTTTATAGGGCCGACCGCAAATGTTCAATTATTAATGCCGGTTGAATCAAGCATAAAAATGTTTTTAGCCGATAGCAGCGTCAATGATACAGTATGGAACATTGATTATTATAAAAGATTGATACCAGCAGATCTTCAAAATTATTTGCCATTGTTTTATTCATATTATGCGGGTCTGGCGGGGCGAAGTGAGATTATTGCACATGGAACAACAATAGACCCGAAGATTTATTTTAATAAGCCTTATTATCCGTTAACACCTTCGCAGGGCTGTCTTTGTACAAAAGAAATTTGGGATGGCAAAAGAACGGAAAGCGATCAGCAAAAACTTGTAAATGCTTTATTAAAAGCAGGTGGAGCGGATGGATATTGCCTGGTGATTGAATTGGATAATAAACAATCTCCAGTTTCTCTTAATGATATAATCTCTTATTTGCCTGATTAACTTTAAAAAGTATAGATAATTTCTTTTCAGGCTGAACAAAAATGATGCTCTAATTTTGGATTCATTTTTAATTCATTTTAATTAATGACTCCTCCATTAGCAGAAAGGCTTCGCCCTAAAAAACTGGATGACCTTACAGGCCAGGAACATCTCACTGGCCGCGGCAGCGTGTTACGCAATGCTATTGAAAATGGCAAAATACCTTCCATGATTTTATGGGGTCCACCGGGTGTTGGCAAAACAACTATCGCAAATATTATTGCAAAAACTTTAGACTTTCCTTTTTATACATTGAGCGCCATTTCATCAGGTGTGAAAGAAGTGCGTGAGGTGATAGAAGAATCCAAAAAAATTAATAACGCCATATTATTTATAGATGAAATACATCGTTTTAATAAAGGCCAGCAGGATGCTTTATTAGGTGCGGTGGAAAAAGGAATTATTACTTTAATAGGTGCAACAACAGAAAATCCTTCTTTCGAGGTAAACAGCGCTTTACTGAGTCGGTGCCAGGTTTATATATTAAAACCTTTAAAGGAAGAATCGCTTTTGCAATTGTTGCATCATGCTGTTTCAGATGATAAAATTCTTTCTCAAAAGAAAATTGAATTAAAGGAAACAGAGGCACTAATAAATTTATCGGGTGGAGACGCAAGAAAATTATTAAACATGCTTGAATTGGTCGTTAATTCGGCATCCACTGAAGGAGATTCGAAGATGGTTATTACAGATGAATTGGTGATGGAAGCTGCACAAACCAGAGTTGCCCTTTATGATAAAAAAGGAGAGCAACATTACGATATTATTTCAGCATTTATTAAATCTGTAAGAGGCAGTGATCCTAATGCTGCTGTGTATTGGCTGGCACGTATGATAGAAGGAGGCGAAGATGTAAAATTTATTGCGAGGCGATTAGTTATTCTTGCCAGTGAAGATATCGGCAATGCTAATCCTACAGCATTGGTTCTGGCAACCAATACCTTCCAGGCAGTAAATATGATTGGCTATCCTGAATCAAGTATAATTTTATCTCAATGCACAACTTATCTGGCTTCATCTCCAAAAAGCAATGCAGCGGTTGCGGCTATCGGTATGGCACAAGCGCTCGTGAAGCAATATGGCGATTTAGCGGTTCCCCTTTCCGTAAGAAATGCTCCAACAAAATTGATGAAGAATCTTAATTACGGAAAGGATTATAAATATGCACATAGCTATGAAAATAATTTCACAGCAATGGAATTCCTTCCTGATGAAATAAAAAATACCGTTATATATAATCCGGGCAAAAATGCACGTGAAGAAGAATTGAGAAGGTTCTTAAGAGAAAGATGGAAAGAAAAATATGGATACTGATAGTTGACAATGAAAAATAAATAAATTAGGATTTGATAATTTCGGATTTATATGATAACATGGTCGTGCAAATCATTCAATGAGCTTACTAATGAAGAACTGTATAAAATTCTTCAATTGAGGATTGAAGTTTTTGCGGTTGAACAAAATGTAGTTTACCAGGATTGCGATAACAAGGATTTTAAATCATATCATTTAACTGCATCCATTAATAATGAAATAATAGCCTATAGCCGTATTATTCCACCAGGTATTTCATATTCTAAAGCTGCATCGATAGGCAGAATAGTAACTGCTTTTAGCGTAAGAAAACAATCTATTGGGAAACAATTACTAGAAAGATCACTCACAGAAGTTTACAACTTATTTGGTAAAACGCCTGTTATAATAAGCGCTCAGTTTTATCTAAAAAGATTTTATGAGAGCTTCTCCTTCACTCAAAAAGGAGATGTTTATTTAGAAGATACCATACCTCATATTGCTATGGTAAGGGACATTTAATTTTGACTAAGGCAATAAAAAAATCCTCTCTTTCGTTATTAAATAATTATCCATAGCGGGTAATGTTATTTTGTTACTGTTTGAAAAAACAAAAACCTGATCCGTCTTATGAAAAAACGTTTACACAGCTGTCGCCTTGCGTGTTTCATATTTATAGCACTAAGCCTTTTAACCATACAGAGTTTTTCGCAGTCATTAGTCTTAGGAAATGAGAAAACCAAAGTAGAAGTTGGTATTAATATAGGCCCTTCCTTTTTTCTTGGAGACCTTGGCGGTAATCGTGGTAAAGGCACAACGTTTATAAAAGACGTGAATCTTTCCTTAACAAAAGTTATGAAGGGCGCATTTTTAACCGTTTATCCCAATGAATGGATTGGCTTTCGTGTAGCTGCTGAGATAGGCAAATTAGAGGGCCAGGACAATATTATAGATACAAAGGGCGTAAATGAATTATGGAGAAAACAGCGCAACCTTGATTTTAAATCAAATATATCAGAAGCTTATGTTGCGACCGAGCTATTTCCTTTAATGCTTTTAAATAGCGGTGAAGAAGATTATAAGCCACGCCTCAGGCCTTATGGAGTAATAGGCGTAGGCGTTTTTCATTTTAATCCCAAAGGCTCTTTAACTGATGCCAATGGCAATAAAAAGTGGTACGATCTTCAGCCATTGCATACTGAAGGTGAGGGTTTTGCAGAATATCCAGATAAGAAAAATTACGAATTAACGCAGCTTAACATACCTATGGGCTTTGGGATTAAATATTATATTTCAGACCGGGTAACCATGAACTTTGAAATATTACACAGAAAAACTTTTACCGATTATATAGATGATGTAAGCACAGAGTACATAGATCCCAATTTATTTGATAAATACTTAACCCCACAAAATGCAGCAATAGCAAGACAGATATCTGATAAAGTTTTTGGTATAGTTACTCCAAGCGTAACCAGGTATTCGCCGGGCACCCAAAGAGGAAATCCCAATCAGAACGATGCCTACTTCACAGTTTTTTTAAAATTTGGCATTCGTCTCGGAGCCATATTTGATAATACTTATGATAGAGGAGTATCTGGCCACATGAAGTGTCCCTCAAGATTTTAATAATTATATTGAAAATTGCCTCTGGATAACGGCAAAGTATATAACAAAAGTTAGCTTTTCAAACAATGCATTTTCGTGTGCACTGTAAACCTCTGAAACCACTATTATTTAACTTTGTTACTATGCTTTGCCTTTTCTGTTTTGTGATATTTAGTGAGTTCTTCTTTTAGAAAAATGGCTGTAAAACTTTCTTTATTTTCTATTAATTTTTCCGGAGTTCCTTCAAATAAAATTTTGCCGCCGCCATCTCCGCCTTCAGGTCCGAGATCAATTATATGATCTGCAATTTTTATAATATCCATATTATGCTCAATTACTAAAACTGTATTGCCGCGCTCTACTAATTTATTCAGTACATCTACTAGGTGTTGTATATCCTGGAAATGAAGACCGGTAGTCGGCTCATCCAAAATGTAAAAAGTTTTTCCGGTATCGCGTTTGCTCAACTCAGTTGATAACTTTACCCTTTGCGCTTCGCCACCGCTTAATGTAACTGCGCTTTGGCCAAGCGTTATATATCCGAGCCCTACTTCCTGTAATACTTTTATTTTCCTGTATATATAAGGAACATTCTGAAAAAATTCCACCGCCTCATCTACGGTCATTTCAAGAACATCGCTTATTGATTTTCCCTTATATCGTATTTCAAGTGTTTCCCGGTTATATCTTTTCCCATTACATTTTTCACAATGAACATATACATCCGGCAAAAAATTCATTTCAATTACACGCATGCCGCCGCCCTGGCATACATCGCAGCGGCCGCTTTTTACGTTAAAAGAAAACCGGCCTGCCTTATAACCTCTTATTTTAGCTTCGGGCACAGATGCAAACAATGTTCTTATATCAGTAAAAAATCCGCAATATGTTGCTGGATTGCTTCTGGGTGTTCTGCCTATTGGCGACTGGTCTATTTCAACTACTTTATCAACATATTGCAGGCCTTTTATATTCTTATAATCAAGCGGCGTCATCTTACTTTTGTAGGCATGAATGCTTAATATGGGATATAAGGTTTCATTAATTAAGGTTGATTTACCACTACCGCTTACACCTGTTATGCAAATAAATTTTCCTAGTGGAAAATCAGCATTTACATTTTTTAAATTGTTGCCTGTTGCTCCCTTAAGTGAAAGTATATTGCCATTACCTTTTCTTCTTTGCGGAGGGATTGCGATTTGCAATTTCCCATTCAGGTAAGATGAAGTAACTGTATCAAGTTTCAATAAATCTTTTGGAACACCGCTTGCTACCACCTCGCCTCCGTGCATGCCGGCCTGCGGACCAATATCAATAAGATAGTCAGCCGCCAGCATAATATCTTTATCATGCTCAACTACTAACACGCTATTGCCAATGTCTCTTAAGTTCTTAAGCGCTTCTATCAGCCTGTGATTATCTCTTTGATGAAGTCCAATGCTGGGTTCATCCAGTATATAAGTAATTCCCTGCAACTGAGAGCCTATTTGCGTTGCTAATCTTATTCGCTGAGATTCACCGCCGCTAAGACTTTTCGAAGGCCGGTTTAAAGAAAGATAGTTCAACCCAACATTTAATAAAAATTGCACTCTCTCTTTTATTTCCTTTAAAATATCCTTTGCAATTACATTTTGGCGCTTGCTTAGTCTTGATTCAATTCCTGTAAACCACAATAATAATTTATCAAGATTCAGGCTGCTTAATTCAGAAATATCACTATTATCAATTTTAAACCAGAGACTTTCTTTTTTTAGCCGTTTCCCGTTACACGAATTGCAGGTTTTTAAGTGCATAAATTTTTCTACCCATATTCTTAATGCATCAGTGCTGTACGATGAAGAAAACCATCTCTTCAGCATAGGAATAATTCCTTCATAACCTCCCGTATATGCATCAGGAATTGTTTCATCATTTACATCCACATCAAAACTGTTATTAGATATTCCATCGCCATATAAAAGCAAATCAAGTTGTGATAAAGGCAAATCTTTGACGGGAGTATTCAAATTAATTTTATGTTTTTTGGAAAATGCCTCTACCTGCCTGAACACGCTCGCATCTCGCCCTTCTCCTAATGGCATAATGCCACCTTCATTTATACTTTTTGTTTTATCAGGTAAGACTTCGTCAATACTTATAGTGTATATATTTCCAAGGCCTTTACAAACCGGACAAGCGCCATAAGGAGAGTTAAATGAAAAAGTATTGGGTGAAGGTTCCTCGTAACTAATACCGGTATCTTCACACATGAGCTGGCGACTGTACTGCACCTGCTCATTTGTATCGTTCAATAGCAAAAAAAGTAATCCGTTGCCTAACTGAAGAGATTTCTGAATACTTTGGCTGAGCCTGACCTTTTGGTCTGGAACTACCTGCAACCTGTCTACCACCAATTCAATATCATGAATTTTATAGCGGTCAACCTGCATTTTAGCAACCAGGTCTTTTATGTCTCCATCAATTCTCACTTTTAAAAATCCCTTTTTTCTCACATCTTCAAAAAGTTCACGATAATGCCCTTTACGGCCGCGAACCAAAGGAGCGAGCAGGCTTATTTTTTTGGATGGAAACTTCAATAAAATGTTTTCAACAATCTCATCTTCACTCCATTTTACCATTATTTTACCGGTATTGTAGCTAAAAGCTTCCCCAATTCTGGCGTATAGCAACCTCAGAAAATCATATACTTCAGTTACAGTTCCAACGGTGCTTCGTGGATTTTTATTAGTAGTTTTTTGTTCAATTGAAATTACGGGAGAAAGGCCTGTTATTTTGTCTACATCAGGCCGCTCCATATCGCCCATAAATTGACGGGCATAGGCGGAAAAACTTTCCATATAGCGCCGTTGCCCTTCAGAATAAATAGTATCGAAGGCGAGCGATGATTTACCGCTGCCGCTTATGCCCGTGATAACTACAAGCTTATTTTTAGGAATTGAAATATCAATGTCTTTCAGGTTATGTTCTCTTGCCCCAAATACTTCTATAGTTTCTTCTGCAACTTCTTGTAAACCCAAATCCTGCTGCTTCACTTTTACCATATTAAAAACTACAAATTTACTGCTAAAATGTTTTTGGGAGGAAAAGATGTTGTCGAAATGCATCCGGATTAGCTAAAATCGATTTCAAAATTTATCGGTATAAAAAAATTTAAGGACAACGTCGATTAGATATTAATCAAGGTAATAATTGAAAACTTAGTTAAACTTAGTTTTACTCTTCTAACCCGGATATAAATTTTGAAAATTGTGAATATCTTTACTTTGAATTTATAAAAAAATCTTTCAAGGATGCACTTTGTATCGCGATTTATCGTAGCTTTAATCTCCTTTAAATCCCTTGAGAATTTCCGCTGGTTTTGTACCTCAAAGCAAAAAATATTTGAAGAGTCTTTACAATAATTAAAATATTTGTCCGTTTCATATAATCGATGGTCGGTATTCTTTTAAAATTTAGAAATCGATAACGAAGCCGTATGTTTTTAATTCAAATTAAATATTACATTTGTCCTTACCCTCAAAAGTAAAAAAAACAATGAAGACGAAATTGTTCAGTGCAATAGCCGTTTTAGCTATTTTCATCTTGTCCGGTTGTGGAAAATCCGGAAAATCGAAGGGGCTTCCTAATGATGGCCAATTACATGGCGTTGCACCTTTAAGTCGTTACAGTTTACCCAAGCCTCCGGGTATGGTATATATTCCGCCGGGAACCTTCCATATGGGTCCAAGTGATGAGGATATTAATTATGCATTTACTGCCCGTAATAAGCAGGTTTCTATAAGTGGCTTCTGGATGGATGCAACAGAGATAACCAACAATGAGTATCGCCAGTTTACTAACTGGGTAAGAGATTCAATAGCAGGCACTTTGATGGGTTATACAAAACAAGGCACTGACGGTACTTCTTATCTTGACTGGAAGAAAATATCAACTATTAAATGGAATGATAAAGCAACTATGGAAAAAATAGATGCTATGATTGTTACTCCTGACAATAGAATCTTTGGAAAAAAAGAAATTGATCCACTTAAAATAATGTATCATTCTGAGACCTTTGACTATGCAGAAGCGGCTAAAAGAGAGAATGCTAACGTTGCACGTGGTAAGTTTATTAATAAATATGACATTCCTGTTTATCCTGATACTTTAGTTTGGGTAAGAGATTTTTCATACTCTTACAATGAGCCTATGGCAAAGCAATATTATAGTCATCCAGCTTTTGGCAATTATCCTGTAGTAGGAGTTAACTGGAAACAGGCTACTGCTTTCTGCGAATGGAGAACTCATTATTTAAATGCCTATTTAGAAAATAAAAATAGGGCTACAGAATCTCCGTTCCGCCTTCCAACAGAAGCGCAATGGGAATATGCTGCAAGAGGTGGCAGGTCACAATCTCCTTATCCATGGGGCGGTCCGTATCTCAGAAACCGCAAAGGATGTTTACTTGCCAACTTTAAACCAGGCCGTGGTAATTATCCTGAAGACGGTGGTTTTTATACCGTTCGTGCTGATGCTTACTGGCCTAACGATTTTGGATTATACAATATGGCGGGAAACGTAGCTGAATGGACATCATCTTTATATTATGAAGGCGGCTATAACTTTCAGCACGATATGAACCCCGATATTCGTTGGAATGCAAAAGATCAGGATCCTCCCCGCATGAAACGTAAAGTTATCCGCGGCGGAAGCTGGAAAGACGTTGGATATTTCTTACAGGTGAGCACAAGAGCTTATGAATACCAGGATACATCAAAATCTTACATAGGCTTCCGTTGTGTTATTGATTTACCCCCAGTTGCAAGTAAAAAGAAGTAGTAAATAAATATTATTCCATAGAAAAAATTTCTAGAAAAAATTTACTGGCCTATATTAATAGTTTTAATATGGGCTTTGTATTGTATAAACCTAATCAAATCCACATTAACATTAAAATTTAAAATCTAAATCATCATGGCCCAACAAACCAAAAGAAACTTTTTAACTCTCGTAGATGTTCTGGTAAGCGCCGGCGCAGCAGTCGTAATTTTTGCTGCCTGGGCAAAACTAACTCACCAACCTTATGCCGATACCCTTCTTGGAGTAGGCATGTGGACAGAAACGGGAATATTCCTTGTATATGCCGCTATTGAATGGGTAAAACCACAGAGCAGGCACGATCATGCTCCTGCAGTAGCAGAAACGGTAAAAGGTAATCCCGCTTTACAATCAATGGATAAAATGCTTATGGAAGCAGACATTACACCCGCTAATATGAAAAAACTTGGTGATAATTTCCAAAAATTAGGTACTACCGTTTCTCAATTAGGCGAAGTAGGAGATGTTGTAAAATCAACTGGCGATTTTTCTGCAAAAACTAAGGAAGCTACTTCAGCGCTTGGAATGATGAAAGAAGCTTATGTAAACTCTGCAAATACAATGAGTAGCTTTAACAGTGCAGCGGATAGCGCCAAAAACTTTCACAACCAGGTACAGGTGCTTACCAAAAATCTTGGTTCACTAAATACTATATATGAACTTGAATTGAATGAAAGCAACAATCACCTGAAAACTTTAAATAGTTTTTATGGAAGAATGGCAGAGGCAAGTGAAGTTATGATCTCTACTGTAGAAGATGCACAATCTACCAAAGAACAAATTAGTGCATTGGCTACCAACCTTGGAAAGTTAAACAATGTGTATGGTAATATGCTAAGCGCAATGCAGGGCAGACAATAAGAAAGTATAATCCAATTCGAAAACCAAAAAAATTAAAAATTAAAATACCATGGCATTACCCAGAGAACCAAGGCAGAAGATGATCAATGTTATGTACCTGGTACTAACAGCCATTCTTGCCCTGAACGTATCAAACGAGGTAATAAGTGCATTTAGAGTTGTAAATAAAAGTTTGGAAACTTCCAATACGAATATAGCTGCCTCAAATGAAACTTTATATAAGTCTTTAGAAGAAAAGCTTCATGAACCCCAGTCTGCAGAAAAAGCAGGCATTTGGGAACCTAAAGCAGTTCAGGCTGAACGCCTTTCCGCATCGATGTATACATATCTTGACAGCTTGAAACAGGCCCTTAAAGTGGCTGCTGATCTCAGGATGAAATATGATGAAAAGACAAAAGACAGTGTTGAAGATTTTAGGGCTGATAATCTTGATGCGTCAACAAGAATGTTTGAAACGAAAGGCGAAGGTGACAGGCTTAAAGAAAGGCTTGAGCAATACAAAAAAGATATGTTGAGTATAGATCCTTCGATCCGGGCTCAATTTGAAAAATCTTTTCCTGTAAATACCACGCCTCCTAAAACTGAAGATGACAAAAGAAAGGGTTTTACCCAGGCCTTCTTTCACATGACGCCTACTATTGCAGCAATTACTATATTGAGTAAGTTTCAAAATAATATTAAGAACGCTGAAAATGAAATTGTAACATATTGCCATAACCAAATTGGAAAAGTGGAAGTACACATGGACCAGGTAGGAGTATTAGTTGGGCAAAATTCAAACTATTTAATGCCTGGCCAGCAATTGCAAATTACTGCAGGTGTAGGCGCCTATAGTTCTGCTGCTGCACCTTCTATCTCTATTAACGGTAGTAATGTAAGCGTTGCGAACGGACAGGGAACGTACACAACCACAGTTAGTGGCGCCGGTGAGCATACTGTAAATGTTAATGTATCTTTCAGGGATGAAAATAATAAAATTCAAACAAAGTCAGTTCCGGTTAAATATACTGTAGGTACTCCTGGAGGTGCTGCGGTGATGCTGGATAAGATGAATGTATTTTATATAGGATTGGATAATCCTGTTACTATTTCTTCCGGAACGGGTTGGGACAAAACAAAAGTAACCATGACGGGTGGAACTATATCACCTGCAGGCGGTGCTCCGGGTAAATTTAATGTCAGAGTTAGTAACCCTGGTGCTGCATCTATTACTGTAAATGCAGATGGCAAGGCAAGTACCTATCCCTTCAGAGTAAAAAGAATACCGGATCCTATTCTTATGGTTGGGCCAAGCAAGGGCGGCAGATTGCAATCTGTAGTTTTCAAGAATCAACAATTTTGCAGAGCAGATCTTGAGAATTTTGAATTTGATGCAAGATTTAACGTAGTTAGCGCCACGGTTTATTTTTCAGGTGCTAATTTCGTACCAGTGGTTACTGCCACTATTAATAGCGGAAATCTGGGTGAATTATCTGCGCAATTAGCAAAATGTATTCCTGGAACCTCGATTAATTTTGATAATGTAAGAGTGAAAGGACCTGATGGAACAGTAAGGACGATTCCTGGTCCGGGTTTCATATTATACTAAAGAAAAAATATTAATGATTATGAAAAATCTTATTGGAAAATGCCTGGTGCTTGCTTTCTGCTTCGGCATGATCGGTAATGTTGCAGATGCGCAGGCTAAGAAAAAGAAAACTACGCATACAACCCGTACAGTGAAGAAACGTACTACGGCGAAGCGAACTACTAACTCAAAAACCAAGGCAGATATTAATCCAAGTGCAAAGGTGGACACGGCTGTTGTAATTGCACCGGAACCGCCAAAAATTGATAGTTTACCTATCACTTTTGTAAAGAAATCTTTACGACCGGATGATGCAATAGAGCGTAACCTGGTTAAAGACAGGACTCCTTTGCCTTATGAATATCTACGTGAAGATGATGCCGTGTATCGTGAAAAGGTTTGGCGTGAAATTGATACCCGCGAGAAGATGAATTTACCTTTCAGGTACTCAGCGAATGAAGATAATGGTAACCAGCGTTTCATTTCAATTTTATTTAAGGCAATACAAGATGGCCCGGATAATGGTGGCGTAACCGTTTTTAATCCTTCCGACGACAGGTTTACAACTCCAATGACTGTTGCAGAAGTATCTAAAATGATAGCTGGTGAGCCTGTATCTGTTCC